>Ga0137379_10002409_pt1 | contig 17397 bp, 14 predicted proteins | sample SagtaG_18_FD_104812 | JGI IMG/M metagenome (GOLD analysis project Ga0137379, IMG submission 104812) | Vadose zone soil microbial communities from Sagehorn Ranch, Mendocino, California, USA - Sage2_L_80_16 metaG | ecosystem: Environmental > Terrestrial > Soil > Vadose zone | place: USA...
AAAGGTCAGATAACTGTTACTCCTACAAACGTAGTTATTAACTGTCCTGTAGTGCAATGGGGAGGTAACAAAGACAATACAATCCCTGCTGGACATATATGAGCATCGCTGAACACGTAGACACTTTTTGGTCTACCTCTCTCCAATAAATTTTTCGTCTGGTTCGAAACTTATGTCTGTTACAGATCAAAGTCAAAAACGATTCAATCAACAATACCAAGATATGCAATCTCGCTTCAACGCAGTATCATCATGATTCTTCGCACAGGTTATTTTAACCCATACCACAGAGGGGGTTTATATACTACGCTCGTGACTTTTGGTTGATAACGGACAAAGTGATTCATTTTTCGACTTCTCGCTCGATTCGTTCATTGGCGGTTAACCGCTAATGAATCTCTGACCTTTGATTGAACTTGGCTAAGTTATACTTACATAAGGATTTATGACAATAGGATGAAAGCGAGTAAGAATGGGTTCAAAGCATTTCGGGATCCTAAACTAAGGGAGGTAGGCGCAGAACATATGAAACAGCAAAAGTAGAATGGTAAACCTCTCAAAGTCTCATCAGCTAGAACGACCGGTAAGTAATAATAATATTATAGCAATTGATCTATAACATGCAACACGCTAAATGAGAAATTCTTTGTATGAAATAAACCCTTTGATTCTTAAAAGATGGTCTCCTAGATCTATGACAGGAGAAGAGCTGTGTGAAGTTGACATAATGACCCTTTTTGAGGCTGCACGATGGGCTCCGTCTTCTTCTAACAATCAACCTTGGAGATTTATTTATGCCAAAAGAAATACACAACATTGGGATAAGCTTTTCAATTTAATGGTCGAAGGTAACAAAATCTGGACAAAGAACGCTGCAGTGTTAGTCGTCGTAATTTCAAGGAAGAATTTTGAGCATAATGAAAAACCATCAAAAACATATCAATATGAGGCGGGATCTGCGTGGGAGAATTTGGCATTAGAAGCAGCATCAAGAGGGCTAATTGCACATGGAATGGCAGGATTTGATTATGAGAAAGCAAGGAAAGATCTAGACATTCCAGACAACTTTGATGTAATGGCAATGATTGCGGTTGGTAAAATGGGACCGAAAGAGAGCCTCCCACCGCAGCTTCAAGAAAAAGAGCATCCAAATGATAGAAAACCTTTATCAGAAATTATAATGGAAGGACAGTTTAGAAAGTAGATTTTTTCATTCGAATAGATGGTTGAGATCAACCTAAGTGTGAATGAAGGTCACAGCCTGTATTGTAGTAGGCTCTGAATTACACATATATCTTTCCATACTGGCAATTTTCGAAATCATTATTAAAATGAATAAGCGATTAAATAGATCATCCCAACCATCACAGATGATCTTAAGGTAGTTCATTCTTGCCGTCAAATTTGAACTTGGAGTCCTAGGGAAACAGTAGAGACTGATCTCGATTTTCAGATATTCAAACAAGTGAGAGCGAATTATTTTGTAGCTATTTTCTTTCTTTTGCAGGAATTCACAAGCCGAGAAATGTGATAATCAACATCTTTATTAGATTCGTATGCATTATAATAATGTGGATATTCCTTCAGAAACTAGAGTAGGAGATTTCACATCTAAACCAAGTGAACTAATCCTTGCTAGCTGGCGTGACAGATTCTTTGCCTGGTTGATAGATTTTATAATAGTTACTATCGGTATTGAAATATTATTTTATGCAGCAACATTCCCATTATGGTTTGACAGCAACCCTGACAGATGGTATCGCGGTGGACTAAGCGTTGGGTTTGTTGTACGCAGTTTAATATTCCTCGCATACTGGACATATTTTGAATCAACAAGTGGTCAATCATTAGGTAAAAGGATTTTCCATCTAAAGACCGTAGGCATTACTGGACAGACTGTAAACATCAGAGATGCTTTATTGGAAAGTTTTGGCAAATCGTTTTTGCTTCCAATCGACTTGATTCTAGGATGGATCTTTACAAATGATAAAAGACAGAGAATATTTAACAGGGTAAGCAATACACTTGTTATCAAGCTGGGATCCTATGCGGAAGAATATTCAAGTAGTAATGTGCGGTATAAAAAAGATTCCTGACGCGGAAACCTCATAAGGACTTTTTTCTAATCTACACCTTAAATAAAATGTATATGTATATTTTATGAAATTATATGCAAGTAGGAATATAAAAGAAAATGTGTATGCCAAGAACCAAAATAGATTTTCTCCCTTTAATTACAAAATTGCAGATTGGATCACCATTACCAGCTCTATGAGTTGTCTAAATGTCTGCTCCGAGTAATTTTTCAAACAATTCTGTGGGCGTGCCAGCTGCTATTCTAGTTTCAACACTTTCTACTAAAGCGCCATGTTGCAAAAGTGCAAGATGCATGAACCGAATTGCTCGATATTTTCATAGCTCTGGAAAGTTCCTCCAACCCTACATGTTGCATGACCTAAAAAGCGCGTTGACACCATCATACCGGAGAGCGAACACATAGCAGATAGTATCATTACTTGGAAAAAAGACTATGTGTCAAGTTATGTTAGGTCAGAAATATTATCATGTGCCTTCCCTATTTTTATCGAACTCCAAAATCTTCTTTTCAAAAGTACAACACATTCTTCACAAATAACGTCACTTTCATGGGATTTAGGAGTAAAGTGTTTACCACAATCTATACAGATTTTTGTGCCACTCATTTTATTCTTAACTCCATTTAGGACCGGCTGCTAATCCTATCATCATTGTTGTGATTATGAGTGTCGTCGTTTATCGCTCTCCTCATCGTAAACACATCACTGTCTTATTTGTTTGCTTAATTATATTGAAATGATCCTGATCTAGTTTTCTTTAACGGTAACATTATCAACAAAAGCAGTATCGGAATTACTATACTGAGTTCCAAAATGAAGGATTAGGCGAGCTCGCATCCCTTATCATATTAAGGAGGAATCAGAAGTAAATCCACAAACTGGCAACGAATTATTAGGAATGCCAACGCTTATTCTAAGGTGCTTACGTATTAGATTCTGCTTCAGTCATGGCCTGGACAGACACGACATTCTTTTTTTTCTATAATAATTTAAATATGCCCTCAACGGACTTTTCGCTGTGGCTAAAGTACAACACTATAGAGGACTCAATACGAATTTAGATAATCTATACAACAATATAAAGCAGGTATTAGAAGCTCAAAAAGAGCTGCGAATTGTTTCAGAATATAAGGGCTTGCTTAATGGCGTTCCGCTAAGGAGTATTGTAGCAGTCAATACATCTCCAAAGGTATGGGCTGGATCTTTACGTGAAATACATGTCTCTATAACAGGGAATCCAGATGATTACGCAGTGGAAGTTGCTTCTGGAGCCTGGTTTGGTAGTCTTGTTTGGCCAGGTGCAGTAGGCCTTCTAGTTGGAGGGCCCGTGGGTCTTGCTGCAGGTGTAGCCGTTGGTGGAATAATGGCTTACGAGTTTGAGAAACATGTATGGGAGAAGGTATTGGAAGTGGTAAAGAAAGAGAGTGCAGTCCAGCCAACTATAGATTCGGTTAGTCATTATCATGATTGAAATCAATCACTTTGACAGCAGCACTGCCACGTTGGTGAGAGCACCATTATCTATACATAAAAGTACTACATAACCTGCTGTCGTTCAAACCTCGCGGCTATCCAGGTTAATGGCGATACCGTTCGTAAGAACGACCGAATGCTAATTAGTAAAGTAATTCGCGTAGCTAGATCGATACCAAAGAATGGTAGACTGAGCAAGCAAACTATGCACTTAAATGGGTAGAATTACACCTTCCATTAGACAATTATACGAGGAACCTTGAGGTTTCAAATTGTAGGATATTTCTTGTGCAGGAGATTAAATTATCTAAATTATAATAGAATGTTCCGATTTGCAGTAATAATTCATTTCTCCCACAGAAGGATTTTGAAGGCAATCTTAGCGTGCCTTCTTCATTTATTTTAGTATATCATACTGGGATGATAAATCCACCTGTAGATTACCGGCATTCAGAAATAATAACATTCGTTTTGTCTATTCTGGACACCGTACTCAAATCTACTTGCTACGCTGAGAATCTCTTAGGTTTTTGAGGGCATTATGTTAAATTCGTAGGACTTCATAATGCTAGCGCTAGCCCCATTTTCTAATTGGTAATGAAATGTCAAACTAGCCATTGTCATTCCTGATGCAACGGCCTGGTATGTCGTCCCGACGGATGTTCCTATTATTGATACTTTTTCTCCTGGTCTCAATTTAACGAGATGCATTGCTGCTGACGTTGATGATGCCCCTGCAAAACAGCTTACTTCATGTTTCTCAACTACATTTTTATTAAATATTGCAGACAATGTCGAATCACATGGTTCAGCAATGAAACTAATCGTACCGGGAGAATTGTTAAGAATCATTGCATGTATATGGAAAAAATTGCCTACATGAACAATGATTGGCTGTGTATGGATATCCAAAAGGAGAACACCACCGCTTAGAAAAGCTGTATTATGATAGATTGTATTACTATCAATAACAAAAGTCGTAGATAATGCATGTACTTTTTCTTGTAAAAATGGATAAATTGTCAATATGGCTAGGAGAGAAGCCATAATAGTGGCATATATTATTTTATGATTTGTTTCGTAATTCATCCGCATCAAACTAACTCCTCGCTACCTAGCAGTGACATCAATACTTAAAACGACAAGTCATATTTTGTAGGTCGAGTATTAAAACTCTATTATCAACACGAAATTAGACGCGCATATGAAGGTAATTTTGACTTCTAATGAAGTATTCCAGTATCGACTCTTAGATTAGGTGAATATCAATGCAGAAATAACAAATATGGCGACGTACAAATGTATACCGAGCTAATATGTCATATGTTCTGCCGTTGTAGTATGGAGTGTTGATAAGACCTAGCCCAGATGGGGAAAAAGCTGATACAGATTCAGTATTTCAGTAAAAAAATTGACATCATTTGTTAGCTCTGAATATAAAAAAACTTGTACCTGGTATTGATCCAGGAGCATCAGTTATGCTCAATATTTCGCACCAGATCACAAAACTCATTCATGCGCCACCTGATGGAATCTATCTGGTCACCTAAATCAGATATCTCCTTAAGCATTTCCAGCCGTAATACCTGGCTTGTTAATACGTCCAACCGTTGAGAGAGAAACAGAAAAATTGTGTTTGCATTGTTGGTTATCAACACGCTGAGCCATAGAATAAGGTCAACGCATGTCAGTCATTCAGCTCGTACGTATACACACAATAGGAGCTGAATATCTCTTGCGCGCTATTCTATATGACTATCCAGATCCTGTGAAATGTCAATGTACCCCAATTCTGAAATATTTGTAGCTGTATTGCCGACTATTATAAGATACAGCAAAAGATATTATAACTTGTTCTAGATTATATTTTGAACTCTTGCATGACACTCAAACCTATTACATATATTTCGATTGGAGCAGCCTACAAGAGTCTTAAACAAAACATTAAGATCCGACCACATGCAGAGCACATCTTAGTTCTGAAATCTTACGGACGGGTTCTGTCTGAGGATGTAATGTCAAATGTCAATATCCCTATGTATGATTCCTCGCACATGGATGGGTTTGCGGTATTGGCTAATAATATTAAACATGTCTCGGATTCCGGTCCAGTCACATTAAAAGTAGTCAGAAATGCCGGATTAGAGAAGGTTCCAAATGACGTCTTGCATTCTGGACAAGCATATAGAATATCTACTGGTGGCTATTTGCCTCAAGGGGCAGATACCGTTGTGCCAGTTGAATACACGCAAAAATCGAAAGATGAGGTGGAAATTCTGGCCTCGTTTCCAAAGGGATCCTTCGTCTCTCGTGTGGGTAATGATGTACAGCGGGAGTCACTGTTATTGAACAGAGGAAATATCCTTAGGGGACAAGACGTCGCGTTATTGGCTATGGTTCGCATTACTAGAGTGCCAGTATATAGAAAACCCAAAGTTGCAATAATTCCAACAGGAGACGAGCTAACTGATAATCTAAATAAAATTAAGAGGGGTAAGATTCTGAATACCAACAGCCACATCATTTCTAGATTGGTACAGGAAGGCGGCGGAGTACCCTTTGATTTGGGTGTAACGCATGACAATGTCAACAAGGTCAGAAAGAAGATCAGATTCGCTTTAGAAAAAACTGATATGATTCTTACATCAGCAGGTTCTTCAGTTGGAGAATATGATGTTGTGGAACGATCAATCAATTCTCTAGGAAGACCTGGTGTCCTAGCTCATGGTGTGAAACTTGATCGTGGACGGGTTGCTGGTGTCGGAGTGTTAAAGGGTAAACCAATAATCATCCTACCTGGGCCCATACAAGGAGCGGTGAATGCTTTTATTGTATTTGCTCAGCCATTACTTCAATATCTGTCAGGTCTGCCAGAATTTAATGGACTGAGAATAGTAGGGATATTAACAGAGAAGTGGGAGGCTCGCAAAAAATTTAGGAATTTCACAAAAATAGCTTACGTTCACTCCTGGTTAACTGAAGAGGGGAATGTCATGGCAACTCCCATAACAGGTGAAACAGCAATTATAACAGTTTTGACTAAAGCGAATGGTTATCTACTATTGCCCGAAAAGACAACTAGCATTGAAGCAGGAGAAAAAGTATTCATTAATGTCCTGCCCGGTATTTCTTACGCCTCTGGCCATTCCGCAACTTTCCTTCGACGGGGAGTATCTGTGAGTTAATTGATTCTTGCTAAACTAGATAACAGAAGGAACGTCGCTTGCTGTGGCTGCTTAATATTTGGTAAATAATGGAAGATTATACATCGGTTAGGGTAAGTATACTCATGATATTAATGATTTTTAGTTTCTAATATTATTATTGAGTTTAGATCAAAGTTATGGTCATCCTTGAGTGTTTATTAACACGATGATTATCTATGAATCCTGATGTCGCAGCAATCACATATTTAGCAGGTTGTGTATTTTTATAAGTACAGTCAGCTATATCAAAAGTACTCTTGCATGGAGGTACGTCTTTTACCATATATACTACATTTCCATTTTCGTCAAACCAAATTAGATCAAGATTGTAATCTATATTTAAGAGCCACATTGAGTACAAATCTGGCTTGTCATAAACTAAAATCATAGCGGAATTAAATGGCATTTTTTCATGTCTAAACATAAGCCATCTTTCTTTCTCTGCGCTAGACTTTGCAACCTCAACCTTAATTACTTCATGATTTATACTAACTGTTCCTATTGGAAAGCCTGCCGGTGCATTTTTGACTCCTGGTGGAACAAACAAAAGACCCAGCGTACCTAATACAATAGCCGCAATGAGGACTGGCACTAGAACTACTATTTTGTGCACCATAACAAGTCATGAAAATACATTAGAAATAGAAATACATTAGTATTGGTAAATGCGAAATTCATGTTCTGTATCTTGCCTGAAGTTGAAGTTGAATCAAAGCGTTTCCCGATTCCGTTTCGGCAGGAAGTCCTATTTTTCTAAAATGTAGAATTGTTGTCGTCTTTATAATTGTCATTAGTATTCTGAACAGGTGTTGCTTTTCGTATTATTAATTAAGTTCACTTTAGTTATGGATCTGGTTGGAGCGAAAGCAGTAGCAGCGTAGCATAAGCTCCTGTCCTCGGTCTGCATACTAGAGATCAAATACTTTCTACACGTAGATTTATTGTCTTATTATATTAACATTTTTACAAGTCCATCAAACAGTCAGCATATAGAGTCATGTATCCTTACCGATTACTCTTTCAATAAATCCCCGGACTAATTCTATTTTTGAATATGTTAAAAGCTACTTACAATCAACACAGAAACATGCTTCCTTGAAGGTAAAATATTGATTAGGCATACGGACGGATCCAAAACTCGGCTTACCATTTTATTATAATATTGCACGAGAACGGCTCTTGTTTTTTCATTTTGATATGTCTGATCGGATATTCATTTAACACACGAGTCCTCTAAATATCCCGAAGATGGAAAAGTCGTTTTTTGGACACTGGCAACAGCAGGCACAAACAATCTTTATTATTGGTGATCGTATTACTATCTGTACTTGACACGACGCAACCTTGCTCGGGTGCTTGTCAGACGAGCTTCCCAGTTATCTCTGCAACTCTTCTTCCCAATGCTCTTGCCACTTTGATATCTGCTTCTTGAATTTCTTTATTGGCAAGCATTCCTACGATTCTGCTAGGTCCGTAAGGACTGCCGCTCTCTGTAAGTTCTGGTACAGAATATGGTACTCCTAGTATTATCATGCCATGATGCAGCATAGGAAACATCATGGATATTGCGGTACTCTCTTGACCGCCGTGAACAGATGCTGCACTTGTAAAAACTGCACCAACCTTTCCTACTAGAGAGCCATTCAACCATAAACTGCTAGTCTCATCCCACAAAGCCTTCATGGGCGCTGCCATATTGCCAAACCTAGTAGGAGAACCAAAAATTATCGCGTCGTACTGAGGTAGTTCATTTACTAGATTCTCGATTGGTGATGTAGGATATCTATCATTTAGGTCTTCGACTACTTTACTCCAAGCTGGGTTCTGGGATACAACTTCCATCGGAACGTCATCTGCGATTCTTCTCATCGCGACGCTAATTCCTGATTTTTCCTTAGCGCCATACGCTATTTCTTCAGCCATATTCGCAGTGTTTCCAAATCTGCTGTAAAACAAAATCATAATCTTTATTACCCTCTTTTCCGACATTAGGCCCTTATTTTCTAAACATTGCAGGTTATTTAACTTAGAGGCCGCTTTTACCGCAAGAAGTTCTACAAACCACGCAGATCATTTTTTGAACTTTTGTATAACTATTCTCTTAGCATCTATCCTTGCTAACAACTCAAGGAAAAGCGCTATTCCTGTCAATGTGTAAGATCTAAGGGTACTGAAGAACTAAACTGATTAGATCAGCTCTATAATAATCTAGTCTGTCTGGATCATATTTTTGTACAATTATTATACGCTCACCTCGGTTTATTCTGCCGATAATTACGTTACGATGAACATAACTAGTTACAAATCTGTAACCTCGTCGCCTTGCCTCTCGGAGGAAATGTAACCTAAGAAGGTGACCTCCTGTCTCTCCCCAATAGCCTGGCTTAATGCTAATCCATTCCATATATGCAGTATTCTTTTTCCCCCAATTCTCATCTCGTGTACCAGATCGAAGCTTGTAATTCTCCAGCGGTCCGCCCTTCACGTAACCAACTATTTTCCCGTCTTCTATTCTTAATGTGATTAGGATTGTATTGCTATCAGAAAGTGACCTCATAAACTTCTCTTCGCTTAGATGTATTGGCGCAGGTAATTCCCTGTGTATACTCTGAATAGATAGTGTGATATATGCATCGAGGTTGTCTTCAATTTTATCCACAGCAGATATAAGACTCAGTTCTTTTCTTCTGATTGAATTTCTTATGTTAACCTCTTCTTCCCAGCTCTCTTTGAAAGCCTCTACGTTGTCAAAGAAATTTTTCCTGTACTCATCCGGCATACCTTCTAAAACACGCTCAACCATTTCTTTCTCCTCTTTTAATACGCTAAAATACTTGACAGATTCTTCATTTATCAGGGCCGGATGCCATCCTAGAGAGTGAACGTTGCGTCTTGCAAGTTCCTTAGAATGTTCAAAATTACCAAGGCAATAGCCTGCAATACGGTCTGAAACAGAAAGAAACCATCCGAGATCTTGGTAGTGTTTTCGTATTGTAATATCATTATCAGAAATCCCAGCAGACGTAAATAATTCTTGGATTCTTTCGTTAGCCTGATCCGCTATGATACCTTTAAAGGGATAGGCTGTGCGATATATTAACGCAATTACAATATCGATGCTTATTTCTAAATCATCTATAAAGCGTTTTATTTTACCGTCGTTTCTTATGAAGCTTTCAACAGAATCCTCATGTGGTTTATCGAATCGTTTCAAGGGATCATAGTCATGAAAAAGAGCAGCTATGAATAGGGTGATTAGATCTTTTTGACTAAATTTATAATCTTGTCTCTTCTGCCCATTGGCAGCAACTAAAGTAATGTAAGCAACTTCAAGCTCATGATCGATATTATGATACCCATAATAATCTACCCCAAGCCCATGTTTTGTAAATTCTGAAACAGCATGTCTAATAATCTTGCGTACTAATTTAACGTCTAGTCGCATGTTTGTAGACGACTTGATTATTTTGTCCGCGAGACCTATCTGCTCAGCACTTTCACGGTTGTATTGTAACCACCAGGGAACTAACCTGATTCGTCTGTAAAACCCGTGCCACCATGGCAAAGGTTCGACAAGAGGATTGAATTGATTCAAATCTTCAAGAGTTTGACTACTAATATCGATATCAGCTACGACGCCACCATGGTTGCCTATCTTTTCACTGGGTATTGATGACAGGGGTCAGCACCACAAACAGATAGTATATTATGTGTCTGACTAATAAACATAAAAAATATCTCGTTATACTTTACTTCTGTTTAGAGAATATTGAAAATACTAGCATAATTAATCATTTTTATCTCATAATACATTGCGAAAACTACTGTAGCCAGCAAATGTGGTATTTTATTCAAATCCAGCTTACGCCTTATAATTTCTATAATAATTGATTGTCAGGCGTTCTTTAAACTCTGTAGGTTCGATATATCTATATCAAGGTTAGATTGTCTTTCAGAGTACAGACCGTAAGCAAAAATGAAGTGCTTCACCTGAGTTCATCCTTATTGCTAGTACTTGAATCATTTTTTTGCGATGCATTCAGCCATTATAGGTTCAATATACTTTTCGGATGAGTTGATGTTTGAAGTAGTATCAGTTCGAAATCTTCCTATGTTTTCTATCGTCGAATATAAGATGTGCTTTACTTCTCCCACCGCGTAACACCTCTATTAATCAATGTAATAATCGAATATGTTTCCTGAATTAATGTAAAATTAATGATGGATCATTTATTCGATCTATTATGGGGGGAACTCTTATCCTTATGATTATACTGTCGCTGATTTGACATGGTAATGGTCCAAGTATCTAATTGAGGTATCTATTACTGCTTTGTCTTCATCGTACTCTCTAATCCAATATGTAGAAATAACATACTCTTGTCTGCTATCACTTCTTATGGTGACAGAATGGGTATCAATCGCGATGATACGTCCAACATAGATCTTCTCACAGGTGTTGACTTTTTTATTTATTAGCTCATTCCAGTTAGACAATTGTTTTATTTTTTTAAAAGTTTGATTCCGAGGCTTTGATCCTATAACTCTTCTTACCCCTAATTCTCTAATACGTTGAGAGTGTCCTTTCTCATTCTCTTTGTTTGTGCTATGTCTAACTGTAATGCCTTTTTTCCACCACTTAATCGACAATACGGTTCCACTAAATAGTAGTACTACCGCTAAGCTTGAGCCTATGGCTGTGGCAAGGAAAATTATCGAGTCCACATAGGTCACTCACTAATTGTGTCTTCCAAAACAAACCAGAATTTATATGTTTGTGGAATTACACCTTCATTACCCAAGAGATCGCTAAAGTCCTGCCCGTATCTCTCGCAGCTGCTTTTGTCAATCTTATGCCTTCTGGTTTGCATGTAGAGTGATTTCCGCGCCAGGGTGGATAGGATGACGTACCAAGGGTTGAAACAAAATCATGTATATAGATGATAATTAAGTTATTAAGTTTAAGATTTCTAAAATTATTGACCCTCAATTGGATTATCTTATTTTGAGCGTGAAAATAGGTATAAATCTCCATTTTGAATAGACGAGTTTTTATCGAATTTTCATTGTTTATTATGAAGTTATATTATTCCTTCTTTCGTATGATTTTTAATAAAAAAATGTTGCAAATATGACTGGCGAATATATAATATTCTGCTTGTATTTTGCTCATAAAGTATTAATATCTAATAATTATAGAGCAAATCTACAAACTATCTAGTGAGTGACCTATGTGGATACAATAAAAAGGGTTGCTGCTTACCAATTACTGCTGATAAGCATCCTGTCGGTGCTTTTGTTCCTAGATGGGATGAGAACAGAGATGTGTGTGCGTATTTTACATCTGCCGCTAAGAGGAGCGCGTTAATTCTATTTAATGAATTCAATATTGGAATTAATTGTTGTTTTGGGAGGAACCATAGGTCTGTCAGTTCCTTTTGGGTTGTATATTGCCAGAATGATATCCTATGAAATGAGACCACTGGAAGCTCCACTTGCAAGAGTCGAAAATGGATTTTACAAGATCATAGGGATAGATAAGGACAAACAGATGACATGGAAAGAATATTCGCATGCCCTATTGCTTACGAATGTAATAGTAGGAGCTTTTATCTTCTTTATGTTAGTATTTCAAAACGTTCTTCCATATTCAACACATGTAAACGGGCTATCAATAGATTTGGCCTTCATGCAGGCTATTTCATTTATTACAAATACTGATTTACAGCATTATGCAGGCGAGCAATCATTTTCACTAATATCGCAAACGGTCGTACTTACTTTCGTGATGTTTGTAGCTCCTGCATCTGGGATTGCTGCTGCGTTTGCTTTTATACGCGGTTTTATAAGAAAGAATTTTGGGCTTGGTAATTACTATGTCGATTTTATAAGAATAATTCTAACACTATTACTTCCTGTTGCATTTGGATCCGCCTTACTTCTTATGGTGTTGGGAGTCCCACAAACACTGAATTCATCAGTTACAATCAATCATACTTTAGAAGGACACAATCAAACCCTTACGACAGGGCCCGTTGCTTCTTTGGAATCCATTAAGGAGCTTGGAAGCAATGGTGGCGGATACTATGGTGCGAATTCCGGTCATCCGTTTGAGAATCCTAACGGTCTTACAAATATGTATGAAATATTTCTCATGCTGGTAATCCCTTTGTCATTTCCTATCGCGTATGCCAAGTTGGTAGGAAAGGCTCGTGGAGTATCGCTACTATTAACTATACTTATCGCGTTTGGAATTTTACTAGGAATAGCCTTCAGTCAAGTAACTGGACCTACCAGTTTAGAAACTAGGTTCGGTAGTTTTGGCAGCGAATTTTTCAATACCGTCTCTATTTCTACGAATACTGGATCAGCGAATTCAGCACTAAGTGGGATGTCATCACACCCCGTGATATCTTTTCTACTTGGCATGTTTGTTCAATCAATTCCTGGAGCTGATGGTACTGGATTTACCTATATGATCATTTACGTCATCATAACTCTCTTTCTAGTTGGTTTGATGGTTGGCAAGACTCCAGAATTTATGAATATGAAAATAGGCCCAAGGGATGTCATGTTAGCAGCATTTATCTTCTTAATACATCCTGCATTAATTTTAATTCCAACTGTTATTGCTTTTACTACTGGGAATGCACAGAGCGTTTTAGCTGTTCCCGCTGGAAAGATGGCAACAGCCTCAGGCTTTACTCAAGCACTATACGAATACACTTCTGCAGCGGCTAACAATGGCTCCGATTACCTAGGAACTTCTGGCAACACACCGTTTTGGAACTGGTCAACTGCAATAGTTATGTTCCTTGGAAGATACGCACCAATAGTCATGAGTCTGGCTATCGCAGGTTCATTCACGGTCAAAGATAGAAAAGAAGCGATCGAACCAATCAAGACACACGGCCCGTTGTTTATTTCAGTATTATTAGTGATGACGTTTCTTCTTACAGCATTAACTTTCTTCCCATTCATAGTGATAGGACCGTTTTCGACGTAACGGAGATGAGAGAATGAGAATATTAACTAGAATGAGAGAAAAATTCATAGATAAAAATCAAAATAATCGTTCCAATTTTACAAAGGAACTATCGAACATAAATAGGAAACAAGTAATAGTTGGTTCCCTATCAAAACTAAACCCTTACTATTTAGCAAAAAATAATGCCGTGATGTTTACAGTAGAAATTGGATTTCTGCTAGTTTTGGCTACTGGTTTAGCGCTTCCGGCTATACCAAAGGAGTTTGCTAGTCAAACTTCGATATTCTATTATGAAGTTGCTGTGATATTAATTATTACAGTCTGGTTTGCTACTTTTTCAGAAGCGCTTTCAGAAGCTGAGGCTAAAGCCCGAGTAGATTCTCTAAGAAGTCTAGAAAGAGAAGTTTCGGCTAGGAAATTAGTAGGTGAGGGTAAAAAAGAAGTTATCGTGGCCTCTACCAGTCTTAAACCTGGGGATGAAGTATTATGTTATGTAGGTGAGATAATTCCAAGGGATGGTCTTATTTGTGAAGGAAAGGCTTTTGTAGACGAATCAATGATGACTGGAGAATCAAACCCTGTATTCAAAGATAAGGATGACCATGTCATAGGTGGAACAAGAATAGCAAGTGACAAGCTACGAATTGAAATTACTGCTGAGGTTGGTAGAAGCTTCCTTGATCAAATGGTTAGTTTAATAGAAAGTGCTACAAGACCTAAGACAAAGAATGAGATTGCACTAACAATACTGCTAGCAGGGCTATCATTAATATTTATAATGGTAGTTGGAAGCCTTCTTTTCTTTGCTTACTTTCTCGGATATATTGCTGATATTGCAATGTTAATTGCGCTTCTAGTAGCTCTGATGCCCACAACAATAGGTGGACTACTATCTGCGATAGGTGTTGCGGGTATTACTAGAATTGGAAGAGATAACATAGTAGCCAAGTCCGGAAAAGGTATTGAAGCAGCTGGAGATTGTGATATTTTGATATTAGATAAGACAGGAACCATTACAGAAGGAAGTAGGAGTGCAAACGAATTCGTACCGTTGCAAAAATACACCGAAAGAGATGTAGGACAAGCAGCTTTCGCTGCGTCAATTCATGATACGACGCATGAGGGAAAATCAATAGTACATTTAGCAGAAGAGAAAAGATTTATTCCTCCATTAATAGAAAAAATACTCACTGCAAGAAAGATTGATTTTAGTGCTGAGACGAGATTTAGCGGCCTCGAGTTCATGCCAAACAAAAGAATAGCACTCGATACAGAGCTTCAAGAGGAGGCTACAACAATTCATAAGTTTGAAGATGGGAATGGAGAAGAACAAATTAACACAAATGGTAATGCTAGCAGAGTTAGTAACATGCTATTAGAGTTAGAGCAGCGAAACGAAGAGGTAAAAATTCTTAAGGGTTCTGTAGATGCAATGCTAAAATTTCTCACAAATGTTAACGAAGCTGAATTGAAATGGAAAGCTCAAGAAATATCTAAGAATGGTGAAACACCACTATTAATAGCAATAAACAGTGAAGGAATTGGTCTTGTCGCCTTAAAAGACAACCTCAAGGAAAACATCCGTCAGAAGCTTGACGATGTTCATGCTACGGGTATCACTACTGTAATGCTTACTGGAGATAATCAACTAACAGCTCAAGTGATTGCGAAGGAGGCTAATGTAGATCAAGTGATGGCAGAAGCAAAACCTACAGACAAACTAGTAAGAGTAGAAGAAGAACAGAGCAAAGGTCATGTAATAGGCATGGTGGGTGATGGAACCAATGATGCACCAGCATTGGCAAAGGCTGACATTGGACTAGCTATGAACAGCGGAACTGCTGCTGCAAAAGAAGCTGCTAATATGGTGGATCTAGATTCTGACCCTTCAAAGATATTGAAAGTGGTAAAGCTAGGCAAACAGTTGCTTATGACACGCGGAGCTATTACCACATTTAGCATAGCTAACGATGTTGCCAAATATTTTGCAATACTTCCTGCCATGTTCGTGACTAGTAATCCAAAGCTAGCGGTTCTTAATATAATGCAGCTGCATAGTCCTGCGACTGCTATACTGGCTACATTGATATTCAACGCAATAATGATACCAGCACTAATTCCATTATCCTTACGAGGCGTTAGCTTTAGACCAGAGCCACCTGAGAAAACCTTTATCAGAAATATGCTTATTTACGGTCTAGGCGGACTAGCTTTACCTTTCGTCGGGATAAAGGCCATTGATGTTTTGCTAACATATTTCATGAGGTGAAAAAGAGTGATAATGAATATGATAAGTGAAAAAGGATTGAAAATTTTAGAACAAATAAAAAGTCAAATAAATAAGAATACACTTAGTCCTGCAATCAAAGTAATAATACTGATGTTAGTAATAACAGGTATTGTTTATCCTGTCGTACTAGTAGTAATAGGTCAAAGTACACTCCCATATCAATCAAATGGTAGCTTGATTACCATTAACGGAAAAGTAATTGGTTCAAAACTTATAGCACAAGATTTTAAATCTCCAAAATTCTTCCATCCAAGACCATCATCAGATTCAGCATCTAATGTAGATCCGGACATAACTCCTGAAAAAGCTTTCTTGCAAATCTCGAATGTAAGTCAAGCTACTGGTATAAATCAAAACGCGCTAAGAACATTAATTGAGCTCAATGTTGAAAGAAATAGAGTCAGCAATATGGTAGCATTTGCTCCTGACTATGTCAATGTATTGGAAGTTAACTTGGAATTAGTAAATCAATATCCTGACGTTTATAGTGCGTTCTTGAATAATGCAGATCCTCAAAAGACAACAGGAGGTATTATCAACTTGGGAGGGGGGTGAGCGTAGTATGGAGGCAATAATAGCCGGATATGTATTATCTCTAGTTGTTGCCTCAGGAGCATTAATGTACTCTTTATTGAAAGCAGAAAAACCGAAGTAGAAAACGGATAGCAGGACAAGATAATTGTCCGAATATTACTCTGAAAATAGATCATCAATCATCCTAATTTATTCTAGAAATTATCGTAATTCACGCTCAACACAAGATCACAGCTAAGCATACATAATTTTTGAAATATTTGAACAGAATAAAATAAATTATATTCCAAATTATTTGGGGTGCGTTTATTACTATGCTATCCAATTCCAATATTAGAAGGAATGTAATCATCAAGGCCGGTGTAGTGGGTCGGGGCAGTCACTCAATACTAGAATATAAGTAGGGAACCGGTTTTCTACTATCTAAACTTCTACTTAATAAGTCCTAAGTTGTATTAAAAGCACTTTGGCAGCTAGGGCATGGATGCTATATGGTGCTGTAGCAGTAATTATGGTCATTATTACTCTACTCATAATTAACTCATTGAATGCAAAAACATCTATCTCGATCCACCGGCAGCCAATAGCTAGCTATAATGATTGTATTTCACTATTTACTGAAAATTATATAAATGTCAAATGCCAAGATCACTATTGGAAATTTGGTCTGCCGACGGATTTAAAGTCTACTGTAGATCTTGCAGTTAACGGATACAAAAGCAATGATGTCCCGTTGTCTGCGCAAGCAATATTCGGTCCAGTCACTGCAAACTTATACCAGTACACAAAAAATGATTTTCAACTTGGATT
>Ga0137379_10002410_pt1 | contig 17395 bp, 18 predicted proteins | sample SagtaG_18_FD_104812 | JGI IMG/M metagenome (GOLD analysis project Ga0137379, IMG submission 104812) | Vadose zone soil microbial communities from Sagehorn Ranch, Mendocino, California, USA - Sage2_L_80_16 metaG | ecosystem: Environmental > Terrestrial > Soil > Vadose zone | place: USA...
GGAACCCACAAACGTAATCGGATAGGTAATGCTTGCGTTCCAGACAGGTAAAGCTCGACCCTCTCCCGTTTGTACACCAAAGCAGAGTGCTTGAAAGCCACAAAATGTCGAAAAATCTACATTTACCAGACTTGTTTTTGTTACCAGGCCGCTCTCTCTGACTAGCCGGTGAAAGGTCGCGACAAGTTTTTTATTACTGACCAACCGATACGTTTTTGAACTAGCAGTTGCTACGTTTCCGACAACCAACCTCGCATTACTCCCTAAACTTTCATAGGGTGTCAGGGTGAGCGCTTGCAATCCAAAAGCAAACAAGCGTTGGTGTTTCGGTTTGACGTAGGGCAGAAGCCGGGTGCTGACAAACTTCTTCGTTTGTCCTACAATGTTCATATAGCAGTTTCACCTCCTACCAGAGTCGAGACTGCTTTTATTGTGGAATATTAAGACGAAAAGAACAAGTCTGAAGCTGCCTCCCTGAAGCTCTAGCCTTCAAAATCTGCAGGTGGTTCAGCAGGACAGCCTCTTGCAAAAAATTCTATTGTGAACTAAAATACTAACCTTAACTATATTATGAGCTCACGTGCAGCACTCAAAGAAGCTTTTAGACAAACAGGAGATACTCCATGGGTTCGGAAACCTTCTGTCTTTCTCAACAATCTCAAAGAGATATCTCCAGGTATCCCCCCACCTGAAGACCCAAATCCTGTGAGCGATTTGGCCTTTGCTGTACTCAACCGCGAGGCACCATTAGAACAAAGACGGTTACATGCAAATAGGGCCTTAGATAATACAAAACGAAGTCTCCTTACTAGCCTACCGACTCTGAACGGAAAAGATTTTTCCTCAGTTGTTGATCGTGCACGTACCATATCGAATAAAGTAGTTACAGAAACAGTACAACAAGCAGAAAGCTTTACAAGAAAACCACAAATCAAAGGACTTGGTCATGAGTTAATCCAAGTCCTCAATCCGCATAAAGCAACTAAAGGAGACCGTGCAGTAGCAGCATATGTCATGTTTGATGTCTTCCAACCATACCTTGTCGATAGACTATTGGAAATAGATATCTACAACCCTAATGAGGCCGAAAAACAATACCAACAAATACGACGGGATACTGAGCTAGTAAGACATTTCTACCATTCTGCTGGACCTTCCATCCAGTTTGCTGCCGAAGGAAAAAGTGATTTGCCAATCGATGAAGTAGCAGAACGGCTTTTTGCGCTTGGTCCAATAGCTGCAAAGATTATCCAGGGAATGAATGTTCCGGCAAATATGACTAAAAGCGAAGAAGCAAAATGGGTTGCACAGATGGGCAAAATGTTCCAGGAAGGCATTGTTCCTCCTACAGAGAAAGAACTAAGTGAAATACAAGATGGATTACCAGAAGGCCTTGTATATACAGCTCCCATCAGTAGCGCAGCAATAGCCCACGTTTTGAAAGTTAAAACCCCTGATGGGGAAGCTTTGGCTACAAAAGTGAAAAGGCCAGGGATCGAACAAGCAATTACTGACGATGTTGAAATGTTTACCGTCCTATCACAGATTCTTTCCAGATATGCAGAAGAACACACCAAAGGCACACCTCTTGCTCCTCTATTAGAACGGACGAAACACGCTATTCCATTTTTGCTAAAGGTTAATGCAAGAGATCTTCGACGTGAGCTCGACTTTACTAAGGAAGCGTCTACTCAAAGACAAGCTGGAGAAATCTTTGCTCGACATCCAGGTATTCAAGTTCCAAAAGTTAATGATCAATATTCCGATACTAATCACATAACCATGGAAAGAGTATACGGAACAGCAATTGAAAAATTACCTGCTCATCCAGATCATATAAAAAATCTGATGGTACTTGCTTTAAAATTATGGAAGAACCGTAGTGTCCTTGGCATTCACGGCGATATGCATGACATGAATATAAAAGGTAAGGGTGATGGAAAAGGATCTCTAGTTGCCTATGACTGGGCTAAGATAGTGAAACTCGAACCTGGATTCCTGAGGAATATTGAAGAACTTGTTGTTGCTACACTACGCAAAAACCCTCGCGCGATTGCGAGAGCATACAGTAAGATACAAGACCAGGAGTATTATCAGGCAACACAAGATGAAATTTCTGTTGTCGTTGAGGATATATTACAAACGCTTCCAGATAAAGAACCGGAAGCAAAACCACAGGGTATCTCCGGAAGAATAAAAGAAAAAGCAAAAGGAGCAATACCGGTATTTATTGCTGCACTGGACGCTAATCAAAGCGTACCTAATAGTAATTATAAAACCTTTCTGGCGAATGCTGCACGCATAGCAGCTAAAGAAACGGTAAAGACAAAAATAAAAAAACAAGCAAATAAAACAAAGTTGCTACCGGTAGTTGTTGTTACAATGGGGGCGCAACATCAAAGTACACTTGATAGTGACTATAAAAACTTATTAGAAACTACATTGCGCATAGCAAATGTTGCAGGAAAAGAATTAGATAAACCAGAATACCAGGATAAGAGATATCGTAGAAAAGTTTTACGAAGAAGCTTCTTAGCAGCTGTAAAAGAAGTGTACTTTACAAAAGACCAAAACACACAATAGCTAATGTACGGCAATCCATAAGCAAAATTTAAACGATTGATCTGTCGTAAGTGTCTAACTTTAGTAGCAAGTTGAACTCACTGTGTCAAGATAAGTTACCGAAAAGAAAGTACTTATTTTATTGTTGTGCAGTGCGCAATGACTGCTCTACAGAAGAATTAACTAATCCTGAAATAAGATCCGAGTCGCGCATTGTAACTAACCCATTTGCTGTTCTTATACTCTCAAACATTGGATCACCAAGAAACCGTAAGTATTCCGCAAGATATTGAGGATCCCAAGTATGCATTGCCATGAGTTCAGTTGTGTCTTCAAGAAATTTGTCTTGACCATGATAGTAGCCAGAAGAACCAAGAGCGGTAAGTCCTCTCTGCCCTCCCGCCGATTCTCGTGCAGCTCGTACCAATTCAACCAATTCTCTGGTAGCACCTTCTCGTTGTGAAAGAAAATATAAACCATGTGCAGCTTCATGATTCAACCTATATGCAACTTCATCTGGATAAGTGAAACTACTATCCTGAAATAATAACCGCTCCTTCGTTGCGGGATCCATAGGTTTTGTACCCAATTCTATATCTCCCGCTCCACGACTATGAGAAACCCAATCTCTAGAATTTAGAGTAAATCTATCTGGAACTACGACTCTCGCGTCTACAAGATGATTCCAAACCAGTGCACCCATAGCACTTGTTCTACCAAGATGCTCCAAAACCGCACCTTTAAAGGTTTCCGGATCACGCTCGGAAAGTGTGTAGTCAAATTTGGATGGCTCAAAAATTCCTTCTGGCATAAATATTTATTCCAGTTCTTCGGTCTTTGTATGCAGGAAATAAAACCATTGATCAAAAAAGGCGAAGAGGAATTTGAAGGGCGCTTCAATGAAAAAGTCAAAAAGCATGAGGAAGATATTGATCCTGGCTATCCCTTGGGTTAACTTCCGCCCGACGCGGATCACCGGCATAAAAAGAAAATCCACAAGTAAGGTTCCGAGGCCTTGTTTCTCCCCCACTCGATATACATGGGCAAGAAGCGCAATACGGTAGGAAAGGAAAGAGACAATTGCCAGGAAGAAAACGAAAATGGCTTGACTGATAAGATTGAAGTGTAATTGATTTAAGATATAAATTATTGCGCCAAAGGAGAGACAAAAAGCAAAAAGCCACAAGATGTTAAATGCCGTAACAAACCCTTTATCTTCTTTCGGCTTTGAAATAAGAAGCTTGTTCCCCAGAACTGGATCTTCGTCATATAAGAGACGCGTGATATAGGTAAAAATCCGCTCGGAATTGTCTTGCCCGGGAGTCCGAATAAAAAGACTCACAATAATCATAAGCAGCGGCGGAATGCTCGTGTTGACGATAATTGATGACCAGACCACATGCCCATAAACAAATCTTTCATACGTCCCTTCAACAAAAAAAGCAAAGGCAACCTTGGTAAACAAAATGAAGATGACTGATCTGATAATTGCTGTGCGTACACGCACGCTAATACTTTTGTATCGTTTTTCGCACTCTTCAAAAACGACTTCCTTTAAGGCTTCCTGATTTTCCAAAATGGTTTTTAAATTTTCTTTTTGCGTAGCCAGAACATCTTCAAAGATAAAAAACGCGGCAGTCCTGCGCTTCACATAGGTATAGACCCGTTCCCTCCCAAGATAGTTCATCTGATGAAGAATTTCGTTATACCCTTTCACAAAATGTTCAACCGTATAATCAAGCGTCTTGGGCGTTAACCTGCCAAAATATTGACAGAACAAGTGATAGCGCAAAAATGCCAAATCATCACGGGCAAACGCTTTTCTCACCGCGATAAAGACTTGCGCATTTTTTGTTTCAATCGATTCCTCTTCAATTGCTACATCATCCTTGAGCACGTGAAACATGAAGTTGGCAATCAATTCTTTAGGCCGTTTGGGGTTGAGGATATACTGTATATCAGCCGACATAATGTCATAGATCCATTCATTTATCAGGCTCTCAGAAAATTTATGCGTGGAGAGTATCCGCAGCCTCATAGAGAGATGCAAATCAATAACATCTTCAACTTTTTTTGCAACCGATTCACCCACATCACCTTCGGGCAAGTACCGGGCCCACAGAAGCTCTTTTACCAACGGCTTTGCTGTAGTCTTGCCATTTCCGCCCAACAAGAGTCGACGCTTCAAGATGCGTTCAATAGTTGTCCGAAGGATAACTTCATCTTCACGAAATTCCATGGCATTTCGCAGCCGCTCATACCAGAAAGCAAATTTGGTCACAATGGGATTAACAGTAATGCGCCGCTCTTCGGAGGTAGAAGGCTGGCTCTGTTCAAGGGAATCAATCAAATATCGTGCCAACGATGAAAGCGGACGAAATGATACCATAGATACCTCTCATTATAGCATTTTGCGAAAAAGAGATAGGGAGAATTCACTTGCATCTGGGAGGTTTGGTGGTATACAATAAAATGCAATGCCAACACCAATCCTTAAAAAATCAGTCCCAAAAATTGAGAAACCGGAAAAAACAAAAAGTACCAAAGATTCATTTACTATTAGGGTGCCTCGATTTAAAAATGTCTCACTCAACACCTATCTTATCTTTGTCGTCGTTATCTTTGCTTTCATTATGGGCATGCTAACCATTAAAACACTGGATCTCCAACAACAGGTAAATGAAACCAAAAGTGCCAGTGCTGCTGCTACGCAAACAGGTGGTAGCACCCTTCCCTCTTTGCAACCGACACCTGCCGGTCCGGTCCATGTGGCAATCGGCAAGTATCCAATCAAAGGAAATGCCAATGCAAAAGTTACAGTCATTGAATTTGCCGACTTCCGTTGTCCATTCTGCGAACAGTGGTTTACCACTGTTGAACCAAACCTCATAAAAGATTACGTCGATACTGGAAAAGTGAAATTTGATTTCCGCAATTATGCATTTCTCGGGCCGGCATCAGTGCTTGCTGCCAATGCCGGTGCATGTGCCAATGAACAAGGCAAATTCTGGGATTTCCATGACTATATGTATAAAAATCAACCCGATGAATCAGATACATCGATGTTCACTGTTGACAACCTTTCCCAGGTTGCCGGCAATCTCGGCATGGATCAAACGCAGTTCCAATCCTGTCTTTCTGCTAAAAAATATGACAAAGATGTTTCAAAAGATTTAAGTGAAGGGCAAACTGCGGGAGTAAGCGGGACACCGACCACCTTTGTCAATGGAGTTGCAATCGTTGGCGCAGTGCCTTACGATCAGATCAAGCAGGCAATTGATAATGCGCTGAAATAAGGGATTAGCGGATCGTGAAGTCTGTAAAGTTTTCAGTCTCTTCCCATTCAAATCCCAGGTGTTTTACTTGCGCGAGCATCGGGCCTTTTCTACACAGGGCAATCATCTCCTCAATTTTTCCTTTCTCACCGCAGAAAACTGTTTCTACCCCACCATCTTCGCTGTTGCGAACCCAACCCATCAAACCGCGCTTTTGTGCATTACTTTTTACAAAATAACGAAAAGCAACTCCTTGTACAACTCCTGAGATAAAGACATGCACCTGAAACATAGATCAAAACTTTTACTTTTGAACCTGGCTTTGCTCTTTGATTTTTAATTTTTGATTTCCGCGTAGCTCTTTCAGTTTCCACATAAAAAGAGCGCCTTTATTCGTGGCATTACTATCGATGGAAAAGCTGAGTGCTTGCTCAAGGATAGAACGATGGACTGTTTTTGCTAATTTGATATACAAACTCCTGTGTTTATAATCATTCAATGACTCAGCCAAATGAAGGCCAAAAGTCTGAAATTCACGCGAGACAAACTTGTCTGTTGTTGGATTAAATTTGGTAAGGACGCTCTTGATTGATTGCATAGCTTTTACAGTTTTACAAACTCGTCTCTTGATAAACCTGTATCTTTTATCATACTTGCAAGCGTTCCTTTTTTAAAGTCGTGTCCTTCATGTCGCGGAATGGTTACTGCTTTTCCTGTTGTTGCGTTAAACCAGATCTCATGACTCCCCGCAGCTTGTCTTTTAAAGACAAACCCTGCCTTTTTGATTTTCTTAATAAATTTTGCATATGACAGACTGGGCAGTTCAGACATTGAATTGATAGATGAGTGGAACCGAAAAGCGAATTTTCGATTTAGTGTTAGTCTTTTTTATAACACGTAGCGGAATAGACATGCCTTCTTCCTTTCGAATATCGATAATTTGCCTGGCAACATCAGTGATATACGAAAGAGCTTTCTCAACAGTCTCACCTTCCGCTATACATCCTTGTAATTTTTCACAACGGGCAAGATAACCACCTTCTTCTAAAGGAGATATTGTTATAGGTAATTCATATTCTAATACATTCATTTGCTGTTTCATAGCTTCATTCTAGCAACATAAAAAGTCAATAGCAATATTTTCTTTATTATTATTGATTTCCTTGTTCACGTTTTCGTTTCATTGCTTCAAGCATTTCATGTCTGATTTCTTTTGCTTGATCTGCAACTTCCTTGTCAGGGGTTGTTGCTTCAATAACCAGATCAAAATCCATATTCATCGCTTCAAAACTTCTTCCTAAATCTTGTGGAGATAAGCCGCCTAACATATCTATCATAGCAAGCGTCCATGCAGTATTTAAGCTTTCTCCAGATTCAAATTCACCAGCCACCGAATCGATGAACCTCCTGTTAAGACTGTCAGAAAGGGATGAATGTCCAAATAAACCGCTCGTTTCAAGTCGTCTTATCATATCTCCTTTACTTGGCATTTGTATAGCTTTCAATATTTCTCCACTTGGAGATCTTCGTAATTCTGGAGCTGCACCTTCAACCAGATGAGGAATTCCTCCTCTCGGACCAGGAAGTTCTTTCATATTGAATCCATCTCCTATTTTGTATTAAACCGGTTCATCGCCACTTCTATACCCTTTTCCAGTGCCATTTGCAGCGCATCAGTACCTTTTTTCACCAATTCCCGTGCTTTTCCTACTTCACCTGAATGAAATGTATCAAGGACATATTCTTTGGCATCATGAAAATCATGTCTGCCAACAGGATGCGTTTTGTCATGAGTCACGCCAATTCCCAAGCGATACCGCCAGAATTTATCCGTACCAAGAGCTTCCATAATGGATTCGACACCGTGATGCCCTGCTGCTGCTCCACCAAAGCGGATCTTGATACTCCCCAACGGCAAATCCAGCTCATCATAGACAACCCACAGGTCTTCAGACTCGATTTTATAAAAATCCTTTACCAGTTGCACAGCCATACCGGAATTGTTCATATGGGTTTGGGGTTTGACAAGAAGCACTTTTTCTTCTTTGAGAGTAAAGGTGGCAATGTCGCTTTTGAGTTTGCTTGCGTGGTCCCAATCTACTTTACTGTCACCCAGATGTTTGAGTAGATGATCAATGACTAAAAATCCGAGATTGTGCCGGGTATTTTCATATTTTTCACCCGGATTACCAAGCCCGACAATCAATTTCATGCCCTCTACTATAGCATAGTTTTGTTAGATATGAGTAAGGGTATAGGGCATCATTAAAACTCTAATTTAAGCTGTGGCACATCCGACATCCGCTTTACTTCTCCTTCTTCCCAAATTGCTACTTTGCCGTATTCGCCATCATAACCAGGCTCGATTGCAATTGATCCAACTCGTACTTTGGTCACGCCTTGGGCTACTTTCATACCGCCGACTTTTTCAATATCAATTATCGACGCGTAGAGAAGGACATGGAGTTCTGATTCCAACTCGTTACAGAGCTTGGCATACAAATCTTTTGATTTCTGGCTTGCAACCGTTGAACCTAACGATTCAGCAGCAATTTCCAAAAGCGGCACCAATTTCACATACGGCGGCTGGATATGCTTTCGGTCACTATACCACTTCACTCCTGCTGCATTTGCTTTGGTTTCGACACGATCGAGCAAACTCTCATCAGATAATTCTTGCACTCGGAACAACACACCTTCCGTTAATCGTCGATGGCACACAGGACAGGTCGTACCGCCTGCTCGGATATCATCAGGGCCAACGGAAACTTTACAATTACGATGTCCTGAAAAATGATACTTCCCTTCTTCAGGATAAAATTCAAGCGTATAGGCAATCTTATTTTTCGTCTCAGATTTCGTTGATAACCGCATAATCGCCTCCCGCACATTTTCATACGTCAGCTTTTCCAAATCAAACACCGTTGCCTCTCGTACCATTTTTGCCGGGCTGTGTGCATCTGAAAATGAGAGGATTGAACGATGCATCAGTTCCTTTATTTGCCAATTCATATCAGGATCACTTGATAATCCCGTCTCGATACCATAAATATACTTCGCCATTTTCCCAAACGCTTCTGTAAGCGAATCAAAGCCACTTGCCGATCCATAGACACCAAAATGCGGCGTCCAGACATGGCATGGGATGAGGAATGTCCTATCATCAATCGATAACACTAATTCAAGGAGAGCTTCTGCGGAAATTCCGATAATCGGTCTGCCGTCTGCATTGAGATTGCAGCCTCGCGCAACCAGTGCTTTGGTAAGCTTCTCTGCTGTTGCAAAACTCGGAACGAAAATCAAATTATGAATTCTTCTTAACTTTTCTCCTTGTTTATAAATACTGGAGAGCTCTGTGGATAACAGAAACCGGACCTGTTTTTTGTCGTTGTCATCTTGCAACCGAAACAACCCCTCTTCTGCTTCTTGTAGCTGTGATTGAATTTCTTTAAACCAAATTGGATGCGTAAAATCAGCAGCTGTCAACAGATCTATTCCCTTTTGTCTTGCGTACGCAGCCATCACTGAAAGAGTCATCTGAGGAGACACCGCGCGGGAGTATTTGGAATGAAGATGAAGATCAGTGACATAGTGCATTGTGTACCTTACCGCTTACTGTGGAGCACTCTTTTAAGAGTATCTATGACTTCATCATCGATTGAAGAGCCTATTGCGGCACTCGTGTCAATATTGCCTCCGAGAAGTTTGTGAGCAATCAGCATTCCAATGTCGCCATTCGCGCTTCCAAGCTCACCTCTCTCAAAGAAAACCCGATAAACAGGCCGAGGATTAGTGCGATCCCTGACTATGAGATCCATAGTCCCATGCAGCTCATCTTCAATTGTCAGAATATCAATCTTCTTATATCGTGACATTTCCGGTGTTATTTCAAAATCTTTATACACAACTACTTTGCCTTCAGGAACAAGGATTTCAGTTTTTTCAGCTCCGCCTGTTGAATCAACAAATACTTTTATATTCCCATCCATAAATGTTCTTTTTAAAATAATAGCAGGATGGGATGAACGATGATCTCCCAGCCCTCCAAAGTGAGAGGTATACACGGGGGCATTTGCTGGCGAATCAGATGATGATCCAGAATTATTAAAATCAGTAGCCATACAACTACTATACTCTGTTAAAACTTGCATTTCAAGAGAATTTTTCTGAGACTACTTCTTTCCCTGCTCTTTATACATTTCAATAAGTTCCTCAACGCTTGTTGCGTCTTCAGCCTTTTTATCTTTATCGCGGAACGAAACCAGCCGTGGGAACCTCAATGCATAACCGGGTTCCTTTACTCCATCGGTAATAACAGCGCCTGCAGTACCTCGGGGGGCACTCTCGGCGCTTTTAGCGCCTGCGGTATGTAAAGGACTGCGTGTAATCTCATCTGCCAGGACTTCAATCACCAATTCCGGCTTCAACCAGACACTTGGTGTAATGAGTGAATCAACACGGGCAGGTTTGTGATCGGCTTCCAAACCTTTTGCTTTTTCCTTAATACTTCGCCATTCATCATCCGTTAGTCCTGTGCCGATTCTTGTTACTGTTACAAACATATCACGCTTCTTGTCATACAGTCCGACAAGCAATGCGCCGGCACCAAATGCCGCCCGCTTCCCTTTGCCATAAATATAGCCAAGAATCACACAGTCAATTGTGTCATGGAGTTCACCTGATGAATGACGTTTGAGTTTGACCCAATTGAAATTCCGTCCCCCTGCTTCATAGGGAGAATTTAATTTTTTAACCACCAATCCCTCAAGTCCTTTACTAATCGCCTCCTCCAAAAGAAAGGTTAATTTTTTCGGATCTGAAATATCCTGCGTTTTTGCCATAATCAAAGCACCATCCTCGGCAATCGTTTCTTTCATGATTTTTAGCCGTGATGTCAATGGCTCATCAAGCAACGATTTATTATTTTTATACAAAATATCAAAGATAAATGCCTTCAGCGGCAGCTCTTTTGCTGTCTCTTCAATGTTGTGTTTGCGCCGTCTCTTGGTTGTCTCCTGAAATGGGAGAAACTCCTCAGATGCTGGATGATACGCAATTGCCTCTCCATCAAGAATTGCGTTATCTGCTTTTACTTGCTTGAGCGTCGCCTCAATAAGCTCAGGAAACATAAGCGTCGTCTCTTCAAGATTGCGGGAGAAAATGCGGACTTTGTTACCGTCTTTATGAATTTGGACTCTGAACCCATCGTACTTATACTGCGCATCAACCTCGACCATTTTCTCAATGACTTTTTGCGGGTTGGGCAAACGTTCACATAATTCAGACCTGATCGGCCGGCCGACAGTCACAGACAATTTCTCAACGGCTGGGAGCCCGCCGGTCCAAAAATGTTTGGCAATATAGCCAAGATCTGAAGTGCGGTTGTACGCGCCTTCAAGGACTTTACGCTGCGTCTTTTCGCCGACTTTGGCAGTAAGAACTGCATCAAGAATAGTCGGATCACCAATGCCGAGCCGCAATTTGCCCAACGGAATCCGCACGACATATTTTGAAGCCAATGAGTCAACCGAGGAAAGTAACTCAGCTAAAGCGGTGACCTTTTTCTCAACTGAACCCTCACCGGACATATGAGCAATTGCCGTTAAAGAATTAAAAACTTCCAGTATCGATAATTTTGAGTTTTGCGATTTGAGTTTTGAACTTAATTCCTGCGCAACGAGCCCCATATCCCCCACTTTTTGATAGGTTTCCCACACTTTTTCTTTATCGGTAGTGTATGCCTGAGCAATTGCTTGCGATACCATCCGATCTGCCATACCAATCTCAATCGGCTCGTAAAACGGCGCAATTCTCCCCTGCACGAGATAACAGATCTCGGAGATTTCCTGCGGATCATCACTGGTTTTGAATAAGTCAGAAAGAATCTGGATTAACTCAAGCCGCGATGATGTCACTTCCAATTTTTCAAAATATGATGCTAACGATGCAAATTTCATACCTAAACCCTCACATACTTCGCACCCTTCGTGCTGCCTGACTTTTTAACCAAGCCATGCTTAATTAAATACTTTAGCTCATTCAAAACCGTATCTTCGGAAACCATGGGAAAGAGTTGTTTGAAACCGTTATTTTGCAAATAGCCTGTCTTTTGAATATACTCAATGATCTTGAGCTGCCGATCTGAAAGCAGTATCGGCGTGCCACCTTGGCGCTCTTTTAACTTCACATCAACGGAAATCTTTTCAATTTTTTCTTTAATCTTTGAGAGCTCAATTGCCAACCCCTGAGTAAAATATGCCAGCCATTCGGAGAGATCGCCCTCATTTTTCCCAACACTTTGCAACGCCCGGTAATATTCCGTCGCATCATTGTCGAAATATTCTTCAAGTGAGAAAAATTTCCGGATGTCATAACCTTCCTGAAAAAGGATAAAGGTTGAAAGAGCCCGTGAAACCCTGCCGTTGCCATCTACAAACGGATGAATCCGCACCAATTCATAATGCACAACACCGCTTTTGAGGACTGGATGGATAGCATCAGAATTCGTGCCATTGATAAAATCGGCAAATTCTTTGATCTGAACCGGTACAGCTATGGCAACCGGAGGTCTAAATGTCACATCTCCTGTCAAACTATTTCGAACCACAACTTGCGTGGTGCGGAATTCTCCGCATTTCTCAGGGGCTAAAATTTTCTCAACAGTCATACGGTGAAGTTTTTTAATAAACTCCTCACCAATCTTAACCTCCCCCTGCAGCTCACCAAGATATTCCGTCACACGCCGGTAATTAATTACTTCCTGGATATCCCTGGCTCGTGCCACCACATCCTGCCCTTCAATTACTTGCTCCGCCTGATCGAGATTGAGCTCATTTCCTTCAATATGCGTTCCGTGATGCACACTTCTGACCATTGCGTCCTTCTGGAATTCTTTTTCATAGTACGGCAACAACGGCGCATGATCAATCACTTCCCGTGAGGCCTCAATAATGCCAATATTTCTGAGAATTGTGTTGGTGATAGTAAATTTTGGAGAATACATAAATGAGGATTTAATTCTCGCACATTTCCCGAAAAAAGGCAACTTACACAAGCAGCTGATTCATCACTACAGGTATCTCCTGTGCCAAATCTGAAGCGTTAAATGTATAACCCACTTTTTCAAATAATGCCTCTCCTGCTTTCTTATTGAAATACGAAGCTGCTGCTGCTGCCAAAAATAATTCATTGTTACAGGCCAGTGCGGCGACCAATCCGGCCAACACATCACCCGTTCCGCCTTTGGTCATACCCGCATTACCACCTGAAATTGAAACACATTGTTCAGACGAACAAATAAGATCCTCCTGCCCTTTGAGTAAGACGATACAATTAAACTTTTTTGCAAACACCTCTACCTGCTTTTGAGGCTTTTCTCCTTCAATTTCTTGCTTCACTCCTTCGTCTTGAATCTTTAGTCGTACCCGTTCAAACTCCATCGGATGCGGCGTCAAAATGACATTACCGTTAAGCGGTAACAGCCACTCCGGCTCCATCATCTGCAAGGCACCGGCATCAATCACCCACTTTTTCTTTGGATACTTTTCAAGTAAATATTTAGTCAAATAATAACTTTGTTCCCCCTCGTCTTCCAGCGTATTTATCTCCTGCAAACTTTTTACTCCCACCTTCTCACCTTTCACTTCTGTACGTACCATTCCCGGCCCGATCAACACAGCATCAGCTTCCTCAATATAGTTTTCAACGTCGTTTCTTGGCACAACAATCCCGTTACGAAACTCTTTTTTCAGCTCATGCACGATCTGATTATTCTCAGGCACGGAAGAATAAAACACCATGTCAACAACTCTGCTTGCAATTGTTAATGCCCATAACGATGCCGCATGAAAAAGCTGCGAGCCACCAATGATCAACAGCTTGCCATTCTGCCCTTTGTGAGAATCAGGAGAAGGAGTGTAAAGTTTATGTAACTCTTGAGGATTAAAACTATTCATACTAACCTTTTAACCATTATTTATTCTCTAATTCTATCACAGCCATATTGCTATCGATATCTGAAATAAATTCTTTGTGAGTTGTCGTAATGAACGTTTGAGAATCGCGAGCCAAACGCAGAACATGCTCGATATGCTCACTATCCAACTCCGAAAAAATATCATCCAATACGAGCAAAGGCTGTACCTGCAAATGTTTCTGCAAATAAGAGATTTGCGCGTTTTTCAATTCCAATGTTACCAATCGCTGTTGCCCTCTGGAACAAAAATACTTTACATCTTCCGGCTCTTTTGAGACAGGATGCCTTGATGCAATTATGACATCATCCCGCTGGGGTCCCACCAACGTCATACCCGATCCTACTTCTGCATCTTTATACTGTAAAAGCCGATCCCGTGACATAAGACTTTTATCGTAAACCAGAGAAAACGGAAAGAGCTTTTTCTCCAGTTGATTGACATATCCGATGAATGCTTCGCGTTTTTCGGTCAAAATTTGTCCGTTGGTAATCAATAGATTATCCCAATAGACAAACCTTTCCTCATCACGCCGGCCGCTTTTCTGCACAAATTCGAGGAGTGCGTTTCGTTGTCTGAGTGCTTTTGAGTATACAAGCAGTGCTGAGGCATACTCAGGATCGGTTTGCTCCAACACTTCATCGAGGTACCTTCGCTTCTCCCCCGGTTGGCCTGACACGATGGCAAGATCAAGAGGGGTAAATAGAACTGTCGGAAGCTTGCCTGAAAGAGCAGAGCGACGCTTTGGGACACCATTAATGAGATACCGCTTTTGTAGCATCTCTTGTGGTGTAAAAGAAAGAGTCACTTCGACCTGCTCCTCTTCACCCTCCTCAACAATCTGACCTTTTACATGGGCAACGAGTTTTTCCAGCATTATCAGCTGCTTTTCTTTATTCGTACGAAAACTTTTACCCAAAGATAATAAACTAATTGCTTCAACAAGATTTGTTTTCCCGCTGGCATTGGACCCGACGATGATAGTTACATGAGGATGAAATGTAAATTCTGCTTTAGAATAGCTTCGGAAATTGTGAAGAGAGATTGATTGTAAAACCATTGTTACATTTTTACATTGCTACCGTGAGAAAAGCAACAATGAAACAATCCACCAAAGAAGCAAAAATTATTCAATCGTGGTTCCTTTAAATGATTTTCCTTCGAAGTAATTTTTGACATTTTCAAAGTCTGAGCCCATTACAACCACTTTTACTCCCAATTCCTGTGCTTTTTTTGCTGCTATTGGATCAAATGGTGCGTGCAAACCGGGAGTCCACGTGTCTCCAACGATAGTACGCATCTGTTCCCAGGTAAGTTTGCTGAGTGGTTTGGCATCGGGGAATTCACGAGGGTCTTTATCGTAGACTTGTTCGGTGTTACTAAGATTAATGACTGATTTGACACCATAGTCTTCACAAAGAAGAATCGCACAGTAATCAGTAGACCAGCCTGGCTTCCATCCCGAAGCGATGACAACGGGTTCATAGACTTTTCTGATGATATCGTAATGGCGGATAACTTTGGGATGAGCGATGTCGCGGAAGATGGTGCGGACGAGGTGAGCGTTGAGGGTTGTTCCATGGACGCCGAGCCAATCCATGTCTTCATGCGTCAGTTCATGGCCGACAACTTCCCGTCCGGCCTCAATAAAGTGACGAGCGGTTGCACCTCCCCCAATTACCAAAAAAAACTGGCGTTGGGGATCTTTTGCCAGTTCTTCACGGATAAAGTCATTGAGCTTCTTGAGGAAGTCAGTGTCAATTCCTCCATTGGGGACAATAAGTGATCCCCCGACAGAGATAATGATACGCTTTCTGCCCTGACTATTTCCCATATTTTCTTACGTGTTACTTACTTATCGTAACACATGCTTTCTTCACCGTACAATGACCAATATCCTACAAAATTTGACACCCTGATCCCGCAAAAAAGGGCGAGACCAGAATGTCAACATGGCGTGGTTTTGTACTAGTGAGCTCTAAAACAAAATCCATAACTAATATAAACTTTTTTTAAAGATTTGTCAAGTATGTCGTCGCAATTTGACAACATTTATGATATAGTAATCACCTGTCAAGTATTAGTGCCTACTAGTGTGCTATAATTTCTTGGTTTTTATGGATAAAATTATTGATTACCTCAAACAACTCGATCTGTCGGATGCCGAAGCAAAGCTTTATCTGAAGCTTCTTAATAACGGCCCAACCAGCGTCCGTGATCTTGCACAAACAGTTGACATAAAGCGGACAACAGCTTATTTCTACATCGACCAACTGGTCGAAAAAGGGCTGATTATGAAACTCGTGAGAGGCTCAAAAAAGCTCGTTGCCGCAAATGAACCTGAAAATCTGCACTATCTCGTTGAGAAAAAACTTGCATCTGCTAAAGCAGTTCAGCAAAATTTATCTGCTATCCTCAGTGACCTTAAGTCTACCCTACCAGCACAGATTGAAATAGATAATGCGGAAATTAAATATTATAAAGGCGCACAGGGAATTAAAAAAATCCATGAAGATGCTCTTAAGGCAGTCGAACTTCGCTCCTATGTTAAAGTCGAATCAACAGGAGGCATCTTCTCCGATAATGTAGATATTTTTGATCAAGCCTTCAATGATAATTCAAAATTAACTGTTAAAGAAATTATTTATGATTCTCCACTAGCAACTAAGGACGCACAGCAAATCTTACATAAAAATGAAAGATATTCGTTTAAACTGATGCCAAAAGAACTCAATTTAACTTCAGGAGATACGCTCATCTATGACAGAAAAGTGGCAATTATTAATTATAAAGAGCATGAACATTGTGTAGTTTTACACAATGCAGATTATTATAACAACTCAAAAGAATTATTTGATTTTATATGGAAGATTATCTAATTAAGGAGGTAAAAATATATGGGAATGCCAGACCGGTTACCATCGCTCGGTGGTTTAAGTGAGCCACTCGGCGTACCAGATATAAGAGAGAGAGCAGAGAGGCCACCAGTTGTTATTAACAATTGGACTTCTGTAGATGTTCCTGCACTAACACGACTTGAGCAAAATTGGGCAGAATGGCTGCGTAAACCACCCAGCCGCATAAGAACAATTGCGAATGACGAACGGAAAGCAAGAACACATTTCATAGCAAAAATTCCGCAAACAGTCGGTAGTATGAGTGTTACGAGAACTAATTGGGAGGGTGATCCACGAAAACTTGGTCCATGGGATTTTTATGCAGGTGGTTCTGTGGAAGAAAGTGATTATCCAATATATCAAGCAACTGGTGATACGTTTGTTATTATGTCAGCATCAGTTGATTCTGCACATCAAAGACAAGGTATTGCAAGAGCACTCGTTACTGAAGTACAAAAAACTGCACATGAATTAGGTATTAAACATATTATTGGACCTTTCCGTCCGTCAGCATATGGAGATTACAAGCTTAAAGTGCTTGCTGGTGAGAAACCTCGCATCAGTTTTGAAGACTACTGTAAAAAGGTCATAGCAAATGAAGAGGAAGACCCCTGGCTCAAAGCTGCATTAAATATGGGTATGAAGCCACTTCTTGATGGCGAGCATTTACGTGTTGAAGAGCATTCAA
>Ga0137379_10002415_pt1 | contig 17382 bp, 39 predicted proteins | sample SagtaG_18_FD_104812 | JGI IMG/M metagenome (GOLD analysis project Ga0137379, IMG submission 104812) | Vadose zone soil microbial communities from Sagehorn Ranch, Mendocino, California, USA - Sage2_L_80_16 metaG | ecosystem: Environmental > Terrestrial > Soil > Vadose zone | place: USA...
CCCATCGTCCAGAATCAGCGTCCGCACTTACACTTGTTTCTGTGCGGCCAAACGAATAGTGGTGGCGGAATTGCTGGTACCCACTCGTCGCGGTCATTTGTGGTCATCACTGAGTTATGGTACATATTGGTAAGTGTCGGCTTGCTTTCGTCGCTCATTCCACGACTTCATTCTGACAGTCTACGCATGGGCACGGACAGGCATCCTCACCCGTGTTTTGTTCGCACTCAATGCCGTAGTGCTGGCATTCCTCGTCATCTTCGTAGTCTTCCACCTAGCTACCTTCTATCATCTAGTAGCCCCCGCGATAGTCGAGGTCTCTTTTTATCTCGTATGCCTCACCGCGACGCTCGTCACGGGTAGCTGCCAGACGTAGCTGGTCGCGAGCAACCGGAGCTACATCCTTCCATTCAGGCGTGGATTCGAATGCCTTCGGCCCCGTAGCACCAGAGCCTTTCGGCGGTATGCTACCGTCAGGGTTTACTTGCACCTGCCAGCGATTTCGTATTGCTGGCTGAGTCGTAGACGTGCCAACGAGTACTGGAGGCATATATTGAGGGCAGCGTTCGCTGTAACACTCGAGCGTCTCGACTACCGTTCCTCTTGGAACGCCAACTCTCCTGATCGGAATCTTGTTCAGAAGCTTCCCTGGTTCGTTACAGAAAGGACAGCGATGACTTTCTTCGTACAGAGTTTCAGCCATCAGAGTGGTCTCCTCGTTACGAGGCTAGCAAGCGTTGCTGCATCACACGGCCAGTTTCCACAGCCGCCGGAGCAAGCGTTCTCAGCGTAGAAGGAAGGACCGTCTTTACCTCTGGTGTGGCGCTTCATGATATTTCTGGCGAAGGTAACGGCCCGTTCGTTTCGAACTTGGTCTAGTCGCTGCCTTAGCGTACGTTGCTGCGCCATCAGTCACTGTTCCTCTCTTCGGACTTCTCGCCATCGCCACTCGCGCTTCTCTCGTGCCCGCCCGGCACGTTTCGTCCGCGACGTAGACGCGCAGTCAGGTCCTGCCGAAGCACGACAGTACGGACACCACCGACGGCGACACACACCGAGCATCCGCGCCATCAGTCACCCGCCGCTAGGCGTGTTTCGTGTTCCATCTCGGTTGTAGAGAACCCAGACTCATGCTCGAGCCGGGCGATTCGGTCCATCAGGGTTTCTTGTCCCATTTGTAGAGTACTGACTTGCTTTTCCACGAGGGAGAGGCGAGTCTTTCCTTGTCGCGGGCCCGTCGAGTCAAAAGCCTCACGAGTCGGATCGTCAAGTAGTGCCCAGCGCGACTCTGCGCTGCCACCACCGCGACTGAGTTGCTCAATGCACTTCATGTCCTGCAGCCTGCGCAACACTGACGAGTAGTACGGAGTTGGCATGCGAAGCTGTGCGAATAGCTTAGTAGTGTGTCCCTCCCATACCAGAACGTGCTTGCCCCGAACTTGTTCGGACTTAGCCTCTGCTCGCATCTGCTCGAAGACTCGGCCAATATGCTCTAGCAACTTCGGTGCAGGCTTTTGGTTGCTTGTCATCTGTTCACCTCCTTATACAAGTTCCGGTTCCCAGAGGATCATGTCGCGAATATGTTCCAGACGCACTCGCATGTCGGGGAGACTTCCTGCTAGTTCTAGCATCTGCTCGGTACTCTTGATCGTTGGATCCTCTGCGATCAGTTGAACTTGCTCTAGCTCCTGGTCTTTCCAGCGTTCGATAGCATCGCTTATAACCCAGGAAAGAAGGTCAGCATCTTCCTTGTTGTTAAGGCAAAGAGCTAGTCCCATTGTATTCCTCTCTCCTATGCGAAAAAGTCCCGGCTGGGAACCTCCCACTGAACACCCGTCTCCGATGTCGTAAACTCCAACATAGTGGTGGTACCCGCTGGCTGCGGTATGCACCAGCCCACTTCGGTCGTGGGAACCTCGTCCCAGCCGGGACGCTTGTGTGAGTGTCGAGTAGGTGCGCCCAGTCGCTCTCTGCTTCCGACACTCAGTTACTACCGGGGGTGGTAGCAAGCCACTAACAAGTTGGGCCATGACCGAGTCGGTGAAACGCAGTACCCTACCCACCAGGCCAAGCGTCCACGTGACCGTCCAAAGTGTAATGGACGCCTAACGGTTCTGGTGCCGCGACTCGCCGACACTCACACGTTCTTGAAGGGGCGGCCCTCCGTTTCGTACTAGCCTAAAACACGCAGATCGTTAAACAAATCCAGATCGTCAGCCACAAGGTTTAGGAGAGCCGTTCGGGAAGGTCGCCCCCGGTCTCTATTGAGTTGTACTCCCGTGGAACGCGAGGTGTCGAACCCTCGTAGGCGAGTGGTGCCCCTAATCTCACCTAGATAGCCTAGCCGTTGAACCCGTACCAGCATCCATCCGTTCCGCCCGCCGCACGTACCTGTTCATACCAGGTAGGAGTTGCCCAAACCCGTCCGGAGCTCTCCTCCGACTCTATGTTCCTGTGCGGCAACTCATTGTTCGGGTTCCCATAGTATAGTGGGACTTCGCGCCAGTAGCTCCTGCTGACGCTCGAGCGAGCTTCACTCCCCGAACGCTTCTGTAGGTTACTCCGCCTCGTCCTCGGCTACGACGAACTCGCCTTCATCTTCGGCAGCCTCGTCCTCGACAGCCTCAGGAGCCTCGTCCTCGACAGCCTCAGGAGCCTTAGCGGCCTTATCAGCCTTCTCCTTGGCCTTGCGGGCCTTCTCCTTGGCCCGCTTCTTGTCCCGCTCGCCCTTACCCTGCCACCAGGTAGACACCTCGTCGTACACGACACCAGGCCGCGTGGTGGTAATGCCGTGCTCGTTGACCTGGGGCTCGTCAAAGACGTTTCCCAGCGCATCGTAGTGCTTCACGGGGAACCGTGCGTCACCCTTACCTGGACTCTTCACGTGCCCGTACATCTGCTGGGGCTTGTAGTCCTGAGAGGCAAGCTTTGCCTGCTTGAGCTTGTTCAGCGCGCTAATCGGGCTGATGATACCCTCAGGCAGATTTGGCTTCTGCTTACCTGGAGCCTGGGCTTCTGCCTGAGTCTCAGTGTCCGCCGTCATGTAGCTGACCTTCCTTTTACGTACGCGTCGAAGCGCCTTACTTCGACGACACACAAGAGCCTAGTAGTGAAAGTTCTACTTTTACGTCCTGGCCCCAGTGCGGACTGCTACTGGTTCCCTTAACCTGCAGCTGTTCTATGTCTAATTATAATAGGGCCCTCATAGTGAAAGCAAGGCTTTCGCCTCTGGAATTTTAAGAATATTTTGTATTCCATTATCAACCGAGGGTTTGAAATCGTCCGTACTCGGGGTGATCGTGGAACCTGTCAGCTTTGTACCCGACTTCGTTCTCCAGACGATAGATGGCGCCGCGAAGATAATCGAGCTGCGCTGCGAGGTCTGAGATCTGCCCGTCCAAGTCGTGGAGCTTACCCTCTAGAGGATTCAGTGGACGCTCGCTCATCGAGCTGTCTCTGGCGTAATCGTAACTCGCGGTTCGTACTCAGCTAGTTCAAGAAGGTCGATCACGGAGTTCTCGCTATCGATTTGCGCGCATTCTAGCGAGTCTGAAGTCCCGTAAACGCGCATACGCTCGCTCTCGCTGTCTGCTGTAACGTAATCGAATTCGACCACGACATGCATCCTCATGTTCTGGATACTCCGTTCCTTATAGTCGGTTAAAGAACTTCGCGAGCTGGCTAGCAGCATGTTCTAGCCCGCGCAGTGGACTCTGTCCCTGGTTCCCAGCATGTATAGGCTTGGTAATGATGTAATACGCAATGCCTATAACGATGGCCCAGAAAACTATCTTCCGTATCATCGTGCATCAATGTCCTCCGACACCCAGGTGCAGATTGTTAGGGTCGAATCGTTCTGTGCCTTCAGGTGTCGATCGCCAGTTGGACGGCGGAACGATCTTCGCGACTTGCTTAGACTTGCTAGTGACAAACGTCGTCTGTCCTTCTTCGTCTGCAGCTTGTACGGCATCGATGAATCGCCCAAGCAGTTCGTAGTCGTCGAGCGCAGTAAGGTTGATCTCGAAACTAGTTGTCACGTAGCTCACACTCCGGGATCTTGCAGCGCAGTTCGCCCTTGCCTGGCTTCTTGTCCGTAGGGAAGCTCCAGGTTGCAGTTATACCAACTCCGCATGCCGTTCGCTGCCCGCTACTCCGGTCGATACGGTGCCAGCGACCCGTGCTCGATGCGACATACAGCTCGGCTCTGGTCTTTGTCTTACCCGTTATCCGGGGTAGGCTCCTAAACCTTCTCCTACGCTTCTCCGTCACTGACTCCACCTCGCTGGCGCCGAAACGTTGTCGGCGCTGTATCTGATTTCATGAGCTAGGCTAGCACCGAAGTCGTTGACCCAATGCTTCAGATTCAGTTCGGCCCCTGACGGTAGTCCTTCTATGTACTTGCAGGCGTAGTCTAGTGCCCGGAGAAGACATCTCACATCTTCCGATGTGAGATCGCCGAGATGGTACGTAACTACCTTCTTGTGACTAATTGCCATTACTTAGCTCTCCTCTGTCTATCACTTGGTCCTCCACGAAGTGTGCATTGGCCTGGAACCGATCACGAAACCACGTAGGAACTGATCCTCCATGCCAGAGATCGTTGGTCACAACCTCACGTCCGTCGGTGAACTTGATCTTGAAGTAACGTCCACCGTAGCCAAGGACAGACCTGTGAACCGTCTTGACTGGTAGCCGAGGGTCGAAGCGGTAGCACACGAGTTCTGTCACGGGTTCTGTCACTACCGGCTCGAACCCGTGCGGACGCTCCTTAGACTGCTCGACGATAACGCTGCCCGCATCGAGATTTTCGAGTTTCTCGTGCCAGAACGCACAGGTAAAGCAGTACACCTGTAGCGAGTTAGGGAACGCGTCCTCATAATACTCACCAGGCCAAATGTGTCCTCGGATTGGCTTCCCGAGTTCTCGTTCCCGGCCGTCTACGATAGGGCCGACTTCTGCCCACGAGAGACAGTTCTCCTCAGCGCATAGCGGCTTCGCGAGAAGCTCCTGCCACTTCGCCTGGTCGTAGATAGTCGAACCGGGTCCTGGATGTCCTACGGGCATGACGCTCACAACTTACCTCCGGTTTCGAAAGTGACGGGCAGAGCCTTCTTTACTACCCGATTGTTATATTTCTGCCTAGGCGATCCTAACTGGCTCGGCTTCGTTCGCCTTCGCCAGAGCAGCCACTACTTCTTGCTGCTCGTCGTCCATAAGATACTGCATGGCAAAAGCTCGCGCTGCAGATGCTATTACGACCCACGCGGCAAGCTGTTCGACATCCAGCGTCACTTGGAAGCGTGCATCGTTTGTGTCCGCGTACCTTTGAACATCTTCCGCCCAGTTCGGCATGCTCTTCCTTTCGGCTATGACGATTCTCTCGCTGCCCAGAAACTTGCTTCTCTTAATTATACATGGTCCTCCATAGTAAAATCAAGAGACTTCTTACAAGAATTTTTAGAGCTCTCGGAAGCAGTTCTTCACCTGTCAGTTTCCGATGTTTCCGATGTCCTCGTCATCGGTCCACTCAAGTACGACATACGTGTACTTGCTCGAGGCGATAAGGCGACGGTAGTCGGCCAGAGCGAACTTCTTCCTTTCGTCCTCATAGCGCCTGTTGTAGCACTCGAGCTTGCCGTTCGGTGCAGAACTGGAAGCATGCACGAAGTAAGACATACTAAATCTCCACTAGCTTATAGATCTTACCGGTTATACAGTGCTGCGCGATCTTACAACCATCAGCCGTAGTAGCACCAGCAATCTCTTGCAGCATCGTAGCCTTTTGCGCTTCAAGGATTCGCTGCGCTACTTTTTCCGCGGCATCCGCTATCGTTCGAGGTGTTGGTCCTTTAGGCATCCCTTTACCGTCTTTTTCCACTTGAGATGTTGACCCTGTAGTTTCGGGGATCGCTGCGTCCTTAAGTGGAGGGTTCACTGCCATCGCAAGTCTCTGTTCGGATTCCTTCGAAGCTTCAAGGGAAGGTTTGCGATAGGTTCCGCTCCTGTTGTAGCACTCGAGCTTGCCGCTTTGCGCGAACTGGCGCAGGTGCCTACCGACTGAGCCGCTGCCCCAGTCCTCTACTGCTACAACTGCATCTCGTATATCGAAAACCGTTCCGGGCTCTAGAGATCCCACGTAGCGATCTAGAGCACTAGGCAGCCCACTTCGTCGATGAGGCGTGCGTCGCGACTTCTGCATAGCTGCCTTTAGTTCGAAGAGCTCTTTCGGGTAGTGCTCCGGCATCATGTACTCGTATGTGCCAGCTCTGTTCGTACGCTTCAGCCCGCTACCTGCGATTTTCGACAAAGAAAGCATGGCCGGTGATATCGTTCCGTGAGCAATGTTTAGCGCGTCGCCCATTTCACGGTACCCAACTGTGAACCGTGACCCAGTCCACCTCCTACGTAGCTCCGCGTCAGCATCGATGATGATACGTGCGTGCCTAGTTGCTGGTTTCGACATCGTATTTCCTCCTTTCCGACAAGATCATGCGGTCCCTATGACAAGAGCTTCCACAGGCACGTGGAAGGCCAGGAAGGTACGCATGATCAAGTCGCACTGGAGGACTATGTTGTAATGCGCACCTCCTCAAAGTAGACACAGTTGCGAACGCCGTTGATGTAGGCCTCAGGTGTGCCTAGGCACCAGACACGCAAGATAGGCTCACCGGCGTCGTCACGGTCACGTATGACCGATACGCTGTGACCTAGGTTCAAGAACGCGTGGTCTTCAGCTACGTTGCAGTGCGTGTAAACTCCCTCACCGTCGACGTGCTGTTCTTCGTAGTCCAACACTTGCTCTGCCGGGCCACCAAAGGGCCCTGTGGAGTTCTGTCCCATGTAAGTTCCCTTTTCCTCTGGGCTTTCTAGGTTATTTGGTCGTGGCCACACTAAGATGAACTAGGCATCCAGCCTTTCGGATTGCGAATGTTAAATCCGCGTGCATTTCCGTCTGCGGCTATGAACAAGTCGACCTGTATTGGATAACCTTCGACACTGCCACTCGCTCGTCTAGCAGGACCGTCGCTCAGAAGCAAACACTCCCAAGCGAGCCGGCGAAGTTCGCTTCGGCTCCATAGCGGCAAAACTTCAAAAACTTCCGTCGCGCTTGGCCGGTAGAGTTCCGAATTCACTTGGTGTCTAGGGTCCTCTGTTGGCTCTTGTGGCATTTCCTAGTCCTCTCTGGTGTGGACGTTTCTGATCTCTAGGTAGTTCTTCGGAGTCGTTCTTCGCGTTTATGAAGTTCGTATAGCTTCTCTCGCCCGTGCTTGCTACAGTACTTGCCTTCGCTTGAGTTGACTCGATTGAAAACTTCGGTGGTTGCTGGCTTCGAACAGACCAGACATGTATCTGGGGTGAATTGAATAAGATATGCCATGTAACCTCCTAAGCCATTCTTACTAGCACTTCCTAATGCGCTTGGTAGGAGAATGGACAGTACCGATACCAGCCTGACCAGTACTGGATACTCCACGTACCTTAATCTCAGCTCGCCATCGTCCGGGTTGACATTCGGCGGTTACAAGGTACTGTTCTCCTTGTGGACCGGGAATAACACTAGTAGTGAACGAGTCCTCATCCACCCACGTTGGGTGAGCAACACGGAACGTAGACGTCCACTGCAGAGTGAACGTGGCATGGTAGGTACGGGGTGTCGCGGTGCAGTCAATCTCTACATACCCACGCACGTGCGGACCATGGTGGTAGACACGCATATGGCTAGGGGAGCAGTCGCTAGCAATGGGACCAGCCCCACCGCATCCTGCTCCGACGAGTGTTACAGCTACAGCGGCAGCTGCCGCGAACCCCGTGCGCCAGATTTCTGGCATGTACTCTCCCAACTTAGGTTAGTACTGGCCCCACGGACGAAGGTCGAAGTACAGCGCGCCTTTGCGAAGAATGACGCTAATGCGTAGTTCATCCGTACTGAGTGGCGGTGAGCTAGCAGGGTAGGACGTCGTGATGTACCGCTTGTCGCCGAACTTGTCCTTCTCCTTGTGCCAGCCTCGCTCTTCGAGTCCTGCTAGGATCTCCCCCGGCGACTCGTCTGCTGCTTCGTCATCGTAGACTTCTGTGAGGTCGTCCAGAGCTTTGCCGAAGTGCTCAAGCAGCTCTTGATTGAACATGCCGTGGAAGCCCTTCATCGGGCGATTCTGGTCTGACACTACTTCCTCCCTGGCTCTTTGTTCTTCGCACTGCTATCACTATTTGGCATTGTTTCCTGTGAACGGAACTGGTGGAATAGACACCTTGCTATCAGACGTAGCAAGTGGAACGTCGTAGCCCGCGTTGAGTAGCATGGTGCGCTGCACAACGGCTTCGTCCTGCCTGATGACGGTCTCCCAGCACTGGCCGCACGCGCCACTGAAGCCGCTTTGTCTCCCAAGACGTCTACGGCTGGTGTGTCCTCGTGCATCGCACATCGTTTCGGCTTTCCTAGCCAACGGGTGAGACCTAGTGAAGTGGTCGGGCTCCCATCCAACTTCGACAGGCTTCTGGCCCCTTCTTTTTCGCTGAAGGGCGCGAGTCCGCTGGACTGCCTCGCGTCCAAGTTTCGGACTAAGCTTACCACTAGCGATTTTCTGCTGGGTCTTTTCGTTAAGTTCTAGGAGTATGAGATGGTCGCTTACGTTCGCAGCTGACTGGCCAATCTCCGCTGCGAGCTCTTTGACCGTCCAACCTTTCTCGTCTCTCAAGCGACCAAGAGCGCGAGCCTTCTCCATGGCGTTGAGATTCTTGCGGTGGATGTTCTCAACGAGGCCGACGATTAGCGCATCCTCTGTAACGTCTTGTGGCGTGTAGCCTCTTCCGCGAACATGCTTGATCTTGCACGGAACAGCGTCTAGGCCCGCGTGTGCGGCTGCCGTCCAGCGAACGAAGCCAGCCTCGATGACGTAGTGGCCAGCTTCTCTTGCGGCGTCGGGCCTAACAAGAAGGTCCTGGAGAATTCCGTGCTTCCTGATTGAGGCGACCATATCACCGATGTCACCTGCTTCGACTCGTGGATTGTCAGGATTGGGATGTAGCTTGTCCAGCTCGACCATCCGGTAGGTATACGTTACGTCTGCTTTTGTTATGTCTGTTTTTGTCATGGCTCTTCCTAGATGTTTTCGGTTACCTTGACCGTGAAGTAGCGAACACCCTTTGCGGTTTTAGCTCTGACTAGGGTTTCAAGTGGTGTGATCGCTTGGGCTTCGATCGAATAATCAGGTCCTTCTAGCTCTTCGATCACTACCCCTCCGAGTGGGATTTCACCTTCTAGTAGCTGCTGCTGAATACCCTTGGCAAGCGCCCTTTTCAGGTCCATTTGGTCCTCCTTAGGATTGTCTATGACGGTTCGGACTGGCACGTCGCTGTCGCTTACGGATGGGAGCGGTATGGGATGTCAATGACGAGTCGGATCGGACTGGACTGTCACCGATGGATCGGACTGGCACGTCGATGACGGCTCGGACCAGAGTGGATTGTCGCTTACGGTCTGGTCAGGCTTGTCGATGACAGATCGGAGCGGGTAGTCAATGACGGTATGGAGTGGTCGGGCGCGTCAATGACGGTTCGGACCAGCGTGGAATGGACTGTCGCTGACGGACTGGTACAGTACGGTAGGTCGTTGACGGTGCGAATAGGATCGGCTAGGTGCGGCACGTCTATGACGAGATTGACTGGTGTGGTTGGGTACGGGGGGTCGTTGACGGTTCAGCGTGGTGCGGAATGTCTATGACGGCCTGGTTCGGCCTGGTTCGGCCAGGTAAGTCACTTACGGTCTGGGGCGAAATGGCCCAGGGTGGCACGATTTGTCGCTGGCGGACTGGCTCGGCTCGGTATGTCTATGGCGGAGCGGATCGGGGAGGACTGTCACTGACGTCGTGGCTAGGCCAAGTATGTCACTTACGGCCTGGGATGGTTAGGTTCGTCTGGGTCGGGTAGGTAGGGTACGTCGTTGACGATGAAGCGTGGTACGTCTAGGGCGGCTAGGGCCAGCTAGGGCCAGCTAGGCGTGGTACGTCGCTGACGCGGCGGCACGGCCAGGTATGTCACTTACGGAGAGATTGACTAGGCTTGTCGATGACGGAACGGACTAGAGAGGATAGTCACTTACAGATAGGATAGGGGAGGTACGTCACTTACAGATAGGCTAGGTGAGGACTGTCACTTACGGCTTGGCACGGCCAAGTATGTCACTTACGTCGTGGCTAGGCTTAGGTTGGTACGGGTCGTCAATGACGACACGGAACGGAGCGGATAGTCACTTACGGCTCGGACCAGAGTGGATTGTCGCTTACGGTCTGGTCAGGCTTGTCGATGACAGATCGGAGCGGGTAGTCGCTTACGGCTAGACACGGACTGTCTGTGACGGCCTGGTTGGGCTTGTCGCTTACGGAATGGACTGGTACGGCTAGGTGAGGACTGTCACTTACGGAAGGGAATGGGCTGGCATGGCTTGTCACTTACGGCCTGGTACGGATCGGGCTGGTACGGCCCGTCGCTTACGGATCGGGCTGGCATAGCTGGAATGGGCTGGTACGTCTATGACGGTCAGGTCAGGCTTGTCAGCTTGTAAGTGAACGTCCCAGAGCCGATCGAACGGTCGGTGCCGAGACCGCCGTCCTGGGCGTAATCAAGCATGACTCGAAGAACCTTTTCCGTGATAACCTTGTCGTTTAGGACACGTAGGGTACAAGAGAGAGGTACGTCTTCGACGTAGTCGACGCGCTTGAGTGCAGTTCGTGGGCCGCGCATCGTCATCACGTGAATCGGACGTTCGGCTGACTTCACTTTGTCCTCCTCACACACTCGGATCAAGCGTGGCGACACGAATACTCGCTCTGCTACCTTCGATCGCAAGTATCCGGGCGTCTTTCCTGTCTTCGGATCCCGTAGCAGTGTCAGGTTCTTCACGATGTTTGCGGCTTCCTTCAACATCGCCTTGATGATTCGGGCTTCGATGCACGCGAATTGAATACCGGGTTCCTCGAATCTAGCCGAAACAAATCCGGTCCAGATTCCCGACACTTCTTCGTTCGGCTCACCGATCAGGTCTATCGTCTCCGCAGTGGCCTGCTCTATTGTTTTTCCGGTTACCGCGTCGCCACCAGTAGGCCACTTGGCTTCCTGCCACCTACGGACAATCTCCGGGTGCTTTGGCAGTCCACCTGTTAGCTTGTCTACGACAAGCTCCAGCTGGTATGTGTTCCACATTTGATCGCCCATGTTACTTCTTCCTCTTGGTTCGTTTGCCTCGAGACTTGCCTAGCTTTTTGGTCGCTGTTCCCTTGTGTCGAGCTCGGTGGTGGGCAGTAGCGGAACGTGGGATCCGCTTTCGTCTGCTCATGTTTCTGCCGAGTCGTAGGCTTTCTTGGTTACTTGGATTTCGAGCTCTCCATTTTCAGACAAGGCACAGCAGGCGAAATTGTCTCGAATGGCCTCTCGGAGACCTACGTCTACTATAACACTACGTCGACTCATACTGTGTCTACCAGTCTCAACGGTCTCAATCGCCTCCTCTTGCGTCAGTGGTGTCGATGTCTCTGGCCACGGGAATGCTGGCTCGGGATATGTTTTCATACTCTTCCTTCACGCCGTAGAGTACCACTTGATAGTACTGTTCGGCCACGCATTGTCAAGACGTTTCTTGCTAACATCTGAGAGCCAGACGAGGCGCGTGCGACGGTTCGTCCTTGAGTCGAACGCCGATAGGAACGGGTAGCCTCCTGACACGACAGCGAGCGAACTGCCTTCTGGTGCACGTGGCTCCTGGTCGGAGTGTACCATCATCTTAGCGATTTCAACTGCCTCACGTTGGGTGACGCGTGCTACCCAAGGAAAAACTTGTGAAAGACTATCTGAATACATAAGTTACTCTCCATGTGCACAGCCATGTAGATAGGAGTGTGACTTCCAGTGTACGTATACGTCGCGCATCTCCACGGCATTGTACAAGTCAGGCTTCGGTTTCGCTAGGGTGGCTCATTACTCTCCTGGCTCTGGCACATCCAGCGGGTGCCTGAATGAAAGGAAGATAGGGAAGCGCGGCGCATCCAAAACGCCCGTTGGCTGTGACTTGAACTTTACTATTTTGTTTATCAAGCGATTACGGTTCTGCCAGAACTCACGTCGCTGTTGGAAGGTAAAGCCAGAACCTATGGAAAAGACAACTCTGCCGACTTTATCTTTATCCAGAAGTTCGACTGTAAGGGCACCTAGTACTCCGCCAGGACGTTGTCCGGCCTTGTGGCTCGACCTAGTAGTATGACCCTGAACGTCGATGATAGCTTCGTTGTCGTTATGGTATAGTTCCTCCACACCGACCACAACGGCTTCTGCGTCGACGAACCTTTTGACCTTCAGCAGAAGCCCCTCGTTGACTGTTGATCTCCCCTGCTTGTAGTGGCCGAACGGAGTGCGGACGATTAGGCCTTCATAGCCAAGTTCGATCGCTTCTGCTTCGGCTCTTTCAACCTCCAGTTGGCCACCACAGCGCAGCTGGGGAAGTATTTGTACCCAGGGTGGTAGTCTTCTTTCCTGCAGGTCTTTGTAGCGCTTCCAGTAAGGTTCGTTTGGGTTCGTTACGTCGTCAAACACGAAGTAGGTTATGTTTGGAGTCCCTGACTCACTCATGATGCCCGACGTCGTCGCCTGCATAACATTCGGTGCAGTTGCTGAGCCAACGACAAGTTCTCCATCTAGGTTGTCCACGTCGTAGTGGACGTCAGCATTCGCTACTAGATTCTGCAGGTGCCGATTTCTCAGAACTTTATGTGTTCGCGACCAGGGTACACCATCCTGGACAACACACCTAACGCCATCGAGCTTCACCGAGGCATCGACAGGATAGCGCAGCTTGTCCCAGTTGAGTGGACTGGCCAGCATCGGCTTCATAATCATACTGATCCGTTCAGCATTTCGACTGACCAGACAAAAGCTGGACGTTTTTCGTCGTTAACGAACAGTTGTTGGATGTCGTCCCACAACCCGCCAGTGTGTCTTTCGAACTCTTCAGAATCATATTCCTTGTATTCCTTCTCGAGTATCGTCTTCGCAGATGCTTCGTCTACGAAGGCTGATACGTCGAAACAGTTCTCAGGATCACTCGTACCCAGCCAAATGCTTTGCATCGTCATCTTCCTATTCGCTACCGCTACTACGAATTCGGTTCTGCGTTGCGGCCATGCGATCTGCTTTCTTCCGCGGAACACCTGTGCCCTGTAGGATCTTGCTCGTAAAGGTGTTGTCGACGTAGCGTGTGTAGCTACTCTCGACTGACCTAAGCAGGAACCCTAGCACAACGGTGACAACCAGCGAGCCGATGAACCATTGAACCAGCAACTTACTCGGGTGTGGATGGGGATAGACGAGCACGTGGTGTACGTAATGTGCGTGACCAGGCGTTGTACGGTAGATCGCGTAGCCAGTAACTACCGTACTGATCCCAGCACCAACCATACCGACGATGACATACTTGCGCAGGTTCCACGTCGAGTGCATACGTTTTTCCCAGTTCATGTTGCTTCCCTTCTTGGCCCCGGTGATCGACGTCTAACTAAGTCTAACCAAAAGAGCTTCCGCTGCTTATGAGGCTATCTAAACAGCGCTTATGCCTAGGCCTATGAACGTCTAACTACGTCTAACCTATGGAATTACTGAGCTCTTAGCTCGTTCTAAGCGCATCGCTTAGAAAGAGCTGTGATCTAGTTGCCTAGGACGCTTGTGCAGCAGCCTGCTGAGCCTCCTCTTCCGTCTCCTCGATGTCCTCGACTAGCTTGAGACCAGCGTAGTAAATCTCGTTGGCTAGTGCCGACATAGTCGTGCCACGCTTGGCGGCCAGGATACGCAGGCGTCGCTTGTCCTTCTCGGGCACGTACGCAGTAATTGGCTTTAGCTGCTCTTCGTTGCTGTTCTCAGTGGTCATTTCCTTCTCCTTCTTTGTCGTTTCGGACGAGTGTTACCTTCTTGGGAACAACACGCATGACGAGAAAGCGCAACGCTTCCACAAGGTGGTCTAGGACGTCGGCGTGCAGCGTAACTATTTCGTTCTCCCATACAATGTACTCGTCGCGTTCTTCGTCCAGAAGGTCCGACCACTGCTTGACCATGAAGTCGTAGAATCCAGCCGCGGCCCCCATAGACATTTCAGGGTCGTAGAGGGGTATGTCGAGCTGTTGCGACTCCTCAACTGTGTCGAATTCTGCCGTAAGAGTCCACCGATCAGTCACGTTTCTTCCTTCTTCAGTGTTACCTTGTCGCTGTATATGTTGAACTCACGCGCGAAAGCTATGTCCGTCCGGTCTGGGGTGTCCATTTGCTCTCCTTCCTTCAAGGCCCGACACGAGTATTCAATGGATGAGGGTCGCACCCTGCTGCGATTTCGCGCAGTTCTAGCCCTCGTGTCGGGCGTTCAAGGGAGGTTAGACGCTGTCCCTCCCTAGCGGTTCTTGTCCGTCCCGCGGCGAGCTGATTTCGACGAAGTCGTCGAGGCCGAACTCCTCCTTGTCTCGTAGTATGCGATACGTGTCTCGCTCGAAGAGCATGATGTGTAGTGTGGTCGCCCAGCTGGAAAACCAGCGTATGAGCCTCATATTACCCTCCAGCAGGTACGCTAGATACCGACTTCGACATACGGGTGCTGTGTCATGACGAAGCCTTCGGCGTCACGTCCGTTGCGCCGCCTGTCATGAGTGCGCCAGACGACCACTTTGACCCTTCCAGCGATATCCTCTAGCCCTGCAGGCATCATAGGTGGGTGGAAAATATAGTCGCCCACCCTAGGTACGGGACCGTCCCAGTTAGGTAGGTCCACTACTACCTGCTTACTGACTTCCTGAACGTTTTGAACGATTCGCATGTGGATCATATGTCCTCTAGTACCTCTGAGACGTTTGATATACTTATGACGCCGTCCCTAAGAAGGCGCTTCAACTCCTGGACGGTGCTGGCTCTTCTGCAGGCTTCCCGGCAGGGCGCTCTGCTGGTGTCGTCGTTGGCTGCCTCTCCGGCTGCTTCTCCGGCCGTGGCATGGCCTCTCCCTGCTCCGATTCCTTGCCCGTGTCCATCCTGGTCATCTCCCTCCGTAGGGTTGAGCATTGCTTCGAGCTCGTCCTGAGCCTCCGAATACTCTGCCCAGATCGTGCTCTCGAGCACGACGATATTGTGTGCTACTGGTACGCTATAGGTCTTGGCGATCTGGTGAACTGTGTCGGCACTAGCCCAGTCGCCGCACAGCAGAGCGACCACTTTGCCGTACTGGGCGCGCCAGCCGTGGCCCCTCTCGCCGATGTACTTACCCCAAAGCTCAACGGCGCCCACGATCGTGCGCTGCTTGGTTAGTCGGTAGTTAGCTGCTTCGTAGGCAGAGTCGAGCCCGTATAGCCCGCATCTGCAGGACTTCTTGGTAGCTACCTCGTGGGGTTTGTTGCACTTGGCAGCTACTATGCCTGGTTCCCAAACGAAGTTCGAGTCCCAGTTGAATGACACGAGCCTGTCGTTCCTAATGCCCCACATCCGATATACTTGCCTCGGCGTTGCTAGCAGCTGCGGCTGGTTATCTGTTGCCTTGCCATACTTCTCAACGATGCACTCAGAACAAACTTGCCACTTGAGCTTGCCAGTGTAAGGTTCCTGAATCTGCATCGCAGACAGTTTGGGTCTCTTGTTGGTCTTTGCTCGTTGTGCCATTCCAAAAATGTATTGGGTAATTGATATGGCACGCCCGCAGTTCTAGCAGCCTCTCCGATAGACACAAACTTCGTGCTGTCGCAAGTATGGTTTGCGTAGAAGTTATAGCTCGTCATATCCAACTATCACCTCCTCTCGGTTATACTTAGGTATACGTTGTTACACATGTCAGCACGCGCGTTGGCTAGTCGATGGACAGTTCGGTAAATCGCGAGTCCTGCCCCATTGGCGTGAGAGCCCATGCAGCTTCAGGGTACTGGAAGGCCCAGTTGCGACCAAAGATCGCAAGCATCGTTGCACGCGTGTTGTCGGACGTACCGTGTAGCTTGACGTACCTGTACGCAAACCTCGTATGACCAAAGCCGAAAGAAAAATACCAGTCCTGTTCCTGCTTCGGCGGTATCTCTTCTTGCACTTCCTCGTAGTCTGACCAGTCTTGTCCACCACCGTAAGTGAAGTTGCTATAGCTCACCTGTGTCACCTCCTCGTCCACAATCTATTTGGCCTCGTTCATATCCTATCCACTGGCTAGTCGCGCCTGGTAAGCATTGTTTCGCTCTTCAGCCTCTTGGCGCTTCCGTGCTCTATCAGCTCGCACGACGCCCTTGTTCTTACTCTGAACCGCTCCAGGTAGAAGTGGCTGTACTCCGGTGAACTTTGGCTTGCTCCTTACATTTGGTCCTACACGTTCCATGCTTCCTCCTGTTCGGTCAGATTTCTCTGGTGTGTGCTACGATATCGGCTGCCGAGATTGGTTCGTTCTTATCAGTGTCTGCTGGTTGAGCTTCGATTGCCGGAACGGTGTACGCGCCTCGGACCTTCTTGATGAGGCCCTGATGTTCAGTGACGACTAGGATTCGCTTCACCAGCTGGTGGTCTAGCCTGAAGTATGACGCTAGCTCCTGGCTACTTATCAGCCTTGCGGCATCGCGAATCATCCCTACCATGAAGGCCTGTACGCGCTCGATGTTTTCCGCCGTTACCGATGGCGCAGGTACGCGATACTCAACGTGTGTATCTTTATCGCTGCCCGCGATCTTGAACTCAACAGCGTCACCGTCTCGCTCGATGTTGTTGAGCAGCGTCAAGAATAGACGTATTTCAGGGTCGACTGGGTCCCTGATGAGGACATCGGTGACACGCAGCGCGTCTAGTACACCTCCGCTACCGTTGATCTTGTCCTCAAGGTTTGTTAGGTTAGTAGCCTTGTTGAAGTGGTGTGTCATCCAGAAGGCCGTGCCGGTCTCCGCTGCGATAGACTGTATCGGCTCTATCATGTGTAGGCGTGCTTGCAAGTTGAACGCAATTGTCCTGGTTGCGCAGGCCATCAGTGGGTCAATAATGACGAGACGTACGTCTCCTAGCTGGTTGATGTTCCGCTTCAGCACTGGTAGGTCCTGCGGAATGCTGAACCTTGATCGGAGCGTGTTGGCGTCCCCGCTTACACTCGTTCGCTTTACGTCCGACAGAATGAAAACGTTGTTCAGGTCCGCACCTGAAGCTCTCAGCTGAGGTACAATCGTGTATGCCGTGTTGTCCTCGGGCGCAATGATAATCACCTTGCCCGGCGTACTACCTTCCGGCGAGGTTGGGTCCATCGGATCCCAAGGTGGCATCGGCCAACCTCTGGACACACGCGCTGCCACGTCTCGTGTGAAACGGCCCTTGCCCTCTTTTCGTTTTCCAACAACCATAGCCATCTCGCCGTAC
>Ga0137379_10002424_pt1 | contig 17353 bp, 12 predicted proteins | sample SagtaG_18_FD_104812 | JGI IMG/M metagenome (GOLD analysis project Ga0137379, IMG submission 104812) | Vadose zone soil microbial communities from Sagehorn Ranch, Mendocino, California, USA - Sage2_L_80_16 metaG | ecosystem: Environmental > Terrestrial > Soil > Vadose zone | place: USA...
CCAGCATCAAGGGGGGCAAGTGGGAGAAGAAGCGGTTCCAGGGGCACGAGCTGGCCGGGAAGACGCTCGGCGTGGTGGGGATCGGCAACATCGGCTCGATCGTGGTCGACCGGTGCCGGGCCATGAAGATGCGCGTCATCGCCTACGATCCGTTCATCAGCGACGAGGCCGCCGCCAAGCTGGGCGTGACGCAGGTGACGCTCGATGAGCTGTGGCCTCAGGCGGATGTCATCTCGCTCCACGTGCCGCTCACCGAGCAGACCCGGAACCTCGTCGACGCGCGGACGCTCGGGCGGATGAAGAAGGGAGCGCTGCTCGTGAACTGCGCCCGGGGCGGCGTGATCGACGAGCGCGCGCTGGCGGATGCGCTCGCCTCCGGGCACCTGGGCGGCGCGGCGCTCGACGTGTTCGAGAAGGAGCCGCCGCCGGCCGACCACCCGCTCCTCGCGCTCGACTCGTTCATCTGCACGCCCCACCTGGGCGCGTCGACGGAGGAGGCCCAGGCGGCGGTGGCCGTCGCCATCGCGGAGCAGCTCGCCGCTTATCTGACGCGTGGTGAAGTGAAGAACGCGGTCAACCTGCCCACCATCGCGCGCGAGGTGCTCGACCGCATCGCGCCGTACCTCGCGCTGGCGGAGAAGCTCGGCTCGCTGGCGGCGCAGATCGCGCCACCCTCCATCCACGAGGTGCGGCTCGAGCTCGCCGGCGAGCTATCGCGCGCGCCCCACCGCGCCATCTCCGCCCAGGTGCTGAAGGGGCTCCTGCGCCACGTCCTCGATCAGCCGGTGAACGAGGTCTCCGCGCCGGCCATCGCCAAGGAGCGCGGGCTCGTCCTGCGCGAGGAGCTCGACCCCGAGGCCCACGACTACGTTTCGCAGCTCACCGTCACGCTGCGCGGCGCGGGCGGCGAGGCGGCGGTGGCGGGGACCGTCTTCGGGCGCCAGGAGCTGCGCATCGTGCGGGTGAACCAGTTCCGCCTCGAGGCGGTGCCCGAGGGTGACATCATCATGTGCGAGAACGACGACGCGCCGGGCGTGGTCGGGCACATCGGGATGGCGCTCGGCAGCGCGGCGGTCAACATCGCGCGCATCTACCTCTCGCGTGACGCCGAGCGGCGCTCCGCCTTCTCGCTCATCAACGTCGATTCCGCTCCCTCTCCCGAGGTCCTCCAGACGCTCCGGGGCCTCGCGCACATGCGGGCGGTGCGCTCGATTCACCTGTAGGCCCGGGGCCCCCGGAGCCAGGCCGGCCGTGTCTTTTGGAGGCTCCGCGGGTAGAGTCGCCGCGCATGCTCGACCTGTCGCTCCCCGCCGGCCTGCGCGACCTCCTGCCCGACCACTCCGCCCACCTGGCGGAGCTCTCCGCCAGCCTGCACGAGGTCTTCTCGTCCTTCGGGTATCGCCGCCTCCTCCTCCCGACGCTGGAGCGGCTCGAGGTGGTCGAGCGCGGCCTCTCGCAGGCGGCGCTCGCGGGCGTGCTCAAGTTCGTCGAGCCCGGCTCGGGCGAGGTGGTCGCCATCCGCCCCGACATCACGCCTCAGATCGCACGCCTCTACGCCTCCCGCCCCGACGCGCTGCCGGCGCCCGCGCGCCTCTGCTACGACGGTCCGGTGCTGCGCGCCCGAGAGTCGCGCGCCGGCCGCCCGCGCGAGGTGTACCAGGCGGGCGTCGAGCTGCTCGGCGAGGGCGGCGCGCGCGCCGACGCGGAGGCGCTCTCGGTGCTGGCGAAGGCGCTCGATCGTGTCGGGCTCGACGCGGCGGTGATCGAGGTAGGACACGCCCGCTTCGCGCAGGAGGTCGTGGTCGCGGCGGGGCTCGGGCCGGCGGCGCGCGCCGAGGCCGCGGTGGCGCTGGCGCGCAAGGACGAGGCGACGCTGGCGGCGCTGGCGCGACGGGGGAAGGGGAGCCGCGCCGCCCGCGAGGCGTTGCCGGCGCTGGCCGGGCTGTACGGCGACCGCGCCCTGGAGCGCGCCCGGGAGGTCGCCGCGGCGGTGCCGACGGCCGCGCCGCCGCTCGCGGAGGTGGAGGCTGCGCTCGCCCTGGCGCGCCGGCGCGGGCTGCGCCAGGTGGCGGTGGACCTCGGCGAGGTACGCGATCTCGGCTACTACACCGGCATCACCTTCGCCGGCTACGCGCCGGGGGCGGGGAGCGCCGTGGCCGCGGGCGGGCGCTATGACGGGCTTCTGGCGCGCTTCGGGCGGCCGGATCCCGCCATCGGCTTCGCGGTCGACCTCGAGTTCGCCACCCAGGCGCTGGAGCGTGCGGGCGCCCCCTCCCCGCGCCGCCGCCCCCCCGCCCGACGCCGCGCCGCTCCCGCGCAGCGTCGGCGGTGAAGCACGGTGCCATCCGGCTGGCGGGCCTCTTCCCCCCCTGCTATCGTCCGCGGCTTCGCCCGGACCAGAGGAAACGAGCATGCCCAACGTCGTCGTGATCGGTGCGCAATGGGGTGACGAGGGGAAGGGGAAGGTCGTCGACCTCCTCACCCAGCACGCGGACGTGGTGGTCCGCTTCCAGGGCGGGAACAACGCCGGGCACACCCTGGTCGTCGACGGTCAGAAGACCGTCCTGCACCTCATCCCGTCCGGCATCCTCCACCCGGGCAAGGCCTGCGTCATCGGGAACGGCGTGGTGGTCGACCCCGAGGTGCTGGCGCACGAGATCGACGCGCTGAAGGCGCGCGGGCTCCTGCAGGATGACGGGCAGCTCGTCCTCTCGCTCGACGCGCACGTCATCATGCCGTGGCACAAGGCGATCGACATCGCGCGCGAGCAGCGCATGGGCGCTGGGAAGATCGGGACCACCGGCCGCGGCATCGGCCCCACCTACGAGGACAAGGTGGCGCGGCGCGGGCTGCGCATTCGCGATCTCCTCGACGAGGCGCGCCTCACACGCAAGGTGAAGGAGCGCCTCGGCCCCGCGCGCGAGGAGCTGGCCCGCCTGGGCGGGAAGCTCGACGTCGAAGAGGCCGCGCTCGTGAAGACGTTCGCGGCGCTCGGCCAGAAGCTCGCGCCGTTCGCGCGCGACGCCTCGCTCTGGCTCTACCGCGCCATCCAGGCCGGGAAGTCGCTCCTCTTCGAGGGCGCGCAGGGGACGCTCCTCGACGTCGACCACGGCACCTATCCGTTCGTCACGAGCTCCAACACCGTGGCCGGCAACGCCGCCACCGGCTCCGGCGTCGGCCCGACCGCCATCGACCGCGTCATCGGCATCACCAAGGCCTACTCGACGCGCGTCGGGGGCGGGCCCTATCCGTCCGAGCTCAAGGACGAGACCGGCGAGAACCTGCGTCGGATCGGGGGCGAGTTCGGCGCCACCACCGGTCGGCCGCGCCGCACCGGCTGGATGGACGCGCTGGCGCTCAGGTATGCGGTGCGGGTGAACGGGCTCGACGGCGTCGCGGTGACGAAGCTCGACGTCCTGACCGGCTTCTCCGAGATCAAGATCGCGGTCGCGTACCGCTGCGGGACCCAGAGCTTCGACGAGATGCCGAGCGACCTCGAGACGCTGGAGCGCTGCGAGGCGGTGTACGAGTCCCTGCCCGGCTGGACCGAGAAGCTCGACGGAGTCCGGCGCTGGGAAGACCTGCCGAAGAACGCGCGGTCGTACGTGGAGCGCATGGCGAAGCTGGCCGGCGTGAAGGTGGTGGCGGTCTCGGTCGGCGCCGACCGCGGCGAGACCATCGTGCTCGAGAATCCGTTCACCGTGGCGCGATAGCCGTCAAGCCGCCGCCAGCGCCAGCGCCAATGCCGCAGCGAGCGCGAGCAGCGCAGCGGCGCGGTGGACCTGCGAGGAGCCCACGAGTCCGGCGGGTGGGGCGGCCCCGGCCGCCACCACAGGTGCTGTGCGCTCCGCGCCGTCATCGAGGAAGCCGAGCGCGGTCGCCCCGAGCGCGAGCCGGTCGCCGGGCGAGAGGGCGAAGAGAGCCTTCGGGCGCGCGCCGTTGACGGTGAAGCCGTTCTTGCTCGCGAGGTCCACCGCCGTCCACCGGCCGTCACGGTAGGTGAATCGGACGTGCCGGCGCGAGGCGAGCGGGTCCTCGATGCGCAGCTCCGCGCGTCGAGCCCGGCCGAGCACGGCGCCGTCGCGGAGCGGTAGCTCACGGCCTGCGGATGGACCTCCCAGGACGACCAGCCGCGCCCCGGAGGTGGGGTGGTCCGTCACCATGATCGCGGCGGCGAGCGCGCGGGTGGAGGAGGTGGTCACCCGGTGAAGCACTTCAAGGTGCGTGCCAGGGCCGGCCCGTCAGCCGTGGATGTCCCACCGGCTGTCTGCCACCGACCGCTCGGCGGGATTACCGGTGAACTCCAGGTAGCCGTTCATCTCCAAGGTGTCGACGAGCTGCTCTGCCTCGACGTCCGAGCAGTGCAGGGCCTCCGCCAGGACATCGCGGAAGTAGCTGCGACCGCGGAGGTACCCCACAGGTGGCTCCCCGGGCGGGATGTGCTGACGGATCATACGGGCCAGCTCGGCGAGATCGATGGCGTCGATGTCCAGCATCTGCGGAATTTAGGGACGCTCCGACACCAGCGCCAGCGAGTCGAGCGATGCGGCAGCGGGGGTGCGGCGTACCGATCGCCCGCCCGAGAGGAATCGGACGGCACCCTCGTCAGTGCGGGACACGACCGAGCCAGCCGCTTGCCACCGGGCGACCACACCCGGTCCGGGGAACCCGAACCGATTGTCGCGCCCGAGCGTCATCACGGCGAACTCGGGACGGGTCGCCTCCACGAGCGCCTGTCCTGAGCTGGTGGGACTGCCGTGGTGCGGCACCTTGACCACCTGAGCGGCGAGATCCGACGGGTGGGACGCCACCAACGCAGCCTCGCCCTCTCGCTCGATGTCGCCGCACAAGAGGAACCGCACCCGGCCGTGGATCACGCGCAGCACCAGCGAGGCATCGTTCTCGGTCCACGCCTCGCTGCCGGCAGGCGGACCGAGAGCCTCGAAGCGGACCCCAGCCCGTTCGAAGCCCTCGCCGGGCCGGAGCACCGTCGCCGGCGGCAGCGCCCGCAGCGCCTCCGCAGCGACGTCGTCTCCGCCGCGCCCGCTCGTGTAGAAGCGTTCGATGGGGAAGGCCTGTGCCACCGCCACGAGCCCGAGCAGGTGGTCGGGGTGCGGGTGCGAGAGGAACACCGCGGCGAGCCGGCGGATGCCGGTGTCGCGAAGCCAGGGCACGACGTCGCGAGCACCGGGGTCGGAGCGTCCGCGCACCTCGCCTCCGCCGTCCACCAGCACCGCGCTCCCATCGGGCAGGAGGAAGGCGGTCGCGTCGCCCTGGCCCACGCCGAGGAAGACCGCCTCCAGCCCGCCGCGCCGCACCGCCAGCGCATGGCGCAGCGGCGGCGCTCCGAGGAGGGCCAGCGCTGCCGCCAGCGCGGCCACCGGACGCGACCACCCCCTGCCGCGCCAGGCGGTGAGGAGCGCCAGATAGCAGAGCGCGCAGCCGGCGAGCCCCGGAGAGCCGACGCCCACCACCGACCAGCGCGGGGCCGCGAAGGCGTCGTTGACCGCGAGGAGGAGCCAGGCCAGGCCGTGGCAGGCCGCGAGGAGCGGCCCCGTCGCGAAGGGCGCGATCGACGCCGCGGCCGCCGCCAGCGCCGCCGACACCGTCAGAGCCGAGCCGATCGGCACGCCGACGACGTTGGAGGCGACGGCGAGCAGCGAGAGGCGGCGGAAATGGAACGCGACGATGGGAGCGGTGGCGAGCGTGGCGGCGGCGCTGGCGCACATGGTCCCGAGGAGCGCCTCGCGGAGCCGGGCGGGCCAACCCTCGCGGCTGACAGCTATCCCCAGCCCGGCGCGGAGCGGGCCCGAGCCGAGGGCGAGGCCGGCCACCGCGGCGAAGGAGAGCTGGAATGATGGGTCGAGCAGCGCACCCGGCTCGACGGCCAGGACGGCCAGGGCCGCCAGCGCGACGGCGTCGAGCGCCTGGATCTCCCGGTCGCACAGCACGGCGCCGAAGCCGAGTGCAGCCGCCAGCGCCGAGCGAACCACGGGCACGTCGGCGCCGGTCCCGAGCGCGTAGAGGATGGTGAGCGGGAGCGCGGCCACGGCCGCCGCGCGGCGAGGGTCGAGGCGCGCGGCGAGGCGATCGCTCCGCGCCAGCACCGCTTGCAGGAGCCGCCAGGCGCCGAGCGCGACGACCGCCAGGTGCAACCCGGAGACGGAGAGCAGGTGGGCGAGACCGCTGCGGGCGAAGGCCTCGGCGGTGGCCGCGTCCACGCCGCCCCGATCTCCGCTGCCGATGGCCCGGACGAGCCCGGCTTCACGCGGAGGCAGGGCCGCGTCCGCGGCGGTGGCGAAGCGCGTCCGGCCGAGCTCCAGCCAGGCGAGAAGAGAGGGCCGGGCGAGACGCACGGGCGGTGAGATGGCGTGCGCCTCGAGCGCGACCCCTCGGGCAGCGAGCTCGGCGGCCCGATCGCGGCCACCGGGGTTGCGCGCCCCCTCCGGCGTCCGCAGCCGCGCCTCGACGCGCAGCCGGTCGCCGAGCGCGATCGGCCAGGGCAGCGCAGGCGTGGTGGCGAGGACGAGCCCGAGGTCGCCCGTGCGCAGGAGGAAGCGGACGTCGCCCTCGAAGCGTTCCGGGACGGACGCCACCCGGCCCTCCAGCACCCGATCCTCGGGTGCCCTCCGCCCTGGCACGACGCGGCTCGCGCCGGCGACAGCCCAGCCCGCGCAGAGAAACGCCAGCGGCGCGAGCGGTGGCGAGAGCGCGAGCAACGAGGCGCCGGCGGCGATGGGCAGCGCCGGGCGAAGCTGGCCGGGCAGGGCTGCGCCGAGCGCGAAGCCCACCGCGAGCGCGAGGAGCGGCCGGTGCTTCATGGGGGAGCACCCGGTCCGATGGGCGGCCGGGGTCCGCCACCACCCCCGAACTGCCTGGACTTTGCCACATTGACTGGAGTGTCAACGTATGGTAGGGTCCCGCGACTCGGCACCCTGCCCGTTCCGCCCAAAAGTGGGGTGAGAGCGGGTTTCGCCACTCCTGGCGAGGGCCGGAGGAACTGATGCCCGCATCGCAGCAGCCCGCAGCTCAGTCTATTGCACCCGGCCACAATTTCAAGGTCGGGGACAAGGCCGTCTACCCCGGGCAAGGGGTCGGCGAGGTCATGGGGATCGAGCACAAGGAGGTCGCCGGCCAGCGGCAGTCCTTCTACGTGCTCCGCATCCTCGACAACGGGATGAAGATCATGATCCCGATGAACAAGGTCGGCTCGGTCGGCCTGCGCGAGATCATCGGCGAGAAGGACGTCCGGCGCGTCTACTGCATCCTGCGCGAGAAGGAGGTCTCGGTCGACTCCACGACCTGGAACCGCCGTTATCGCGAGTACATGGACAAGATCAAGACCGGATCCGTGTTCGAGATCGCCGAGGTGCTGCGCGACCTCTACCTGCTCCGCTCGGACAAGGACCTCTCCTTCGGCGAGCGCAAGATGCTCGACACGGCGCGCTCGCTCCTCATCAAGGAGCTCGCCATCGCGAAGGACTGCGACGAGCAGGACGTCGAGACCGACCTCAAGAAGATCTTCAATATCCAGTGAGTGGCGCCGCCCGGCGAGGCCGGGGGCACCCACCACGAAGCAACAGCCGCCGCGTGGACCACCGTCCGCGCGGCGGTCGTTTCTGGGCCTGGCCTGGTGCGCGCTGGCGCCGTTCTGCGGCATGACCACGGCGGATAGCAGGGACGGTGCCAGTCCGGAGGGAGCGCATGATCGAGGGCGAGCGCGTCGGCGCCATCCTGGCCGCGGGCGGCGTGGGCAGCCGCGCCGGCGTGGCGAAGCAGTGGCTCTGCCTGGGCGGTGAGACGGTGTTGCGGCGCAGCGCCCGCGCCGTGGCCGCGGGGGGGCTCGTCGACGTCCTCGTGGCGGTGGTGCCGGCTGGCGACGAGGGGCGGGCCGAGGCGGAGCTGCGCGGCGTGGCCCCGTCCGTGCGCGCGGTGGCTGGCGGGCCCGCCCGGGCGGACTCGGTCCGGAACGGGCTGGCCGCGCTCGACGGCTGCGCGCTCGTGCTGGTCCACGACGCCGCGCGGCCGTTCGCGTCGCAGGCGCTGGCGGAGGCCGTGCTGCGCGCCGCCGCTGGCCGCGGCGCCGCGCTGGCCGCACTGCTCGCCTCCGACACCGTCAAGCGCGCGGACACGCCCTTGGACGCGGCCGCGCTCCGCGCCGCGGAGGGCGGGCCTCCGGCCGCGTGCGTCGCAGAGACCCTCGATCGCCGGACGGTGTGGCTGGCGCAGACACCGCAGGCGTTCCGGGCCGAGCTCCTGCGGCGGGCCTTCGCGGAGGCGGGCGACGCCGCGGCGGAGGCGACCGACGAGTGCGCCCTGGTGGAGCGCCTCGGGGCCGCCGTCGCGCTCGTGCCGGGCGAGGCGGGCAACTTCAAGATCACGACCGCCGGCGACGTGGCGCGGGCGCGGGCGCGGCTCGAGGCGCCGGTGGCGATGGGGGTCGGCTACGACGTCCACCCGTTCGGCGCTGGACGGCGCCTCGTCCTGGGCGGGGTCGAGTTCGAGGGCGACGGCCTGGTCGGTCACTCCGACGCCGACATCTGCGCGCACGCCATCGGCGACGCCATCCTCGGCGCCGCGGGGCTGGGCGACCTGGGCCGTCACTTTCCGGACACCGACCCACGGTGGAAGGGGGTCTCCTCGCTGCTGCTGCTGCGCGAGATCGCGCGCAAGGCGGGCGAGGCGGGCTGGCAGGTGGGTAACTGCGACGTGACCCTGGCCGCCCGCCGGCCCAAGATCGCGCCGAGGGCCGAGGAGATGAGGGCGAGGCTGGCCGAGGCGCTCGGCGTCGGGCCCGGACAGGTGAACGTGAAGGCCACCACCGGCGAGAACCTCGGGTTCGTCGGCCGCGGGGAGGGGATCGCGGCCCACGCCGTGGCGCTCCTGCTGCGGGTGGTCGGGTAGGATCGCGCCATGTCCATCCAGATCCACGACACGCTCACCGGCAAGAAGCGGGAGCTCGTGCCGCTCGAGCCGGGCAGGGTCCGCTTCTACTGCTGCGGGCCGACCGTGTACGACCACGCCCACGTGGGCCACGCGCGCTGCTACGTGGCCTGGGACGTGGTGGTGCGCCACCTGCGCGCGCGCGGCCTCGAGGTGAAGTACGTCCGGAACTTCACCGACGTGGACGACAAGATCATCAAGCGCGCGAATGAGCGCGGCGAGGACCCGCTCGCGTTCGCCGAGCGCTACGCGCGCTCCTACGACGAGGACATGGACGCGCTCGGGAACCTCCGGCCCGACGTGGCGCCCCGCGTCTCGGATCACATCCCGCACATCGTCCGGATGATCTCGACGCTGGTGGAGAAGGGCTTCGCCTACGCCGCGTCGAACGGCGACGTCTACTACCGGGTGCGCAAGTTCCCCGAGTACGGCCGCCTCGCCAAGCGGAACCTCGACGACCTCCTCTCCGGCGCGCGGGTGGAGGTGGGCGAGGCCAAGGAGGACGCGCTCGACTTCGCCCTCTGGAAGGCCGCCAAGCCGGGCGAGCCGGCCTGGGAGTCGCCGTGGGGGAAGGGCCGCCCGGGCTGGCACATCGAGTGCTCGGCCATGGCCGCCGAGCACCTCGGCACGCCGATCGACCTGCATGGGGGCGGCAAGGACCTCGTCTTCCCCCACCACACGAACGAGATCGCGCAGTCCGTCGCCGCGCTCGGCGACGGCCAGCATGCCGAGGGGTTCGCCCGCTACTGGGGCCACAACGGGTTCGTGGAGATCGACCAGGAGAAGATGTCGAAGTCGCTCGGCAACTTCTTCACGATCCGCGACGTCCTCGCCAAGTTCGACGGGGAGGCGGTGCGGTTCTTCCTGCTCGGCACGCACTACCGCAACCCCATCAACTACAGCGACGCGGTGCTGGCCGAGGCGGAGAGGCGGCTCGTCTACCTCCACGAGACGCTCGAGAAGGCGATCCGCCTCGCAGACGGCGCGCCCACCGGCGAGGGCGCCGAGACCGACCTCGTCGAGCGCTGCCGCGCGACGCTCGACGACGACTTCAACACGGCGGCCGTGCTGGGCCTGCTCGCCGACGCCTTCACCGCCGCCAACGCGCTCGCGGACAAGAAGGGGAAGAGGACGGCGGAGGACAAGGCCGCCCTCTCGCGCTTCGCGCGCGACGCGCGGCTGGTCGGCCTGGAGCTGGGCCTCTTCGCGCGCGCGCCGGCCGAGGCGCTCGGAGCACTGCGGGGCAAGGCCGCGGCGCGGCGCGGCATCGACGAGGCGCTCGTCGCGCGGAAGATCGCGGAGCGCGTAGCGGCGCGCGAGGCGAAGGACTTCGCCCGCTCCGACGCCCTCCGCGACGAGCTCCTCGCCATGGGCGTCGCGCTCATGGACGGGCCGCGCGGGACGACCTGGAAGGTGGAGTGATGCTCGGGGCCGGCGCGCGTCGCTGAGCAGGCGCGCCCGCCGCATTACAAAGGGCGGGTGCCCTTCCACATCAAGCGCGAGTTCCAGCCCACCGGCGACCAGCCGCGCGCCATCGGCGAGCTGGTGGAGGGGCTGCGCCGCGGCGATCGGGCCCAGGTGCTGCTCGGGGTGACCGGCTCCGGCAAGACCTTCACCGTCGCCAACGTGGTGGGCGAGGTGAAGCGGCCGACGCTCGTCATCGCCCACAACAAGACCCTGGCGGCCCAGCTCTACGGGGAATTCAGGGACCTCTTCCCGGACGCCGCCGTCCACTACTTCGTCAGCTACTACGACTACTACCAGCCGGAGGCGTACGTCCCCTCGACCGACACCTACATCGAGAAGGACTCCTCCATCAACGACGAGATCGACCGGATGCGGCACGCGGCCACGCACGCGCTCCTCACCCGCAACGACGTCCTCATCGTCGCCTCCGTCTCCTGCATCTACGGCCTCGGCACCGCCGAGGCGTACTTCGGCCTCCTGCAGCAGCTCGAGCGCGGCCAGGAGTTCGTGACGAACCGGTTCATCCGGTCCCTCATCGACATCCAGTACGAGCGGAACGACCTCGACTTCCACCGCGGGACGTTCCGCGTCCGCGGCGACACCATCGAGGTGTTCCCGCCCTACGAGGAGGAGCGGGCGGTCCGCATCGAGTTCTTCGGCGACGTCATCGAGCGGATCACCGAGTTCGACCCGCTGCGCGGGGTGAGCCTGGGCGAGCTCGACAAGGTGGCCATCTTCCCCAACAGCCACTACGTCTCGGCCCCCGAGACGCGCCGCCGCGCCATCGCGGGCATCCGCGAGGAGCTGCGCGAGCGGCTGACGGAGCTCCGGACGCAGGACAAGCTCGTCGAGGCGCAGCGGCTCGAGCAGCGGACGATGTTCGACCTCGAGATGCTGGAGCAGATGGGCTTCTGCTCCGGCATCGAGAACTACTCGCGCTGGCTGTCGGGGCGGAAGGCCGGCGATCCGCCGCCTTGCCTCATCGACTATTTCCCGAAGGACTTCCTGCTCGTCATCGACGAGTCGCACCAGACCATGCCGCAGATCGGCGGCATGTACCGCGGCGATCGCTCGCGCAAGGAGACCCTGGTCGAGTTCGGCTTCCGCCTCCCCTCCGCGCTCGACAACCGGCCGCTCAAGTTCGAGGAGTTCGAGCGCATCGTCGGGCAGGGCATCTACGTCTCGGCCACGCCGGCCCGCTACGAGCTCGACCTCGCGGGCGGCGTGGTGGTGGAGCAGATCATCCGCCCCACCGGCCTCGTCGATCCCGAGGTCGAGGTGCGGCCGGTGGGGACGCAGGTCGACGACCTCCTCGGCGAGGTGCGGGCGCGCGAGCAGGCCGGGGAGCGCGTCCTCGTCACGACCCTCACCAAGCGCATGGCCGAGGATCTGACCGAGTACTACACCGACGTCGGCGTGAAGTGCCGCTACCTGCACTCCGACATCGACACGCTGGAGCGGAGCGTCCTCATCCGCGATCTGCGCCGCGGCGAGTTCGACGTGCTCATCGGCATCAACCTCCTGCGCGAGGGGCTCGACATCCCGGAGGTGTCGCTCGTGGCGGTGCTCGACGCCGACAAGGAGGGGTTCCTGCGCAGCGAGGTGTCGCTCATCCAGACCATCGGCCGCGCCGCCCGCAACCTGAACGGCCGCGTCCTGCTGTACGCCGACAAGGTCACCGCCTCGATGCGGAAGGCGCTCGACGAGACGAACCGCCGCCGCGAGCTCCAGCGCCGCTGGAACGAGGAGCACGGCATCACGCCGCAGTCCGTGCGGCGCGCCATCAGCGACCTGCACATGGGGGCGGCGCCGGCGGAGGAGGTGGCGGTGGTCCTCGCCGCCGAGGGCGGGGCCGAGTACCAGCCGGAGGAGCTGCCGCGCATGATCGCGGAGCTGGAGCGCGAGATGAAGGCCGCCTCGGAGGCGCTGGAGTTCGAGCAGGCGGCGCAGCTCCGCGACCGCGTGCTGGTGCTGAAGGACCTGCAGCTCGGCGTCGTGCGCAAGGGCGCGATCGGCGCGCGGGGCCTCCTCGGATCGGGCGCGAACCTGGCGGCGGGCGGGTCCCGGCCGCTCCGGCGTGCGCAGGCGCTGCGCCGGCGGAGGCGGTAGCGCCACCGGGCTGCCGTCGAGCACGGCGGGTGCCCTCCGGGTTAAAAAGCCGTCGGATGGACACCGCGCTCCGACAGAAGCTCGCCGACCTGCCGGCGGAGCCGGGCTGCTACCTCATGAAGGATCGGCAGGGCGAGGTGGTCTACGTCGGCAAGGCGTCGAGCCTGCGGGCGCGCGTGAGGAGCTACTTCGGTGGGCTCGGCGGCGGGGGACAAGCCCCCGCCCTACAAGCTGCCCGGGGCGACGAGCGGGCCTTCGTGGCCCTCCTCGACGAGCTGCTGGGAGACATCGACGTCATCGTGACGAGCTCGGAGAAGGAGGCCGTCCTCCTCGAGAACGAGCTCATCAAGAAGCACCAGCCGCGCTTCAACATCCGGCTGCGCGACGACAAGGACTTCATCGTCCTGCGGCTCGAGGAGCGCCACGCCTACCCGCGGCTGGAGGTGTGGCGGGCGCGCCAGCGCAAGGAGGACGGCGCGCGCTACTTCGGCCCGTATTCGAGCGCGAGCTCCATCCGCGAGACCCTCCGCGTCGTGAATCGCTGGTTCCAGCTCCGGACCTGCACCGATCACGTCTTCGCCCACCGCAAGCGGCCCTGCATCCTGTACCAGATCCACCGCTGCCCGGCGCCGTGCGTGTACGAGGTCCCGGCGCAGGACTACCGGCAGGCCGTGGAGGACGCGATCGAGTTCCTGGAGGGCCGGGAGGGCGAGCTGGTCGAGCGGCTCCGCCGGCGCATGCGGGAGGCCGCCGAAGCCCAGCGCTTCGAGGACGCCGCGCGCGTCCGTGACCAGCTGGTGGCGGTGGAGCGCAGCCTCGAGAAGCAGCGCGTCCTCATGTCCGACGAGGCCGATCGCGACGTGTTCGGGCTCTACCGCGAGGGCCCGGAGCTGGTGGTGGCGGTCCTCTCCATGCGGCGCGGCAAGCTGCAAGATGCGCGGACCTATCCGTTCCGTCACCAGGAGTTCCTAGCCGAGGAGACCCTCTCCTCCTTCCTCGCCCTGTACTACGAGCAGAATCCGGCTCCGGAGGAGGTGCTCCTGCCGCTCGAGGTCGAGGGGGCGTGGGCGCTCGCCGAGGTGCTCTCGGATCGCCGTGGACGGAAGGTGAAGCTCCTCACGCCCCAGCGCGGCGCGAAGGCCGACCTGCTCGAGGTGGCGGCCCGGAACGCCGCCCAGGGCTTCAAGAGCTGGCACGAGAAGGACGAGCGGCGCGACGAGGCGCTGGCAGCCCTGACACGCGCGCTGCACCTGGCGAAGGAGCCGCGCTGGATGGAGTGCTACGACATCTCGACCTTCCAGGGCGCGCTGGCGGTCGGTTCGGGCGTCTCCATGAAGGACGGCGAGCCGGACAAGGCCGGCTACCGCCGCTACAAGGTGAAGGGCGTCGCCGGCCAGGACGACTTCGCCATGCTGCACGAGGTCATCACCCGACGGCTCAGGCGCGCGCTCTCCGAAGGCTGCTTCCCGGACCTGCTCGTCATCGACGGCGGCAAGGGGCAGCTCAACGCGGCGCTGGCCGCGGCGCACGACCTCGGCGTCCCGACGAAGCGGGTCGCGGGCAACGAGGGGGCGCCGTTCGTGGAGATGGTCGGCCTCGCCAAGAGCCGGCTGGTCGACTTCGGCACGGCGCGTGTGATCTCGGGGCGGCGCAGGCTCGCCTCCGCTCGGGCCGGGCCCACCGCAGCGGACGCGAGGCAGGCGGCCGAGCTGGTGGACGTGGCCGACCTGGCGCAGCGGGGCTTCGTGGCGGAGGCCGAGCGCACGCCCGAGCGCGTCTTCCTGCCCGGTCGCAAGGATCCCATCGTGCTGCGCCAGAACTCGGCCGAGCTCTTCCTCCTCACCCGCCTGCGGGACGAGGCGCACCGCTTCGCCATCACCTTCCACCGCAAGCTGCGCCGCTCCCGCAACTTCCAGTCCGTCCTGGAGGAGATCCCGGGCGTGGGCGCCGGCCGGCGCAAGGCGCTCCTGCGCGCGCTCGGGTCGCTCCGGCGCATCAAGGAGGCGAGCCTGGAGGAGCTCTCGAGCGTGGAGGCCTTCGGGCCCAAGGCGGCGGAGGCCGTGTGGGCGTTCTTCCACCCGCCAGAGGCCGCGCCCGCGCCCCCGGCCGCCGAGCCGGGCAGCGGCGCGGCCCTGGACGTCACCGAGGACGACATCGACGCCGCGCTGGCCGACGAGGCGGGCGGGGTCGGCGGGTGAGCCGCGCTTGCGGCGACGCGCACCTTGCCGCACACTCGCGAGTCCTCGCCGCGTGCCGCGGAGAGGCGGGAGGAGCACTTGGAACAGCACACGAAGACGAGAACGCTGTCGCTGGCGCCGGTGGTCGACGAGCTGTGCCGGGCGGCCAGCGCGCTCGGCGCGAGCCGGAACGGCGGCGGCCGGATCGTCCTGCCCTCGCGCGACGTCGTGATCGGGTGCGTGGAGGGGCTGCGGTCCGTCTTCTTCCCAGGCTACTTCGGCGCTACCGACCTCGCCGACGAGCACCTGCACTACTACATCGGCGCGACGCTCGACCACGTGCTGCACGCGCTCGAGGAGCAGATGCGGCGCGGGATCGCCTTCGCCGAGCGGCACGACTACGAGACCTGCGTGCACTGCGCCGAGCGCTCGGCCGAGGTGGCGCGCGCCTTCGTGGCGCGCATCCCGGACGTGCGGCGGCGCGTCAGCTCCGACGTCGACGCCGCGTACGAGGGAGACCCGGCGCTCAAGATCAGGGACGAGGCCATCTTCAGCTACCCCGGCATCCTGGCCGTCACGAACCAGCGTATCGCGCACGAGCTGTACGCGCTCGGCGTGCCGCTCATCCCCCGCATGATCACCGAGCACGCGCACGCGCTGACCGGGATCGACATCCACCCTGGCGCACGCATCGACGAGCGCTTCTTCATCGACCACGGCACGGGCGTCGTGATCGGCGAGACGGCCGTCATCGGCGCCAACGTCCGGCTCTACCAGGGCGTGACGCTGGGCGCGAAGAGCTTCCCCAAGGACGAGAAGGGCACGCCCATCAAGGGCATCGACCGGCACCCCATCGTCGAGGACGACGTGGTCATCTACTCGGGCGCGACCATCCTCGGCCGCATCACCATCGGGAAGGGCTCCTCCATCGGCGGCAACGTCTGGCTCACCCACGGGGTGCCGCCCGGCAGCCGCGTGACCCAGGCGGAGGTGCGCGAGGCGGGCTTCGAGTACGGCGGCGGGATCTGACCGACCGTCGTTCCCCCACCGCCGTGCGGTCCTGAGGTAGTCTCGCGCCCGTCTCGCCCTACGAGGAGGGCCGTCCTTGCCCACGCACCCGTGGCACGATGTGGAGCTCCCCCGCTTCGTGGAGGACCCCGTCCCCGCCATCATCGAGATCCCCACCGGGACGAAGGTGAAGTACGAGCTCGACAAGGCGTCGGGCCTGCTCATCGTCGATCGGGTGCTCTTCTCCTCGGTGCACTACCCGGCGAACTACGGCTTCGTCCCGCGCACGTACTGCGACGACGGCGATCCGCTCGACATCCTCGTCTACTGCCAGGAGGCCATCCAGCCGCTCGCGATCATGCGCGCCAAGGTCATCGGCGTGATGAAGATGCGGGACGACAAGGGCGAGGACGACAAGCTCATCGCGGTCCACGCCGACGATCCCGAGTATTCGCATTATGCCGACATCTCGGAGATGCCCCCGCACCGCATGCGCGAGCTCCGGCGCTTCTTCGAGGACTACAAGGCCCTCGAGAACAAGAGGGTGCTCGTCTCCGAGCCGCAGGGTCGCAGCGTGGGCCTGCAGGCCCTGCGTGACGCCATGAAGCTCTACCAGCGCGAGAAGGATCGCCTCATCGGAGCGGAAGGGACGGCGCCCCGCCGGCGTCGCCCCCGCCGCAAGCCGGCGCGGCGCCGTGCCGCGCGCTCCAGCTGAAGACGGTCGGGGTAGGCGGGGCGACGTTCGGGGCGGAGCTCCCTTGGGTACGGCTCCCGGCCGCGCTACACTCGCCCGGGTGCAGCGCCCACAGCGATCCACCGACTTCACCCTCGAGTACGTCGCCGACGTCCTGGCGCGCGGCGGTCTCATCTCCGACGACGCCCGGCGGACGGCGTTCGCGCGCGAGGCCGTGCAGCGGGCGCGGCTCCTGCGCGAGCAGTCGACGCGGGCGGGGGGGCGCGCGCTCCGCAGGGGCGAGCTGTCGCCCATCGAGCTCTTCGCGTCGTTCCAGTTCCCGGACGTGCGGCGCGACGGCGAGTCGATCGACGAGGACAAGGCGGCCCGCGCGGTGGCGGAGGCGACCGGGATCGACTACCGCAAGATCGATCCACTCAAGCTCGACGCCCACCTCATCACCCGCACCCTGTCACGGCCCTTCGCGCGGCGCCACGCCGTGCTGCCCCTGGAGCGCCGCAACGGGGCGCTGGTGGTGGCGTCGGCGAACCCGTTCGACCGGGAGCTGTTCGAGAACCTGCGCGCCCTGACCGGCGCCGAGATCCTGCCGGTGCTGGCCTCGCCCACCGACATCCACCGCGCCATCGCGGAGGTGTACGGCTTCCGCCAGCAGATCCACGCGGCCCAGACGCAGCTCGACGCTGGCGCGCCGGCGGTCGACGTCGGCAACCTGGAGCAGTTCGTCGACCTGTCCGGCATCGAGGCGCTCGAGGCATCGAGCGAGCCGATCATCGCCGCCGTCGAGTACCTCCTGCACTACGCCTTCGAGCAGCGGGCGAGCGACATCCACGTCGAGCCGCGGCGGGAGGAGTCGATCATCCGCATGCGCATCGACGGGATGCTGCACCCCGTCTACCGCATCCCGAAGGGCGTGCACGGCGCCATCGCCAACCGGTTCAAGATCATGAGCCGGCTC
>Ga0137379_10002431_pt1 | contig 17328 bp, 11 predicted proteins | sample SagtaG_18_FD_104812 | JGI IMG/M metagenome (GOLD analysis project Ga0137379, IMG submission 104812) | Vadose zone soil microbial communities from Sagehorn Ranch, Mendocino, California, USA - Sage2_L_80_16 metaG | ecosystem: Environmental > Terrestrial > Soil > Vadose zone | place: USA...
CGCGCAGCAAGCAACTCCACACACGTTCACCCAGTTGCCACAATTGGTGGATATTACCGGCTCTACACGCATCAAACTTGAACACCTATCGAGTCCGGAACAAAAGTACATTGTGGAGTCGATGAGTGGCGCCGTCGCTCTAATTGATTATGATCGTGATGGCTGGCCGGATATCTATTTCACCAACGCGCAAAGCGTGGAGATGGCGCTTGCCGGCAACCAAGCTCGGAGTGCGCTTTACCACAATAATCACGACGGAACCTTCACCGACGTCACAGACAAAGCAGGGGTCGGCTATCCCTGTTGGGCCATGGGTGCGGCCGTCGGCGATTACAACAATGACGGCTGGCCGGGTTTATTGGTCACCTGTTTCGGGGGTGTGGTTCTCTATCGCAATAATGGTGATGGAACGTTCACTGACGTCACCAAGCAATCCGGCTTGAGCAGTGACTCAGGATGGGCCACCGGCGCGGCTTTTGGCGACTATGACAACGACGGCTGGACGGATTTATTTGTGTCGCACTATGTAGACCTTAATTTAAGCAACCTTCCCGCATTCGGTTCTGTGAAGACGTGCAAATACCACGGCATCGATGTGCAGTGCGGACCGAAGGGTCTCCATGGCTCTCCAGATAACCTTTACCACAACAATGGGGACGGCACATTTACCGATGTATCCAAAAAGGCTGGTGTGGATGACCCGCAGAATCGTTTTGGACTTACTGCGGTGTGGTCAGATTTTAACAACGACGGGCGTCTTGACCTTTTTGTTACCAATGACGGACAGCCCAACTATCTTTACCGTAACGACGGCGACGGACACTTTACTGACGTTGCCTATTTGGCGGGTGTGGCCGTCAACCAGGATGGAGCCGAGCAAGCCAACATGGGGGTTGCTCTCGGCGATTATCAGCACAGCGGACTCTTCTCTCTCGCGATTACGCATTTCAACGATGAATACGCGGCATTATTCCGGAATGACGGAAAGATGAGTTTTTCCGACGTTTCTTACGCTTCAGGCATCGCCCCGGCAACGACGCCCTACGTGGGCTGGGGGGATGCCTTCTTCGACTTCGATAACGATGGTTGGCCCGACTTGTTGTTGGTGAACGGTCATGTGTACCCACAAGTGGACAGTCTCGATATAACCGCCAAGTACCGCGAGCCTGGGCTGCTGTTCTTGAACCAGCACGACGGCACATTTAAGAACATCAGTAATCTTGTCGGCCCGGCCCTCCAGACTCCACAAGTCAGCCGGGGAGCAGCGGTTGGTGATTTATTTAATGATGGTCGCCTTGAAATTGTTATAGAAAATCTAAAAGGTGGGCCCATGATTCTCCAACCGCAAGGTGGTCCCGCAAACCACTGGATCAGCTTTGCACTGGAGGGGACCAAGAGCAACCGGCTCGCGCTCAATGCTCGGGTGAAAGCTATCGCCGGGGATTTAGTGCAGACCGGTGAGGTGCTAAGCGGTGGAAGTTATCTTTCCCAGAATGATCTTCGCATTCACTTTGGTCTCGGCAGCAAGGACCACGTCGATAGAGTTGAGATCCTTTGGCCGGACGGAAAAATGGAAGTCCGGTCCAATCTGGCTGCGGATCGGTTCTACACTATCAAAGAGGCTGAATAAGAGTAGCCTCGCCCGGGAGCGAATCGGTTCCCGCGCGGGATTCCCATCCCGGGCAGGGCGCGACCCCACACGCATGAGTCCCAAAGGCCTTCACCGTATTCTTTTCTTTGTACGGACACGGAAGAAAGCACGCCGGAGGCTATCGCATTTACTTGTGGCTGTGTTCACAGTGGGATAAAGAAAATCATTTTATGGGGTGATGTCCCGCATACAGGGACGCCGCGCCACAATCTTCTTGACACGAGTGATTGCAGGCTACCAGAATCCAGCACTGAAGAGCATTCGCCTTGAGGAACCTGCAGCAAGCATTATCAATTTTGCAATGGAAAGTTTGGGTCGCGAAGCCGTCTACTGAAGGGTGCTCTCGGTGGCTGGGAATTGGCGGGAATTATCAACATGGAGCCGGGCGCGCCGCTGAACGTAGTTCTCGGTGGTCCGCAAGGAAGCAACGGTGTGTAAAACGGAACAAACCGGCCTGATCTTACCGGAAAAATTTCCTACCCAAAACAGAGAATTACGGAATTTGCAGAAGGTTTGACAAACCCTGCAGGGCGTTTTTCCTATCCACTTCGCTTCGCCTATCGGCTGCGATTGGCCCCTTTGAGGGCCTGCGACCTGAAAGACCTCTGGGTTCGGCCGGAGGATCGTTACTGGTCCGGGAGTACGCGTGAAAGAGCCTCTCACTGGTGTTGATTGGGAAGTCGGCTACGTGCTGCTGGCCTGTACTTTGATTGCGATTTCCGTCCGAGTTGGGAATCTCCTTGCGGGATGCATCGTAGTGCTCATGTACGTGGCACGGGAATTGTGCGACGGGGTTGCGTGGCAGCAGTTTCTGGTCCGGGCCCAACGAAAACTCGTACAAGGTCCGTCAGCAGCTGGCCTGCCTTCGGCACTTTCCAAGAATGGGCCATCTCTGCCCGATTGAAATGGCCCAAACCAGGAACACGATTTAGAACGGGAGAAGAGGAAGCATCATCCACGCCGTAGGCGTGCGCGCTTTTTTCTCATCATCCGCGCCGAAGGCGCGTGAGATCGCTCCACTCGTTTGGAACGTAAAGAGGAAGTAATCTGGTCGTAAGCGGCCGGGCGTGGCCGCTCATCCGAACACGACAGAGTCAGCGCGAGAGGAAGGGCTGGAGCTTGTGGCGAACATATTGAAAATATTCCTGACTGAAGGCGACAAGATCAAGCAAGTTGGCTCACCTTCACAGGTAAGCACTCATGATGGCGCGAAGATCATTGACCTGGGCAGCACGACGTTATTACCGGGATTGGTGGACGGCCACACGCACCTGTTTCTCGATATCGTAGTGCCGCCGGAAGCGGAGATCGGACGTCATCAGAACGGGGAGTTTGCTCCAGGACTATTGCTGGCCATCGTCGAATCCCCCAGCAAACGCGTCTTGATGGGCGCGCAGTTGGCTCGGGAGGACCTGGAGAGCGGCATCACGACCGTTCGCAACCTTGGTCATTCGGGTGTTGACGGCGATACCGAGCTACGAACGGCGGCTGAAGCAAGCGCGGTTCCCCGTGCACGGATCGAGCAGCCGCGCGGCTTTGACCAGCGTGGTTTCGCTTGAGGACTGTGCGACGATCCCCGCGGTTGCGAACAGGCCCAAAACGGAACCGACCATCGCGAGTATCCGTTGACGCATGATGGCACGGTTACTTTTTCTTATTAAGGCAATCGTCTTTCCGAAAAAGGTCGTACCCTTACATAAGTCGGAGTCCTCATGAACCTGAGATTGGTGCTATTGTCGTTTTGTCCCTTGTTGTTCTCTTGCTTGTCGTCGAACGCGCAGCAGGAGCAGGAAGCGCGGCTATGGCTCACAACGCCCGACCGGGCTGCCGTGGTAGCGCTGCAGTCAACTTCGCTGCACTTTTCCTCAAAAGTGGGTGGGCAACCGGTGCTTACGGTGGATGATGCGCAGCACTTCCAGACCATGGACGGATTTGGCTTTGCGCTGACGGGAGGAAGTGCGCAACTGCTGATGCGCATGAGCGCTGCGCAACGGGCGGCCCTGTTGAAGGAACTGTTCACGACAGCCGGCGACGGGATTGGGGTGAGCTACCTGCGCGTGAGCATCGGGGCCTCCGATATGAACGAGCGCGTGTCCTCGTACGACGACTTGCGGGCGGGCGAGACCGATGCGCAGATGGCGAAGTTCAGCCTGGGGACGGACCGCGCTGATGTGATTCCGGTGCTGAAGGAAATTTTGGGGATTCGGCCAGGGATCAAGATCTTGGGATCGCCGTGGTCTGCCCCAGCGTGGATGAAGACGAACAACGATGTGAAGGGTGGCGAACTCAAGCCCGAGTACTACGGCGCGTTCGCAAAGTATTTCGTGAAGTACATCGAGGGGATGCGCTCGGAGGGGATCACGATTGACGCGATCACGGTTGAGAACGAGCCGCTGAATCCAAAGAACACGCCCAGCATGGTGATGTGGGCGCAGGAACAGGACACGTTCATTGCCAAGGACCTGGGACCTGCGTTTGAGAAGGCGGGCATTCGGACGAAGATTTTGCTCTACGATCACAACCCGGATGTGCCCTCGTATCCGCTATCGATTTTGGCCGATCCAGCGGCGAGCAAGTATGTGGACGGGACCGCCTTTCACCTGTACGGTGGCGAGACGAGCGTGCTCACGCAGGTGCATGATGCGTATCCGAAGAAGAACTTGTACATGACGGAGCAGTCGGTGACCGCGTGGCCCGGCGAAGGGCGGCTTGGGATTGCCGAACCGGTAAGCCGCGTAATGATTGGCGCGACACGGCATTGGAGCCGCAGCGTGCTGCTGTGGAATTTGGCGGCCGATCCGCAAAACGGACCACACACTAACAATGGGGGATGCACCGGATGTTCCGGGGCGATCACGCTGGATGGCGATTCTGTTACCAAGAATATTGCTTATTATGTGGTCCAGCATTTCTCGCAGTTTGTGCCGCCGGGCTCGGTGCGGGTCGCTTCGAGCGAGATGGAGCAGTTGGCCAGCGTCGCCTTTCTGACTCCAGAGGGTAAGGTGGTGCTGGTGGTTTCAAATACGGGAAATTTTCCGAAGCCCTTTGCGGTCAAATACCACGGAAAGTTCTTCCAAACAGCGATACCCGCGGAGTCAGTGGGAACTTATGTCTGGTAGGCGCGTGCTTCAGCTTGTAAGACGGTGGGGCTTCACGGCGGGGCTGCTGGCGGCAACTGTGCCGGCGCTTGCGGCGAAGCGCGCGAAACCTGAGTTTGGACCCAACGTACTGATCTTCGATCCGTCGATGCCGTCGCAGGAGATCCAGAAGCGGATCAATGCGGTGTATGCAACGCAGGAGCACAACGAGTTTGGGCCGGAGCGGAATGCGCTGCTGTTTCTGCCCGGCAGCTATTCGGTGAACGTGCCGGTGGGCTTCTACACGGAGGTAATAGGGCTTGGCGCGTCGCCGGACGCAACGCGGATTTCGGGCAACGTGCATGCGGACGCGAATCATGAGCACAACAATGCGACGACAACCTTCTGGAGGGCTGCGGAAGGGTTCTCGATAGAGCCGGCTGGCGGCACGATGCAGTGGGCGGTCTCGCAGGCAGTGTCGCTGCGGCGCATGCATGTGCGCGGCGACCTGGTGCTGCATCAGAAACATGGTTGGGCAAGCGGCGGCTGGATGTCGGATTCACTCGTGGACGGCAATGTGGATTCCGGGAGCCAGCAGCAATGGATCTCGCGAAACTGCGATTGGAAGAGCTGGACGGGGTCGAACTGGAACATGGTGTTTGTCGGCGTCGTGCATCCGCCGGAAGGCACATGGCCTGAGCCGCCCTATACGAAGGTGGCGCACACGCCTGTGGTGCGCGAGAAGCCTTTCCTACAGGCGAATGCTGCGGGTGAGTTCAGCGTGCGCGTTCCGGAACTCCACAGCGACAGCGTCGGGATTACGTGGCGCGGCGGAGAAACAGCGGGGGAGACAATTCCAATTGAACGGTTCTATATAGCGCACCCGGATGTGGATACGGCAGAGACGATTAACGCGCAGCTGGCCCAAGGCAAGAACCTGATCCTGACACCGGGGATCTATCAGCTGGCTGCCCCGATTCGCGTGACACAGCCGCATACGGTGGTGCTGGGGCTGGGATTTGCGACGCTACGTCCGGTGAACGGCACCGCAGCGATGACGACGGACGATGCGGACGGGATCGAGATCGCGGGGCTGCTATTCGATGCAGGGCCGAGCGAGTCTCCTGTGCTGCTGGAGGTGGGGCCGGACGGAAGTCGGGAGCGACATGCGAAGGACCCGATCACACTGTACGATGTTTTCTTTCGCGTGGGCGGCGCGGGAGTGGGCCGGGCTAAGGTGAATTTGAGGATCAATAGCAACGACACACTAGTAGACCATACGTGGATCTGGAGAGCCGACCACGGTGCCGGAGTGGGGTGGGATCTGAATACCAGCGAGAACGGGCTAGTGGCAAATGGTGACGAGGTCACGATCTATGGCTTGTTTGTCGAGCATCACCAGCAATTCCAGGTTCTGTGGAAGGGCAATGGCGGAAGGACGTATTTTTATCAGTCTGAGATTCCTTACGACCCTCCCACCCAGGCAAGTTACACGAGTGCACCGGGAATGAACGGCTGGGCCTCGTACAAGGTGACGGATGGAGTAACGAGTCATGAGGCGTGGGGACTGGGCGTGTACAGCGTCTTCGAGCATCCGGATGTGGTCCTGACCCGGGCAATCGAGACTCCGAAGAGCGCTGAGGTGAGATTCCACGACATGATCACCGTAGCGCTGGGCGATCACGGCGGTATCAGCCATGTGATTGACGACACGGGCGGGGCAACCAAGATACATCCTCGCGTGACGCCGAAGGTGATGGACTATCCCTGAGTGGCTGCGCCAAATCCAGCAATGGACGAATGCTGGGGTAACAGACAATGGCAAATATATACTTGACAGACGCGGTGCGCCCATGACAACTGCGAATCTCGGCGCACGTATGACACGCTAGCCGCATAGTCCACAAGAATGAATGGGCCGGAAGAACTCTTCCGGCCCGGCCATAGCACATCTAGTCTAGAAAACAGACTTCAGCGCGAACTGGATGAGGCGTTCCGGTGAAGCCACGCCACCTTGAATGGTTGAGTTGATGACACCAAAGCCGGCAGCGCCGAAGCCGGTCGCTGGCATCGCGAAATACGGGTGGTTGAACAGGTTGAAGAATTCCGTGCGGAATTCAATTCCCATCCTCTCAGTAACATTCGTGCGCTTGAAAACTCCGAAATCGAAGTTGTCAATTCCGGGTCCCTGAAGAGTTGCATCTACGCGCGATTCCGTGCCCGATCCGAAGTCGGGGGATTAGCGAAGCACGAGGTGTTGAACCATTCCGAGAACTGCGGGGGCCGTTCTTATCGCAGCCGGAACTACGTTGGGCCGTATGTTGGCGACACTCAAGTTTGCCGCCTCCAGCGGAGTCGAGCCCGCATAGCTGATCTTCAGAGGGAAGCCACGCTGGAAGGTCGTGATGCCGTCCACACCCCAACCGGAAACAGCACCGTTTGCAAAACAGTAAGGCCGTTGGCAAGTTTCTTGCCGTGACCAAATGGGAGGTCGCACGTAACTGATCACCAAGCGATGCGAAACATCCTGTGCAGAGAGAGCGCGTTCTCCTTTCAAGTTGTTCCAGCCCTGCACGCCGAAACGCCAAGAAGAGCAAAGCATAGCACTCTCGGCCGAATCCATTTCTTCGCTCGACAGCATAGCTGAAAAGGCTGCGCTCTCCCGTGGACGGCGCAGTTGCATTCGTGATAATGTTATCCTGCTCGTCGGACGACGGAAATGCGCGAAATGGCGGCATGCACGGAAACTGGAAAGTGTAAGAAAAATGTAAGAGAGAGTTGCTGTTTTCGCCGATTATACCATTTTAGCGTATTGCAGAATCAATAACTTACATGGAATCAGTGCGGGACTGGAGTTCAAATCCACCCCCCCGCAACCATAATCTATTTTTTTTCAATGACTTACAAACTGTGCGGTGGTTGGTTCTCACCCCCCGCAGCCAAATTGTAAGACCCGCGCCAAATCAGTACATCCGATAGCTGATCCTTCAATGTCTAAGAAAATCGGATGAACCATTCGCTTTTTTAGCCTTTTCGCCTTTCATGCTGGATAGGAAACGCGGGGCTAATCAGAAGCCTTCGCTTCGGAAATTTCGCGAATGACAGACTTGGCAAACGCATCGGCGAGCCAATGCGTGATCGATCGCTCACCATTGCTACTACGCAGATGTAAGCACGCAAGTACAACGTTTCAGTTGCGCAATAACAAACGGACGAGGCGGACTTGATATCTAGGAGGCTGCTGAAAACTCTTTTTTGCAAGAAACGCAAAATAGATTTCGCGTTTAAACGTGATATGAGAGGCCGATAATTTTGGAGATGCATTTTGGTTCATCCAAAACGACCCTTTTCGACCCGAAATCGAGTTCTTCAGCAGCCTGCTAACCGCTACGCTGAAATCACTCTAAGATTAGACGCCGAGCTGCAGCGTCGCGCCGCCGATCACGCGATCGGCGAGACGCTCGGTGATCTGGTAGCGTGCCGGATGCGGCAGCGGCCGCATGACGATGGCGTACAGCCGCAGGGCGCGGCGTTCGCCCGCAGGCAGCGGCAGGCTGAGGCTCGCTTGGTGGGGGTCAGTGATCTCGAGCAGCGGCAGGCCGTTTAGTACGACCGGCCTGAGCCCGCGCATCGCGTGGCGGTGCTCCAGCGCGCGCGCCGAGCCGCCGACTCGGATCCGCACGTCGTCCTCGAACCGCAGACGCAACCCATCGACGCCGATCTCGGTGCCGCGATCGATCTCGATCACGAGCCCATCGCCACCGCCGCGCGCGTGGCCGATCACCTGCGGCGGGTGCGACGCATCGATCTCGACGACGCCGCGCTCTCCCGACGGAATGCGCGACGGATCGAGCGGAATGTCCCACGCCAGCTTGGTCGCATGATCCGCGATGTCGACCAGCCCGCCCGGATCGAGGAACAGGTGTACGTCGGAGGCGTGGCCCTCGGCCTCGATCTGGAGGTGCGTTCCTTCCGCCCGGCGCAGGGGGTGGCCGATCACGAACTCGAAGTTGATGAGGAGGCTCTTCATCATCATCATCATCATGTCGATGATCGTGACGTTCTTCTGCGCGAGCTTTCGGTTGTCCCAGACGTGATGCAGCCCGCTCGGCGTGATCTCCATTGGGATCACCTCGACGAGCAGGCATGGGTGCCAGCCCGCCGCCGGCGGAATCTGCGCCGCGGGCCACAAGAACTTCGCGATCGCGGTGCCCTCGTTGCCGCCGCTTGCGGCCGGCAACGACGCGATCGTCGCCGTGCCGATGAGATTGTTCGGCGCCCAGTCGACCGGGTACAGGAACTCGGTGCCGACGAAGTTCTGGAGGTAGACGTTGACGGTGACGTTCGCGTACGCCGTCGTGCCCTTGTTGCGCACGCGCACGTAGATCCAGTTGTCCTGGTTGCGGATCACCGGCTGGTCGGCGAACACGTTGTCGTCGGCGTTGCGCGTCACGAGGTCCGGCGTCTCCCAGAACGTGCCCGTGCTCGAGCCCGTGCCGGCGTCAGCCGCGTTGTCCTTCACGTAGATGTCCGTGAAGTTGCCGCGCAGTAGGCTCGTGTCGACCATCAAGCGGCCCGACGTGACCTTGCGGACGTTCGCCGTGTGGGCCTGCCGCCACGTCTCGCTGTTCGTGATGAACGTTGTCGCGGTCGAGGTGTTCTTCGTGACGACCACAATCGCGTTGTGGAACACGCGCTGCGATGACAGGTAATCGGGATTGCGCGGTCCCGAGAACACCGGCGACGGATCGTCCGACTTCGGGTTCTGGATTTGGGCGATCGTCACGGTCGCCACCCCGGGATTCGGGGTGTACGGACCCGTCGCGACGTTGAACGGTCCGCCTTCGGTCGGCGTTGGAGCCGGGTTCTGGATAATCTTGAGCGGCGCCACGTCGGAGTCGGGGACCAGACCCATCAGGTACTGGTCGAGCGGGCAGTAGCCGAACCACGCGGCCTGCGCCGGCTGGGTCGTATCGCGATCGATGCGATTGTACGTGCCGTTGCCGTTGTCGATCCACTCGGCCTGGTCGTAGTCCATCGACGAGTTGCCGTCGTCGAACCAGCGACCCCAGTGCGCGCCCTCGCCCCCGGGCGTCCAAATCCAGTCCTGGTGCAGCAGCGTCTGACCCGGCGTGTTCGGCGTGGTCGCATACTTCACGTAGGCACCCCAGCGGTGACCGAACTCCTGGAGGAGCGTGACGAGGTCGAACTGGCTGTAATACGAGTAGTGTTGGAGTCTCGTCGAACTCCATTGCGAGCGGAAGTCGTACGTCCAACTCCCGATCCCGCTCACGTCCTGATACACAACGCCGGCGGCCGAGCCGAGGTTTAGGACCCCGCTGCCCGTGTCGAGGTAGCAGCTCATTGTGTCGTAGTAGTCCCCGGAGTTGGCCTTCAGTAGCGAGAAAATCTGCTGGAAGTTCAGCGTTTGCTGGCCCCCTACCGTCGTCACGAGATCGCCGTTCGGGTCGATGACGATGAAGAGGTCGCCGACCAGTGCCGTGGTGATCATCGCGGCCCCCTCGGAGGGTGTTGCTCGTGCCACATCCGATCGAGCTTTTGCCAGTCGATCCATCGCACGTCGGCAGTGAGGCAGCGGTCGCGCGCTCCTTTCGGATCGGGCACGAGCCTCGGCACCCGCACGTCGCTCGGATAGCCCTCGAACGTGGGCGGGACGTGCTCGCCGTCGCGGATCTCGGCGGCGGCCAACTTACGCTCGACGAAGACGATGATCGCGTTCTGCGTGACGACCTTGCCGCGCGTCACCTTCGGCCCCCACCCGACACCTACCACGCCGTGAAACGGCAAGAATGCGCGCCGCGCGCGCAACCAAACACTGTCCGACATCATCATGATCCAGCGCCTCCCCTGCGGATGCGAATAGCGCCGCACGCGTGCGCTCGAAGTCAAGCCAGAGGACGATAGGAGCGGGAGTATACACCTTTTGAACTCCTCTACTTCATCAAATGCACGTCTGTTCTAAAAACGGACAAGTGTTTGGCGCGCATGTCTGTTCCAAAATCGGAACAAGATTACTTTTTTGCTTGCAACAATTCTGAAAATGGTATAGTTCGCTCGCCTAACATCTCCCACTCCTTATTCTCGCTTGGGCGTAATGGAACAGCTACATCTCTGCTAGTGGGCGGCATGCATGAGCGGAGCCACAAGAAACGTCTGCCTCGTTTTGGCAATCATTTGTATTCAGCCAAGAATCGCTCAGCCCCACCCAAATACGAGCAACGAAAACGGGAGTTGCCTCGCTCGTTCCAACTGGTTCCCGACAACGCCACCTCCCGCAAATAAGCGGCCGAACCCGAATTCAGATTGTGACTTTTATAGATGGGCTTGGCAGACGTTTCTGTTTGTTACGCAACCTACCCCTGGGCAAAGAGGCGCACCGCGATTCCTTGCGTTTCAGACCCCCTATGAAATGTTCGGTTCAGCGCGGAGCCACAGCCATGGCCCGGCGGTATTCATTCCAGGTAATCTCGATGCCGTGCTCCAGCCTGGGTCGCTTGCCATTTTGGTCGACCAGAATGGGAGAGCGGTATATTACACCACTCACTTGAATTCCCAGTTCGTCAGATTTATTCGGGAGAATGGCTATACAGACTTTGCCAAGCTCAAAAAGGCTCCCATTGGGCAGCAGTTCCCCGAAGGGAGTGTGGAGTTGAAATCGTCGTGGAAAGTTATCGCTACAGGAGAAGATGCTCACAGCTTTTTCACAATCAGAGCTCGCATACCTTTATTGACCACGGCGGCGAACGGAGAGATTGCGATAGACCCTCTCCGAACCGGTGAGCAGACTCTTGCTCTGATTGGGTTGCACGTTGTAGGAATCGTTGAAGGACATCCGGAGTTCATTTGGGCTACTTTTGAGCACAACGACAATGCACCCGACCTCCCTGCCTCGTTGAAGCCGGACACTCCGCAGCCAGTAGATCCTGAAAAGACATGGACCTTGTACTCGAGAGGCGCGAACGCTGGAGATTGCAACAAAAAGCCGAGCTGCTAGATTACAAGAGGCAGATCCTGGATTCGAAAGTTTCTGTTTTTCGAGAGTTTGCTTTTGGCGGAGACGATGATCCGGATGTCATAAGGGACTTGAACGACAGCGTCCACCGTATGCTTTCGCTGAATTCAGTTTGGAGAAATTACAGCTTCATGGGGGCCATGTGGTTGAACGATCCTGAACGTGACTTCAAGGAATACTCGGATTTCAACCGGACGGCTGCGGATCTGGCCGGGACGAAGGTTCTCGGCGGAGATGCGAAGCTCTCGAATACCACGATGGAGACGTTTACCCAGTCGAACGAAAATTGCTTCAGTTGTCACAACACCATGGAACAGAGTATCGGTCGGGGAGATCGCATTCCCGGAAAGAGATTGAATATGAGTCATGCTCTGTCCGCCGCTTACGTGTATTCGCACTCGCGGCCGGGCAAGCGCATGCCTAATACGGAGTTGTTGGCCGACACTGCCAAGGCTAGCCCGAGCAAGTAAGGACAGGCACAGGCTGTCGGGCTTTTTGAATATCGCCACTCGATGAGTGGCAATAACAAGGGTTCAATGGGATCTGGGTCCGCTGCAAAAAACAAATTATTGGAGGCTCCAGTGAACGACTCCCGCAAGTTTCACCGAAGCATGTTCTTACTTCTGTTGTGCACATTAATCGCCGCAACCGGATGCCACAAATTTCGCCCGCCGACCGCTGGTCACGGTACTCCGCCCCCTATTGTCCCGCCGCCAACGGCCAAGCCATCCCTTGCAAAGGTAGATCCATCCTTGCTTCCGCCCGGAGCACATGCCCAGCTTCCGGCGTATGATGGCGACTCCTTCTTCGTCAGTTTGCCAGTGCAGCAAGTCAACACTTTGAGCGCAGCTGAAGTTCGTGATCAAGTGATCGCTCCGATCCTGAAGGCTGTGGGATTCGAGAGAGGAATGAAGGGCCTTGCCATGCCTCCAAACAATGGCCTCGATCAACCGAGGGGTAATTTCAAGGGTCTGGCCCAAGCAGTTGCTTACGAGTACGCGAATCATCGTCAACTGTTTCGCCCCGAGACCCAGGAAATGTTAGATGTCTTTCTCGGCAAAACACCGCCCACCGAGGATATTAACAAGGCGATCGAACTTGGTGAAGGCATGAATTTCGCACAGTTTGTGGCCGGCATCGAGCGCCTTGAAATTCAATATCCCTTCCACCAAGTGGAAGGCAATGTGCCTATTGAGCACACGTTGCTGATCGCTTCCCGTTGGGAACAGCAGGGCATCACCTCCATCTGGGGAGCGCTGTTCAATAACTATGCAATTGCAAACAACCGGCGACTGAGTGCGACTGACGCCACCCGGCTGGTTGGGCCATCTTTACGGATAGTTAAGGGGATTCGTCGAGTTTCCTCATGTGAGCCGCGTCCCGAAATCACCACCACTGAGAGAACTGCGACTCAAACAGGTTCAGCAACGGGTGCTCAAATCGGTTCGGTGAGGACTACTCCCGGCTGTAGAGTAATTGATGGACCCTATCTCGTGCTATTCCCCTACAGCACAGACTCGAGTGGGAAGGTACAGCTGCGTTATTCGTACCGAATGATCGTGAATGCGACGTGGTACAACCAAACCGGGCCTTTTTTAGTGTGGCTAGATGCCGATAACGCCAAGGTCATTAGGATCGATCCGCTCATCGCTGATAGCGTCGGTGCTACCGGCGCGGTTTACAATCGAGATCCGGGTGTTGGAGAGACCACCAGCTTCTTTCAGGTCGACCCTTCCTCCGGTGGTCAGTATACGTTGCAACTATCAGGAGTGCTTAACCGCGTCGATTACCAGGGAAATGGCTACAACAGCCTCGACGTTAGCATCGCGGACAGTACAAACGGGAGCTCCAGTACTTTTGCTAATTTCAACCAAGCGCCGATTAACGACGCCAGCCAGGCATTATGCGCGTCTGGGACCAACAAGGCGTTTCAGCAGGTCAATTTCTACGGTGCACTTTCTCGCTACTACCAAACGGTGCTGAGTCAGGGAATCTTCACACCCTTTCCGACCTCTCCGTGGAATCCAAAAGTTGAATCTGCCAGTGCTGGTTGCAACGCCTGGTCAAGTATGGATTACGGTGCTTGCCAGGGCTACTTCGATGCCACATGTCCTAATTACGTCGGACCCGCGAATCCCTGGATGAATTTTGCCCACGACAATACCGTAGTAGGCCACGAATTCGCCCACAGTATTACCCCTCGCTTGACCAATGCTCGGCCCTCAGATTGGTGTGGGACTCCGCCCTGTGCGATCCCAATCGGATGGGGCACGCTTCACGACCTTGCTGATTTTTGGGCAGAACACTTCGAACAGACGAATTGCACCGCCGGATGGGTTGCCAAGAATACCGGCGGTTCAGTGGATCATAGCTTGAACTGTGCCAGTACCGATGAGGATGGAGGCCTTCCCAGGGACCACCTCGTTACGGTTCCGTTCAACCCGGCCGCCGCCAACGATCATTTCCCAGAACATCGGGCCCTAGACAACTTCGGTGGAGGTTATGCGGATGGCCAGATTGGGGCAGCAGCACTCTGGCAGGTGAACCTCGGAATGCGCAGTAAATGTCGTCCGTCCGGCTGGCCTCAGTTCGGGGTCCGCTTTCAGCGCGCACTCAAGAACACTGGCTTTACGGGCTTTTCCCCATCATCTCCCGCTACTGACACTGACGTCTATCGCCTGCTTTATGATCTGGAAGCCAAGATGGTAGATCAATGGGCCACTTCAGGATCACCAGGAGGGCCACCCGCCTTTGCGCACAACGGCCCGCATACGACAAACAAAGTAACTGCTGGTTTTGCGAAAACCGGCGTATTTCTGCTTCCATATCAATGTCTGGATGGGAACACCGCAACCACGGATCCGACATCGTGTCCGACTGGAGAAAACGGTGGAGACTCGGTCGTGGATATCGATGACAATGACACCTCGAATGACATCACAGTCAATGGTGTTTCAATGTACACCCATGATTTTTTGAAGCTGGGAGGTGTCCCTGCCACCTTCCAGGTGTGGACCGGACCGCGTTACAAATTAGACGGCACCTCCGGGCAAGCACGTTGAATAATCCGTCACCATGCAACAGGAAGTTCAGTGTGGAGGTCTCAACCGATCCTTCCTTCCCTGCAGCTTCGACGATCGTAAGTCCTTTCACCAATGTCAACATTAATCCGAATAATAACGCTACACCCCAGTGTTTTGGAACCTGGACGCCGAGCAATGCTGATTGGGCAACGCTGCAGGCCGGCGGCGCCGCAACGCGCATCTATTATGGCGCGCGAACACAAGATGCTTCCAGCGCTAATGAAAGGCTCTCAACTCAACCCGGCGCCGGATTGCGGACTGTTCCTCCGCCGTATGCAGTTTTCACTACGGATGGCAAGTCTGATTACTGAGGGTGAATCCCGGACAGAACGCCGTCTCATCTGCTTCCGGGCATCGATGTTACTCGCGTTTATTTTGGCAGCGGTCTTTGTACCAGCGAAGACCGCTTTCTCCAATTCGGAATCCCCTGCTAACCAACAAACGGGTGTAGCCGCTTTTGGGGCTGTTCGTCATTCGGACACGATCGAAACTCGAACTCCATATCAAGTCGCGGTCCGACAGCTCTCAGGGCCGCACACAGTTGGAGGCTATATTGAATATTCGGTCTGGAATTCACGTGGCAAACAAAGCGGCTCTGAACGAGTCAAGCTAGCTAAGTCGAATTCAAAGGCGGGGGAGGCGGAGGAGGCGGGCCGATGTAAAGATCGGCGTCGCCCGCGTTGTGGCTTAGAAAATCGAAACGCAGGATGCGGTGCGTACCACCGGTGACGCAGCCATCCAGAGTCGAGCCGTCGTCGTTGTTCGTGAAGTCTTGGGTATGGATACTGAAGTTACGGACGATGGTGACAAGGTTCGCCCCCATGTTTCCTCCTCTGCTGTGTTGGCGATGAGCGCCATGGGAGGAGGCTCCCTGCTCAGGCCACGCACCGCTCACGTATCCAGCCGCATTGCGTTCCGAAACCCCTGCGAACTTCTCAAGCGGGCCAGATAGATCCGTTGCCCCATCTCGCAGCCAGTGTAATCAATTTCCAAGATCGGGTAGCCGCGGTGCAAAACGCTCGCAATCGTGCCTACGACCTCGCCACCAGTTGCTCTCGCGTACTCCTGATCTCCGGCCCCGATGGGCAGTCTGATATTCAGCGCGCACGCTCACATCAGACCAAGACTCCTTATCACATTTTGTATGCCCTTGATGAAGAAAAATATATTTTTCCGAATTCCGAACACTGGACCTCAGCGGTCACCCAAATCGCGCCAATAGTTCACCGGCATGTTATTCATTTCACCTTAGAGCGTGTTGTTTGAAATGAAGTCGTAAAGGAGGTCAAACACGCCTGAAGGGTTCTCTGCTTCTTCTCTCCACAATTTTCCCCATTCCCACCACAGTCTGTCTCGGCTTTCGATTTGCTCTGTGAGTTCTACTTCAAATCTCAGCTAAAGCCGAGCACATATAAGAAGAGCCGGATGATAGCCGCTTACTTGCCGCTCACGCTATGCCGGGGGTATCGTAGAGAATGATGTTGCGTCGCAGGTTAGCAGCGATTCTTGTAACGGCGCTTCTTGGTGCCAATACAGCGGCGGCATCGGTCTGTGAAGCCTACTGCGCAGGGACCGGCACGAAGAACGCTGGTCATCATCATCAGACCGAGCCGAGGTCTTTCGCCCACAGCCATCAAGCCCACGCTCACCATCCAAGTGCCAATTGTCCGGAGTGCCTGAAGAGTGCCCGGCGGTTGTTCCGACGCCAGGACTGTAGAAGTTTTGCTCAGGTTCAGACTCTCCTGGAGACTGCCCGAGCTTCTTCAAGCGATCGTAAAGATTCTCAGCTTGAGGTAAGCTGCACACCCACGAGTTCCTTGCCGAAGCGCGTTGAAAATGCACGATTCACACCTCTCCATCCCCCTCCAAAAATAAGTAGTTTCGCGCCCGTTCTACTCTCCCTTCGTATCTAAATCTCAACAGCTAGGATTTTTCTTTCGTCAGCGTAGACCTCTGTGGCGTACGTCCGTGCTGCCAGCTTGAGAGTGTGCTACGCCTTCATCCAATTTCCGCAGATTATTTTGAAAGGGCAAATATGAGCAGTAGGCGCGGTTTTTTGCGAAAGATTCTCGCTGGAGCTGGCGCAATGGCCTCCGCGAAAGTGCTTTCAGCCCAGATGGACATGTCTCACGGCATGCAGAGCAAGGAAATGAAAGGCATGAAGAAGTCAAAGCAGGGGCACGCTTCTCCAGTACTCGCGGAGACGCCGGACGTGGCCCAGCTTCCGTGGCGCATGGACGGGAACATAAAGGAATTCCATCTCATTGCTGAACCGGTCAAACAAGAGATTTTTCCTGGCCGGATCGTTGACCTGTGGGGCTACAACGGCGGTGCTCCGGGTCCCACGATTCAAGTGAACCAGGGTGATCGCGTTCGGATCATTGTGGACAACCACCTTCCCGAGGCGACATCGATGCACTGGCACGGCTTCGAAATCCCGAACGAGATGGACGGAGCGCCCGGTTCGAGTCAAGACCCGATCCC
>Ga0137379_10002444_pt1 | contig 17279 bp, 15 predicted proteins | sample SagtaG_18_FD_104812 | JGI IMG/M metagenome (GOLD analysis project Ga0137379, IMG submission 104812) | Vadose zone soil microbial communities from Sagehorn Ranch, Mendocino, California, USA - Sage2_L_80_16 metaG | ecosystem: Environmental > Terrestrial > Soil > Vadose zone | place: USA...
TGCGCGCGACCGCGACGTCGTCGAACGGAATCTGCCGATCGCCGATGACCTGGTACTTCTCGTGCCCCTTGCCAGCGAGCAGAATCAGGTCTCCGGGTCTCGCGTCCTTGATCGCCTTGTCAATCGCCTCGGCGCGGTCGACGATCGCGAGCGACGGCGTGCCCTTCTGCCCTTTCGGGGCGAGCCGGTCCGACGGCACCACGATCCCGCGACGGACCTCTTCGATGATTTTTTCCGGGTCCTCGCTTCGCGGGTTATCGGACGTGACGATCACGAGATCGCTCAGCCGCGCCGCGACGGCACCCATCAGCGGACGCTTCGTGCGGTCGCGATCGCCACCGGCGCCGAAGAGCGTGACGACGCGCCCCGTGGCCATCGGGCGCGCGGTCTCGAGCAGGTTCTTCAACGCGTCGTCGGTGTGCGCATAGTCCACGATCACGCGGACGTCGTCGGCCGTTTCCGACACGACTTGGAAGCGCCCGGGGACGCTTTCAAGGGCGCCGATGCCCGCCTCGATCGCCGAGAAAGGCAGATCGAGCGCCATCGCAGCCGCAGCGGCGGCGAGAATGTTGTAGGCGTTCGGCCGTCCGACGAGCCGCGATCTGACGTGCAGGGTGCCCCGCGGCGTGCGCGCTTCGAACGACAAGCCGTCGAGCGAGAACGACAGCGGACCGGGACGAACGTCGGCATTGGCGTCGATCGCATAGGTGACCGGGCGCCGCGCAACAGTCGCCAGATCGCCGCCGCGCCGATCGTCGACGTTGATCACGCCGACGGCGCCGTCGGGAAGGATCTCGAACAGCCGGCGCTTCGCCAGGAAATACGATTCCATGTCGCCGTGGAAGTCGAGATGATCGCGGGTCAGGTTCGTGAAAATCGCGGCGGCGAAATGCAGACGGTCGACCCGCCGCCACGCCAGCGCGTGGGACGACACCTCCATGACGCAGGCGCCGCAGTTCTGCGCGAGCATCTCGCGCAGCATCCGCTGCAGCGCGGGCGCCTCGGGGGTGGTGCGGGACGCGTCGAGCTCGCGGTTCCCGATCTGGTAACCGATGGTGCCGATCCGGCCGCACTTGATGCCCGCCGCTTCGAAGATCGACGCGAGGAGGTAGGTCGTCGTCGTCTTCCCATTCGTGCCGGTGATCCCGACGAGCGCCAGTTCGCCGCTCGGATTGCCGTAGTACTCGGCGGCGAGATCGGCAAGTGCGGCGCGGGCGTTCGGTACGCGGATCCATGGAACCGTCGACCCCGCGGGTGGGGCGCTCTCGGCAACGACTGCGATCGCACCGTTGGCGACCGCCTGCGGGACGAACCTCGCGCCGTCGGCAGTCACGCCCCGCAGCGCGACGAACACCGCGCCCTGCGTCACCTGGCGTGAGTCATACGAGATTCCGGTTACTTCCGCCGCCGACGGCTCTTGCGGAGGCGACGGACGGAGCGCAACAGCGTCCAGCAGCTCGCGCAGGGTCATTGCGGGTTTCCCGGCACGGCCGGAGCACGGCGCCCGAGCGTCAGCGCGCACGCATCGCCGCGGACGAGCGCGGCCCCCGGCTCCGGCGTTTGCTCGACCACGAAGCCGTCGCCCGACATGCGGGCCATCATCCCGATGCGGGAGAGGAGCCGCAGCGCCTCACGAGCGCTCAGTCCGCGAAGGTCCGGCATCAGGCCATTGCGCGCGGGCTCCAGAGTTGCCGCCAGGACGCTGGCCGTGCGCGGCTGCGGCGCCGTGTCCGGGTCCGCCGACTCGTCGTGTCGCGCGACGAGCACGGGCGGCACCGGATTGAGATTCGGCGCAATGCCGAGATACGTGACCGCCGCCTCCGCGATGCGCTTGAAGATCGGCGCGGAGACGGTGCCCCCGTAGTAGCTGTTCGGACCATGCGGCGAGTCGATGACGACGATGATCGCGAGCGCCGGGTTGCGGGAGGGAACGAACCCGACAAACGACGCGTTGTAGTCGGCGTTGGAGTACCGGCCGTTGACCAGCTTGTGCGCGGTGCCGGTCTTCCCCGCAATCGTGTAGCCCTCCATGCGGGCGGCCTTCCCCGTTCCGCGCTCGACGACCTGCTCCATGATCGTCGAAAGCGTTGCGGCGGTGTCGGTGTCGATCGCGCGTCGTAGCGTCTTGTGCGGAACGTCGATGCGTTTTCCGTCGCGGACAAATGCGCGCACGACGCGAGGCTCGAGCAGATTCCCGCCGTTGGCGACCGTGCTCGCGGCGGTGACCATCTGAAGCGGCGTGACGCCGACCTGATATCCCATCGACACCGACGCCAGCGCGCTCGGATCGAGCCGCGCGGGGCTCCACACAATCCCGGGACTCTCGCCGCGGAAATCCGGCGCGAGCGTCTGTCCAAAACCGAATCGCGCCATGTACTCGCCAAGGCGCTCCGGCCCGACTTTCATGCCGATCTTGATCGCGCCGACGTTGCTCGACTTCACGATCACGTCCGTGAACGGAATCGTGCCGAGGCCCGCGTGATCGTCGTGAATCACGCGCCGGCCGAAGGTGATGTAGCCCGGGCTGGTGTCGATCGGGGTGTCCGGAGTCATGACGTGCTCCTGGATCGCCGCCGAGGCCGTGACAATCTTGAACGTCGATCCGGGTTCGTAGATGTCCTGGATGGCGCGGTTGCGCCGCGCGTCGTTGTCCGTCTTTCCGAACGCGTTGGGATTGAACGTCGGCCAGTTCGCCAGGGCGAGGATCTCGCCGGTGTGCGGATCCATGACGATCGCCGACCCGCCCGCGGCGCGGTTCGTCTCGACACCTTCGCGCAGCTCGCGTTCAGCGACGTACTGCAAGTACTGGTCGATGGTCAGTTCAATGCCCGCGCCGGCGGTGGCGGCTCTCTCGACGCGGCTGAACAGCGCGTGCCGCTTCGCGTCGGTCTGGATCAGGATCTTTCCGTCTTTGCCGCGGATCTGCGAGTCGTACGCGGATTCGATCCCGCCGAGTCCGGCGTTCTCGATGCCGACGTAACCGATCACGTGCGCGGCCAGCTCGCTGTTCGGGTAATAGCGGCGGCTTTCCTTCAGCAGCGTGATGCCCGGCAGCGCGAGCGCGCGGACACGCTTGGCCTCCTCGGGCGAGGCCTGCCGCGCGACGTAGGCGAAGGGAGCGCGGCGGCTCAGGGACTTCGTGATCGTCTGCCGGCGATCCGGTCCGCACTCGTCGAGCGCCTGGCAGACCTGCGCGGCGACCTCCGCCGGGTTGTCGATGTCGGTGGGAATGGCCGCAATCGTGTCCGCGTCGACGCTGTACGCGAGCACGCGGCCGTTGCGATCGAAGATCTCGCCGCGCTTGGCCGGGGGAGCGACGGTGCGCAGCTGCTGACGGTCGGCTCGCGCCATCAGTTCGGCGTGGTTGAACACCTGCAGATACACAAGGCGCGCCTCGATGCCGGTCGTCCACACACCGAGCAGCACGGCGCAGACGAGCAGCCGCGCGCGGACGATCGCACGCCATTGGTTTTTCAGTCGGGGGGCCGCGCCGGCCAGGTCAGGCCCCTGCGCGCGCGCGGCGTGGTTCGACTCTGGCTCACCACGCCCTGAGCGCGGTCGAAGGGCGTCGCTCGCGCCAGTTCGTTCGCGTCTCGAGTCCGCAGCTCGACCGTCGCGGACGAATCCGAACAGCGAGAGTAGGCGGGCCGGTGTGATCGCCATCGCGGTTATCGCGCCGCGACGATCGATTTTTCGGGCGGAGCCGGCGGCGTCACGCGCTCGATCACGATCGACTGGCCGCGCGAGGGCGCCACCAGGTGGAGCTGTTCAGTCGCGATCTTCTCGATGCGGCGCGGCGCGCGCAGCGTCTCGATCTCGAGCCGCAGGTGCCGGTTGATCTCCTCCTCGGCGGCGCGCTCCTGCTGCATCCGTTCGATCTGATAGCCGTGCCGGAGCAGCTCGAAGTGCTGCCACGCCGAGAACAGGAGCACGACGACGAGGAACAGGCCGATGCCGGCCGAGCGCCAGAGCTGGCGCTGCCGCGCCTCGTCGACCTCGCGGACGATTGGGTTGTTGCGAATGTCCTTCTTGATCGCGTATTCGAAGTCCATTGCGCTCATGCGAACCTCTCAATCGCACGCAGTTTCGCGCTGCGCGCCCGCGGGTTTCGCGCCGTTTCCTCGTCTGCCGGTACCAGCGGACGCTTCGTCAGGATGCGCAGACCGTCGCTGCCCTGCTCGAGCGCCCGGAAGGTGTGTTTCACGATCCGGTCCTCGAGCGAGTGGAACGTGATCACCGCAAGACGCGCGGTGGCGAGCAGCCGCGCGGCGGCCCGCTCCAGGAAGCCGTCGAGCCCGTCGAGCTCCCGGTTGACCCAGATCCGCAGCGCCTGGAACGTCCGCGTGGCCGGATCGATCCGCTGATGGCCCCGATACGGGATCGCACGCCGTACGACGGCAGCCAGCTGGCCCGTCGTCTCGAGCGGCGCCTGCCGGCGGGCGGCGGCGATCGCGCGCGCCACGCGGCGCGAGTACCGCTCCTCGCCGAACTGGAAGATCGCGTTCGCGATCTCCTCTTCGCCAGTCTCGCGGAGCAGATCCGCCGCGCTCGGGCCGCGGCTCTGATCCATCCGCATGTCCAGAGGCTCGTCCCGGCGGAAGCTGAAGCCCCTGCCCTCGGCGTCGAGCTGCATCGACGAGACGCCCAGATCCGCGAGCGCACCGGCGACGCCGGCGATGCCGCGTTGATCCAGGATGTGGTCGAGGTCGCGATAGTCCGCGTGCACGAGCTCCACGCGATCGCGGAAATCCGCCAGCGCCGCGCCGGCGGCGGCGAGTGCCAGTGGATCGCGATCGAGACCGAGAATGCGGCCCGCGCCCGCTTCGAGGAGCGCGCGGGCATGGCCGCCAAGCCCGACGGTGCAGTCGACGAACAGCCCACCGCGCGACGGCGCCAGCAGCGCCACCACTTCGGGGACCATCACGGGTTCGTGCGCGAGCGTCATCGTCTTCAGATCCCGAAATCCGACAGGGCCTTCGCGTCGTCGTCGGTGAACGGATCGCTCTGCAGCTTCGATACGAACCGCTCGTGATTCCACACGTCGAGGTGGTCGTAGATGCCGAAGACGTCGACCTCGCCGGACATCCCGGCAGATTCGCGCAGACGCTGATGAATGACGACGCGGCCCTGCGCGTCGATCTCCGCCGTCTGGCCGAAGTAGTTCACGCGGTCGAGGTACTTGATGCGGGCGGGATGCGTGGAGGGAGTGCGGCCGAGCTTGTCCTCGAGGGCCAGCCACACTGGCATCGGGTAAATCCGTACAGACTCCCCCGTCAAGCTCGTCACGAACAGCTCTGCGCCGTGCGTCTGCTCGACCAGCGCACGGAAGGCGTTCGGTATCTTGAGCCGCCCCTTGTCATCTATTTTTGCGGCGTAGTTGCCCCGGAGCACGACTGTTCTACTCCACTTTGCTCCACTAAAATCCACCGCGATAGTAGAGCCGGTGTCCCAGTCTGTCAACGGCAAAATGTAGAGCCTCTTAGGCTTACGCTTTATTTTCGCCCCATTTCACGTGCTAGGATGTGCAGATCTGACATGCTCCGAGCCGGCCTCATTGGATTCCCCTCATCGGGCAAGACCGCTCTCTTCCAACTCCTGACCAGCGCCCGGGACGCCCCACGGAGCGCAGGTCGTCAGGAAGCCAACGTGGGCGTGTCGCGGGTCCCGGACGAGCGCCTCGACAGACTGACGGCGCTGTTCAATCCGAAGAAACACGTACCCGCGACGGTCGAGTTCGCCGACATGGGCGGCGCCGCAGCGGGAAAGCCCGCTGCCGCCGCGCTGCTGGACGTGGCGGCCTTCCGGAACGCGGACGCACTGCTACACGTCGTCCGCATGTTTCGCGACCCGTCCGTGCCGCACGCAGCCGGGTCGATCGATCCGGCCCGAGACGTGCGCACGATGGAAGAGGAACTGATCCTCGCGGATCTGGGCGTTGTCGAGCGGCGCCTGGAGCGTCTCGAACGCGACTTGAAAAAGGGCGCGACGCCGGAGCTCAAAAAAGAACAGGAAATCCTGCAACGCTGCCGCGCGGCCCTCGAGGAGGGCAGACCGCTCCGTCATCTCGAACTGCCCGCGGAAGACGCGCGGCGCCTGAGGGGCTTTCAGTTTCTGTCGGCCAAGCCGCTGCTGCTCGTCCTGAACATCGACGAAGCGGATCTGCCGCAGGCGGATCGCGCGATCGCGCTCGCCGGCCTTCAAGACTTCGTCACAGGGGCGAACACACGCGCCGTGCCGATTTGCGCGAAGATCGAGCTGGAAATCGCGCAGCTCGATCCCGCGGACGCGGCGGCCTTCATGGCAGATCTCGGTCTGCACGAATCAGGGCTCGATCGCGTGATCCGCGCGAGCTACGACCTGCTCGGCTACATCTCGTTTTTCACCGTCGGGGAAGACGAAAACCGCGCCTGGTCGATCCCGCGCGGGACCAACGCGCAAAGCGCGGCCGGCGAGATCCACACCGACATTCAGCGCGGCTTCATCCGCGCCGAAGTCGTCCGCTACGAGCACCTGCTCGCGCGCGGGACGCTCGCCGCGTGTCGCGATCACGGCGAGCTGCGTCTCGAGGGCAAGGAGTACGTCGTGCTCGACGGGGACGTCATCAATTTCCGTCACGCCACGTGATACGATCCGCGCGTTTCCGGCCATGCCAATTCGGACGGTTGTCGTGTGCGAAGCGCAAGTGCCGTTCGTGCACGGGGGCGCGGAGATCCACGTTCGCGAGCTGACCAGGGAACTCATCTCGCGCGGCTACGACACGGAGCTCGTGAGCGTCCCGTTCAAGTGGTATCCGAAGGACGAGATTCTTCCGCACGCGGCGGCCTGGCGGCTGCTCGATCTCAGCGAAAGCAACGGCCGGCCGATCGATTTGGTGATCGCCTCGAGGTTCCCGACGTATTTCGTCAGGCATCCGCGCAAGGTCGCGTGGTTGATCCATCAATACCGCGCCGCCTACGAGCTCTGCGGCACGCCCTACAGCGACTTCGGGCACAACGAACGCGACGTCGGGCTCCGGGACACGCTGATCCGGCTCGATACCGAGATGCTCGGCGAGTGCCGCCACGTTTTCGCGAACGCCCAGAACACCGCGAACCGCGCCCGCAAGTACAACGGTGTCCAGGCCCAAGCCCTTTACCATCCGCCGCGGCTGGCCTCCCGTTTGTCCGGCGGCCCGTACGGCGACTACGTCGTGTCGGTCGGACGGCTGGAATCCGTCAAGCGGGTGGATCTGCTGGTCTCGGCGATGGCTCGGGTCGATAAGCCGATCAGGCTGGTTGTCGCGGGTGACGGGACGCAGCGCGAAAACGTGGAACGCGTCGCGGCTGAGGCCGGTGTCACCGGCCGCGTGGATTTCCTGGGCACCGTGGGCGACGATCGGCTGCTGGAGCTGTATCGCGGCGCGCTCGCCGTGGCGTATCCGCCGTATGACGAGGATTTCGGATACGTCACGCTCGAGGCGTTTCTCGCGCGCAAACCGGTGATCACGGCGACCGATTCCGGCGGGCCGAACGAATTCGTCGTCGATGGCGTGAACGGCTTCTCGGTGGCGCCCGACATCGACGCGATGGCCGGCGCCATCAATGCGCTCGCGCGCGACCGACGCCGCGCGGCCTCGCTCGGCGATGCGGGGTACGATCGCGCGCGCACGATTACCTGGGACGGTGTGATCGAAAAGCTGGTGTCGTGAAGAAAAAGCTCATCATCCAGATCCCGTGCCTCAACGAGGCGCAGACGCTGCCGGCGACGCTCGCCGACCTGCCGAAGAGCATCCCCGGCGTGGACACCATCGAGGTCCTGGTCATCGACGATGGCTCACGCGACGGCACCTCCGAGGTCGCCCGCGCCTGCGGGGTGGACCATCTCGTCCGTCTGCGCCGCAACAAGGGCCTGGCCGCCGCGTTCACCGCGGGCATCGACGCATGCCTCAAGGCCGGTGCGGATTTCATCGTGAATACCGACGCCGACAATCAGTACTCGGGACACGAGATTCCGAGGCTGCTGGCGCCGCTGCTGCGCGGTGATGCGGACATCTGCATCGGCGACCGCAACATCGCCGAGCTGCGGCACATGTCGTGGCGGAAGCGCCAGCTCCAGCGCCTCGGGAGCTGGGTCGTTCGGCAGGTCTCGAACACGACTGTCCCCGACACCACCAGCGGCTTTCGCGCGTACACCCGCGAGGCCGCGCTGCGCATGACGATCGTCTCGGAGTTCTCGTACACGCTCGAGTCGATCATCCAGGCGGGCAAGAAGCGGATGGCAATCGCGCACGTGCCGGTCACCGTCAATCCGCGCACGCGCGAGTCGCGCCTCTTCGACAGCGTCTTCTCGTATATCAAGAAGTCTGGTGCGACGATCGTCCGCATCTACGCGATGTACGAGCCGTTGAAGGTCTTCACCTATCTCGGGCTCTCGATCGGCGGCGCCGGAGTCCTCCTGTCACTGCGCTTCGGCTATTACCTGCTGCGCTACGAGGGCTTCCGGCACACGAACTCGCTCATCGCGGCGGCCGTCCTGATCATCGTCGGCTTCATGGTGCTCCTCATGGGGCTGATCGCCGACGTCAACGCGGCCAATCGCAAGCTCCTGGAGGATCTGATCTATCGCGTCCGCTCGCAGGAAGGGCCTCCGCGGGAGCCGGAGCGCGATCGTCCGGCGCTGACGCGGACGATCGAGCGCACCGATCGGTGGGAGCACTAGGTCCTGATGGCGGAACCGTCGAGCGTCTCCATCGTCATTCCCGCGTACAACGAGAGTGCCTCAATCGCCGACGTCGTCGGCGTGCTGCGGTCGGCAGCGGCGTGGCGCGAGATCATCGTCGTGGACGATGGATCGACGGACGGGACGAGCGCGCGCGCCTCGGCTGGGGGCGCGACGGTCATCCGCCATCCCTACAACAAGGGCAACGGCGCATCCGTGAAGACCGGCATCCGCCGCGCGGCCGGCGAGTACGTGCTCATCGTCGACGCCGACGGGCAGCATCCTCCCGAAGACGCGTTGCGCCTCGTCTCGAGGCTGGGTGAGTACGATCTCGTCATCGGCGCACGGTCGATCGAGACGCAGTCAACGGAGGCGCGTCGGCTCGGCAACAGCGCGCTGAATCGCCTCGCCACGTATCTGACCGGCCGTCAGATTCCCGACCTCACGTCGGGATTCCGCGGCGCGACCACGTCAGGATTGCGCGAATTCCTGCATCTGCTCCCGAACGGCTTCTCGACGCCGACCACGACGACCCTGGCATTCATCAAGGCGGGGTATAACGTCGCGTTCGAGCCGATTCGGGCGCGGCAGCGGACCGGACAGTCCAAGATTCGTCTCGCGCGCGACGGCGCGAAGTTCCTGATCATCATTTTCAAGATCGTCACGCTCTTCAGTCCGCTGCGCATCTTTCTGCCCATCAGCACGGCGGCGTTTGTTCTCGGCGCGTCGTACGCCGCATGGACCATCGCGACGCAGTCTCACGTGACGAACTCGTCCGTCCTCCTGATCCTCTTCGCCGTCGTCGTTCTCCTCGTCGGCCTCGTCTCCGAACAGATTTCCGCACTGCGCTTCGAAGGACGGCAGTGAACCGCGGAATACGCCGCAGAACACGCGGAGTACGCCGAGTATGAGGCGGGGGATCGCCGCGTGCGTCGTGCTGGGACTCGTGCTGCGCATCGCGTTCGCGCTGCTGTACTGGACGCATCAGCCGCTGACGCGCGACGAGCGCGAGTACCTCGCGCTCGCGCGCAGCATCGCGCGCGGCGACGGCTTTCGCTATCCGGCCGACGAACCGCCGGCCGGGACCGGACAGCAGTTCGGCCGCGCGCCTGGATATCCGGTGTTTCTCGCGGTGCTGCGCGTGACCGAACCGGTCGCTCACGTTCCGCGGCGGGTGCAACTGGCGCAATCGATCGTCGGCGCCATCGGGGTGTGGCTGATCGCGGCCATCGCGACAAGAGCGGCGGGATCGCGCGCGGGCATCGCCGCGGCAGCGATCGCGGCCGTATATCCGCCTCTCGTCACGCTGCCCGCTTACGCGCTCACCGAGACGCTCTACTCCACAGTGGCGCTGGGCGCCGCGCTCCTCCTCGAGAAACGAGGGTCGAGGGTCGAGCATCGGGGTTCGAGCATCGGGGGGCAGTTGGTCCTCGACTCTCGGCCCTCGATCCTCGGAGGCCTTCTCACCGGCATCGGCATCCTCATACGCCCTGTCATGGCGTTCTTTGTACCGATGGCTGTCGCCTGGATGTTGTGGCGTCGGCGACCCGCAGATGCCGCGGTCTTTCTCCTGGTCGCCGCCCTCTGCGTGATTCCATGGACGCTGCGCAATCACCGCGTGTATGGACGCTGGATCGCGGTTGCGTCCGAAGGCGGCGTGACGTTCTGGACGGGGAATCATCCGCTCGCGCGCGGCGACGGCGACCTCGCCGCGAATCCTGAACTCAAGCGCGCGGAGCTGACGTTCCGCGCCGCCCATCCCGGACTGACGCCGGAACAGCTCGAGCCGTTGTACTACGGGGACGCGCTGCAGTGGATCCGCACGCATCCCCTACAGTGGACGGGCCTCCTCACACGCAAGGTGTTCTACACGATCGTCCCGATCGGGACGTCGTATACGCTACACTCGGCGAGATACATGGCGGCGTCCGCCGTGCCGTACCTGCTGCTGCTGCCTGCAGCGGTCGCGGGTGCGTGGCGTTGGCGGTTGAGGCGCCCGGCCGGAGCGGTCAGTCCCGCACCGCTGTGGCTCATGGCCGCCGCGACCGTCGCGGCTGGACTCGCATTTCTTCCGCAGGAACGGTTCCGGCTTCCCGTGATCGATCCGGCGCTGATCGTGACATCCGCCCTGCTGGCGGGCTTACGCAGAGATGAACCTACTCGTCGTCACGCCAACGTATAACGAGCGCGAGAACCTCCCCGTACTGGCGGCGGGCATTCTCAAACATGACGGCGCGCGCATGCTCGTCGTCGACGACGGGTCGCCCGATGGCACCGGCGCGATCGCCGACCGGCTCGCGCAGGAGCACCCGGGGCGTGTCGACGTCATACATCGCACGGGGCCACGAGGACTGGGCCGCTCGTACATCGATGGTCTTCAGCAGGCGATCCGCGAAGGACGCGCGGACTTCATCTGCCAGATGGACGCGGACCTCTCGCACAATCCCGAGTACCTTCCGGAGATGGTCCGGACGGCGGCCGAGCAGGATCTCGTGATCGGGTCGCGCTACATGAACGGCGGCATCAGCGTCGTGAATTGGCCGTTGAGCCGCATCCTCCTGAGTGCCTGCGGGAATCGCTACATCCGCCTCGTCACGCATCTGGCGGCGAGCGACTGCACCAGCGGCTATCGATGCTGGCGCCGCGAGGCACTGGCGCGGATGCCGATTACCAACATGGTCTCCGATGGCTACGCCTTTCTCGTCGAGATGCTCTACGAGGCGCACGTCCGCGGCATGCGCATCGGCGAGATCCCGATCATCTTCATCGAGCGACGGCTCGGCCAGTCGAAGCTCTCGTCGAGCGTCCTCGTCGAGTCGCTGATCATGCCGTGGCGCCTCATCCTGCGTTCCAGGCCCGGCTCCTGACATGCGCCACGTCGTCGTGATGGTGACGACGTCGTATCCCCGGTTTCCCGGCGACGCGATCGGAACGTTCATGGAGCCGATTGCGAAAGGGATCGCGGCACGCGGGCACGAGGTCCATCTCGTCGCGCCGTGGCATCCGCGCCTCACACGCGGCAAGACCGAGGACGGCGTGTTCTTGCATTTCTTCCGCTACGCGCCGGTGCCCTCGCTCAATGTCTTCGGATATGCGGAAGGACTGCGCGGAGACGTCAGGCTGCGCGGCGCTGCGTGGATGGCGGCGCCGTTTGCCATCGCCGCGGGCTGGTTCGAGGCGATGCGGGTGGCACAGAAGCGGCGCGCCACGATGATGCATGCGCATTGGGTGGTGCCTGGCGGGGTGATCGCGGCCGCCGCCCGGCCGTCGCTGCCGCTCGTCGTGAGTCTGCACGGCTCGGATGTCTTCGTCGCCGAACACACGCCTGCCGCAGGCGTCGCGGCGCGCCGCGTATTCAGGCGCGCGGGATTCGTGACGGCGTGCAGCCAGGATCTGGCCGACCGCGCGGTCCGCCTCGGGGCCTCGTCCGGTCGCATCGCCGTCGTCCCATACGGCGTGGACGTCGCGCGATTCAGGCCGGAGCCCGGCGTTCGCGCCGCGATGCGGGCGACGATCGGATTGCCGGCCGGCGCGACGGTCATCGCGGCCGCGGGACGGCTTGTCAGCAAGAAGGGTTTCGAGTATCTGATTGACGCGATCCCGATGGTCGCCGCGCCAGACGCGCCGCACCTCGTCCTGGCGGGCAGCGGCGATCTCGACGCGCCGCTGCGAGCGCGCGCATCCGCGAGCGGCGCCGTCGATCGCATCCACTTCGTCGGGAATCTGTCGCAGGACGCGGTCGGCCGATGGTTCGCGGCGGCCGACGTTGCGGTGGTGCCGTCGGTGCGTGACGACAGCGGCAACGTCGACGGATTGCCAAACACGCTGCTCGAAGCGCTCGCTGCGGGGGCGGCTGTCGTCACGACGGGCGCCGGCGGCATCAGCCGCGCGGTCGAACCGGGCCGAACGGCGACCATCGTGCCGGAACGCGATGCCACGGCGCTCGCGGCCGCGATCGGCACGCTGCTGCGCGATTCAGCGCGCCGGACGGCCATGGGGGAAGCGGGACGGGCAGTGGTGCAGACGGGTTTCGGGTGGGACGCTGTCGCGCTCCAGTTCGAGCAGGCATACGAGCGCGCGCTTGCCTTCAAGTCACTCACCCGCTAAGATTTGCGGGATTCCATGACCACGACGGGGCCCGCTGGCGGTCTGAGTATTTTCTTCCCCGCGTACAACGATAGCGGAACGATCGCGAGTCTCGTCATCACGGCGCTGCGCACCGCCCGAAGGCTGACGCCCGATCATGAAGTGATCGTCGTGAACGACGGCAGCAAGGACGGCACGGCCGAGATCCTCGAAGAGCTGGCATCGATCTATCCGCAGGTCCGGGTCGTGCACCACGAGACGAATCGCGGATACGGCGGCGCCCTGCGGACCGGTTTCGCGACGGCCACGCGTGAGCTGGTCTTCTACACCGACGGTGATGCGCAGTACGATCCCGCCGAGATGGAGGGGCTCTGGCGGCGCTTCGATCAGAACGTCGATCTGGTCAACGGCTACAAGATCAGTCGCTCGGATCCGCTTCACCGCATTCTGATCGGCCGCATCTACCACCACATCGTCAAGATCCTCTTCCGGCTGACGGTGCGCGACGTGGACTGCGATTTCCGGATGATGCGCCGGTCGATTTTCGATCGCGTCCACCTCGAAAAGAACAGCGGCGTGATCTGCCTCGAGATGATGAAGAAGATCACCGACGCTGGATTCCGAATTGCCGAGGTGCCGGTGCACCACTATCACCGCGCTTACGGCAAGTCGCAGTTCTTCAACTTCCGTCGCCTGTATCGCACGGCAGTTGACGTCATGAAGCTGTGGTATTCGCTCGTCGTCCGGCGTGATCATCTCAAGGCCGCCGAGCCGGCGCTCCGCGACACGAATGCCGGCTGATCCTGCATGATTCCGTTTCTCGACCTGACGCCCGGCGAGGACGGCGCCGACGTGCGGGCCGCGATGGACCGGGTCATCGAGCGCGGCTGGTTCGTGCTCGGCCCGGAGGTCGAGGCGTTCGAGCGGGAGTTCGCGTCGGCGTGCGGAGCGTCCCATGCGGTGGGCGTCGGAACCGGCACGGATGCCATCGCGCTCGCGCTGCGCGCGTGCGGCATCGGTCCGGGCGATGAGGTGATCACCGCGCCGCTATCGGCGGCGTACTCGGCGCTGGCGATCATGATGGCCGGCGCCCGTCCCGTTTTCGCCGACATCGATCCGGATCGGCTGACGTTGGATCCGCGCGCGGCCGATGCCGCCGTCACGATGAAGACGCGGGCCATCCTGCCGGTCCACCTTTACGGCCAGCCGGCCGACATGCCGGAGATCGCGGCCGTCGCGGCACGGCATCGACTTCTCGTGATCGAGGACTGCTGCCAGGCGCACATGGCCACGTGCGACGGGAAGCCGGTGGGTTCGTTCGGCGCTGCGGCCGCCTACAGCTTCTACCCGACGAAAAACCTCGGCGCGCTCGGCGACGGCGGAGCCATCACGACGGGCGACCCGACACTCGCCGCACGCCTCAGACGCCTGCGCAACGGCGGACAGACCGATCGGTACCATCACGGCGAGTTCGGCGTGAACTCGCGTCTGGACGAGATGCAGGCGGCGGTGCTTCGCGCGAGACTGGCGCGGCTGCCGCGGTGGACGCAGCAGCGCCGCGCGCTGGCCGCCGAGTACCGACGACGACTTGCGGGCAGTAGCGTGACCGTACCGCCCGCGCGCGATCCAGGGCACGTCTATCACCTGTTTCCCGTGCTGAGTCCGCGCCGCACGGCGCTCCAGGGCTATCTCAAGTCCGGCGGCGTGGAGACGCTGATCCATTACCCGGTGCCGATCCCACGGCAGCCCGCGCTCCGCAGCGAGCGCCCGGCGGATTGCCCGGTCGCGAATCGAGTGTGTGACGAAGTGTTCTCGCTGCCGCTGCATCCGAGGATGCGGCCGGATGCTATCGAGGAGGTCGCCGCCGCGCTCCGGGCCTTTGACGCAGTCCTCTAATGCGAATTCGACGCGTCCTGCTGTTCCTGGTGATCGCCGCCGTCCAGTTCGCCCTGTTCGAGGCCGCCCTGCGCACGTGGGGCCATTCGGAGGCAGCGCCGGCGTTCCAGGCGCTGTTCATTCCGGATTCGATCATCGGCTATCGTCTGCGGCCGAACGTCCGCACGCGCTTCACCACTGCGGAGTTCGACACCGAGATCACGATCGATGCGCAGGGCGTGCGCGACGATCGCGATGTCGGGCCCAAGCCGGCAGGCGAGCGGCGGATTGTCGTCCTCGGCGATTCGCTGGTGATGTCCGTCCAGGTAGCGCTGCGGCAGACCTTCTGCAAGCTGCTCGAGGCGCGTTTGAACCGCGCGGCAGCGGGCGCGGCCGGCGCCGCTACGGTTCATTACCGAGTGATCAACGCCGGCGTACAGGGTTACGGTCCCGTGGAGGAACTGCTCTTCTTCCGCGAGATCGCACGCGCCTTCCAACCTGATCTCGTGATCGAGACGTTGTTCGTCGGCAACGACGCCGAAGACGCCGAGGCCTCGGAGCAGCGGCTGCGCGGCACGCAGCAATCCATGCCGGGGATGGGTTCGGATTCCCTCGTCAGCCGGGTTCGGCGCCTGGTGCGCCACAGCATGGTCCTGCAGGTGTTCCGGGTGCGGGTGCTGTCCGCCACGGAGCGTCTGTCGCACCGGCTCTCGCCGCCCGAAGCGCCCCTGCAGTCGTACGCGGCGAGGCCCGCTCCGCGAATCGCTCAGGGCCTTCGCATCACGCGCGAATGCGTGCAGGAGATCGCCAAGGAGGCCGACGCCTCTGGCGCACGGACCGTCGTCATGCTGATGCCCGCGAGATTTCAGGTCGACGACGCCGATTATGGCCGGCTGAAGTCGGCGGTCGAGGGTGCCGGCGGTACGCTCCTGCGAGACGGCGCGACGGTGCGGTTCGAGGAAGCGCTCGCGCCGGTCGCCCTGCCCCGCTTCGATGCGCTGCCCGCGCTGCAGGCGGCCCTGCCGGGGCCGGACGTCTTCTTTCAGCAGACGGTGCATCTCACACCGCGCGGCCACGAGATCGTCGCGGAGGCGCTCGAGAAATTTCTTCGCCAGCAGGGATTCTAGATGGTCTTCAATTCCCTGCAGTTCCTCTGGTTCTTCCTGATCGTCTACGGGGTGTATCGCATCCTGCCCGCCGTACTTCCGGCCCATCGGGCCCATCGCAGCCAGAACTGGCTGCTCCTGATCGCAAGCTATTACTTCTATGCGGCATGGGACTACCGGTTCGTCACGCTGCTTGCCGCGTCCACGATCGTCGATTACACCTGCGGCCGCGTGCTCGGGCGAATGACGGATCGCCGCCGCCGGCGCGCGGTGATGTGGGTGAGTATCGGCTTCAATCTCGCCATGCTCGGTTTTTTCAAGTATTTCAACTTTTTCGCGGCGAACCTGCAGGCGCTCTTCGGCGCGCTCGGGTGGCAGGTCGATTTCGTCACGCTGCGCGTGCTGCTGCCGATCGGGATCTCCTTCTACACGTTCGTGACGATGAGCTATGTGATCGACGTGTACCGGCGCCACATCCATCCGACGCGGGATTTCGTCGACTTCGCGGTCTTCGTCTCGTACTTTCCGCATCTGGTCGCCGGACCCATCCTCCGGGCGACTGCGCTGCTTCCGCAGATTGCGCGGCCGCGTCGCATCAGCGGCGACCAGATCCGGGACGGACTCTGGCTCATCGCGTGGGGTTTCTTCCAGAAGATCGTCGTCGCCGACAATCTCGCTCCGCTGGCATCTCACGTATTTGCGCCGGAGGCCCATCCGACCGGCATCAACGTGCTGCTCGGCACATACGCCTTCGCGTTTCAGATCTACGGCGACTTCGCCGGGTACTCGAACATCGCGCGCGGCACGTCGAAACTGATGGGCATCGAGCTGATCGAGAACTTCCGGTTTCCTTATCTCGTCGTCACGCCGCAGGCGTTCTGGCGCAACTGGCACATCAGTCTGTCGACGTGGCTGCGCGACTATCTATACATCCCACTCGGCGGCAGCCGCGGTACCCCGGCGCAGACGCGCAGAAACCTGCTGATTACGATGATCCTTGGCGGCCTGTGGCACGGGGCGGCGTGGACCTTCGTTTTGTGGGGACTCTATCAGGGCGTTCTGCTCGTCCTCTATCGTCCGTTCGAGCCCGTGTTCGCGGCGATGACGCCCGCACGCCGCCTGCTGGCATGGCTGCTCATGTTTCACCTCACGTGCTACGGATGGTTGATTTTCAGAGCCCCCTCGCCCGGCAAGATCGGCGAGCTGACGCGCAGCCTCCTGACGCATTTCTCACCGTCCACGATGGACGTGACGGCCTTGGTGATCCCGCTACTGCTGTACACCGTTCCGCTCCTCATCGTGCACCTGTACGAGGCCGCGCGGGATAACCTGCTCGCGGTTCCGCAGGCGATGACGATCGTCCGGTATTCCGTTTACGCAGCGACGGTGTACTTGATTTTCCTATTCGGCAATTTCGGCGGCTCGGATTTCATTTATTTCCAGTTCTGATGTCTGCGGTCCTGCAATTGCTCATCGTCGGATGGCTGCCGGGGGCGGTGATGTTCCGGCTGCCCA
>Ga0137379_10002449_pt1 | contig 17262 bp, 12 predicted proteins | sample SagtaG_18_FD_104812 | JGI IMG/M metagenome (GOLD analysis project Ga0137379, IMG submission 104812) | Vadose zone soil microbial communities from Sagehorn Ranch, Mendocino, California, USA - Sage2_L_80_16 metaG | ecosystem: Environmental > Terrestrial > Soil > Vadose zone | place: USA...
GAGCAATTTCAGGAAATCCCTCATCGCAATCGTTATTGGAAAAATAACCCCAGGAAATCCGGTGCCTAAACTAAGTGCCATTCGGGTCAGTTCTTGATAATGAATACTCTCCGCCTGAGTTGCCTTGACAGACGTTTGCGTTCCCGCTTGCGGCCCAGTCCAAAGCCACCCACTTGGGCAACGAGAAGTTCGTCACCCCTTCGGAGTCAAAGATCGCTGCGACCCACTTCGTTTCCTTCGTTTCCTTCTGTTAATTTTGGTCCCGGCCGTTCGAGCCAAGGCAAAGCGGTTTACAGAAGGCAACGAAGGCAACGAAGGCAACGAAGAGTTTGCCCCGGGTCTTGAAATGAAGGCTGCGGCCCCCTGCGTTTCCTTCGTTTCCTCTGATCAAGTGACCGCCCTTTTGGCGCACCCGGACGAACCCCCCGGCTTCCAGGATTCGGGCGATTTCCTCGCCCGAAAACACCCCCAGTTTAGGCACATGCCACCTCGATGCGCGTGAACAACGCCGGCTTCTTCAGCCGCGTCCGCACCTCCTCCGCGCTCGCCGTCTCGAAGAACCCTTCCAGCGCCTCTTTCAGATTGGCCAGCGCCTCCTCAATCGTATCGCCCTGGCTCGCGATATCCAGTTCCGGGCAGAGCGAAACGTAACCGTCATCTTCCGGATTCAGCACCGCGCTCAATGTCATCGTTTTCATAATTCAATCTCTCCCGGTCATTTTACCACAATCTTCACCGTTTTCGTCCTGTCCTCGCCCGAAATATCAATCCCCTTCACGACCACTGTGGATCCACCCGGCGCGGCGTGGGCTTGGAAGCCGCTTCGACCATCTCCGATTCGCTTCGGCGCGGCTGACCTGCCGGTGGTAACTTGGTTTTGTTCGCGGTGTCACGCAATGCGCGCTTTAGCACAATCGCAAGCTATGGAACAAAAGGGGCGCGAAGTCAACGCGCCCTCGATAGAGGCCCTTGCGAGGCCCAATTGGAATCCGCGGCATCCGTGGTCCGTTTGCCCCCCACCTTTCGCGCCAAGCCAAAGCCCCTCGGCTATCTCTGCGTCCTCTGTGGCGGCGCCATGGCGCAGACATTCTTGTTTTGTTTGCTGGCGGCCCAGCCGGCCTTCGGTTTATGGTTCGGAGGTCAAGCCGCTGAGATGATATCGCCGCCAGCCGATTCGCAGAAACGAGCTTGCGGGAGTGGCTCTGGCGGCCATAGGAGAGAGCAGCGGTACACAATGAGCAGAAACGGTCAGTGGAGAAAAATCCGCGGCGTTTTGTCTTTCGGCATCGCGCTGGCTGGGGGCCTGCTTTGGCCGCGCGGTGTTGGGGCGCCGGCCGCACCGGCCCCGCTCGCGAGCCTGCAGCCCGCCGGCGACAGGCCGACTTTTCATTCCGTCGATCTCGCGCGAGGCCGCGCCAATTGTCTTTCCAATTACCTCGCCCAACCCTCGGCCAAGCCCTGGCCGCGCGGCTCGCAAAACCTTGCGGGCGTCCCGTTTCAAATGGACGGCCAACTCGAGGTGAGCGGTTTGGAGGCGGCCCGGCGCGGAGAGTTTTTGCCCAGCCGTGTCACGGACATTCCCGTGGGCCGGAAGGCGCGGCGGCTGATGCTTCTGCACGGCACCCGCTACTCGGAGAAAGACGGCGTCCCGGTTGCCAAACTGGTGCTGCATTACGCCGGCGGCGAAAGCCGCTCGCTGCGGATCATCTATGGCGTGCACGCGCGCAACTCGGTCAAGGAGCGCGAAGGTCTAGGCCATGAAAAAAACAGCCGAGTGACCGATCCGAATTCTCAAATTGCCTGGACCGGCGCGAACGATGACGACCAATCGCCGGGCGCTCCGTTGCGGCTTTTCGAGACGGCCTTGGCCAACCCGCTCCCCGACCAGGAAATCAGGAGCGTGGACCTTGTCTCTTTGTTCAGTCGCGCCTCGTCCATCATCGTGGCGCTGACTTTGGAGGAGGGCGGAACGCCGCTCGCATCGCCTCGTTCCGCACGCGCGCGCAAAATCAAGCGAGCGCTGGAACGGGATGATTCCTTGTACAACCGGCAGATCACGGTGAGCGCCCGCGACGCCCAGGATGGGCAAGCGTTGACCAACTCCATCGTGAATCTGACTTTGACCGACGACCAATCCTCATTTTTTTTCGGTGAATATCGCTGCGACTCCCAGGGCCAGGCGATCGTGGATTACCCGCCGCAGCAGACCGTCGGCCTGAGATTGCAGGTCAAGGCACCCGGTCACATTCCTGGCTTCGTCCTCGCGTCGCGGACGAACCGCGCCGACTTCCCGCTGGCGGTGACTGCGAAGCTGGAGCGGGGCGTCAACATAGGCGGAGTTGTCACCGACCTGGCCGGCAAGGCGGTCGGCGGCGTGGAGGTTTTGGTGAGCCGGGTCGAGCGGGACGGCCCAAGCCAATATACCCAGACCGACTACGACACCGTTCGTACCGACAGTGCCGGACGGTGGACGAGCGCGAGCGTGCCGCGGGATTTCAGCGGGTTCACCTTTCAACTAACTCACGCCGAGTACCGGCCCGTCATCTACGCTCAAGCCGCAACCAACCAGCCGGGCGCCCGCCAGGTCGCCACCCAGGAATTGCTCGCCAAGCGAGCCACGATGGCCATGCCACCGGCTCTCCATCTGGCCGGCGTCGTGGCGGACGCCGAGGGCCATCCCGTTCCCGGCGCCGAGATTTTCGTTGAAAACTCCAAGCGGCCGCTCGCGAAGCAAACTCTCAAAACCGATGACCGAGGCCGTTTCACGCTGGTCCTCCCGGAACCGCTGGACCTGGGAATGGCCGTCCTGGCCAAAGGCTACACGCCCAGGTATCTGCCCGTCCCGGTGGAACCGGAGGCGAAGCCATTCGAAATAGTGCTCGAGAAGGCAAAAGCGCTCAAAGGCCGCGTGCTCGATTTTGAGCGACAACCGGTCGAAGGCGCCACCGTCAAATTGGAATCCTGGAACAACACCCGGCTGCTCCATTTCCGCGCCCAAACCGACGCGGAGGGCCGCTTCACCTGGGAGGCCACGCCGGAAGGCTCGCTCTTATTTTCCGTGACCAAGACCAACTACGTGCCCATGCGCATTTATCCCGGCCCCGCCGCCGGCGGCGAACTGGTTTTGACGGTGAACAAAATCTCCAAGGTCTCGGGCCGGGTCGTCGATGCCGATACCCAAAAGCCGCTCGACGAGTTCAACGTCATCCGGGGAGTCAGCTTCAATCCAGGCGAGCCGATGCGCTGGGAGCGCTACAACGTGATCCGAGGCCGGTACGGCGAGTACTCGATCCCGCTCAATGAGTATTACAATTACAATAACAACGTCGAAATGAAGGTCCTCATCGAGGCCCAGGGCTATGTCCCGGTCGCCTCGCCGGCCTATAAGAAACCCGGTTGGTACACCAACGATGTGGCGCTCAAGCGCGGCAAAGGCATCGCGGGCGTCGTGGAACTGCCCGGCGGCGAACCGGTCGCCCGCGCCGCGGTCATCCTGGTGGACGCCAGCGATGCCGCCTATATGGACCTGCCCGGCCAATTCCGGCCTGTCAATTCGGGCGGAGATTACCTGAGGACTGACGCGAGCGGGCGCTTTGAGTTTTCCCCCAAGCTGGACGCGCACACCATTTTTGCGGCGGACGAAAAAGGCTACGCGCAAGTCCGAGCGGACCAGGTCGCGGCCAGCGGCAAGGTCGTGTTGGCGCCGTGGGGCCGCGTGAAAGGCGTTTTGCGCGTCGGCAAAAAAGTGGAGCCTAATCAAGGCGTCCGGCTGCAGAACATCGGTTACCGCTACGGCGAGGAGGATCGGTCATCTTCCGCACTGGCCCTCTATTTGAGAGCGGAGCCGGACGCGAGCGGGAACTTTACGTTCGAGAAAGTGCCGCCCGGCGAACGCCGAGTTTGGATGGAATACAAACTTCGCGATAACCCTCGCGGGGAGATTGCAATGAGCCATGGGACACCCGTCCTGGTGAAGCCCGGCGAAACCGCCGAAGTCACTATCGGCGGGACTGGCCGCCCGGTCATCGGCAAGATCGTGGTGGTCGGCGGCGACCCCGCGGACGTGGACTGGAAACGCGATGTCCACCATTTGAACTTGCGATTGCCCGCGAATCCGGAAAACGAGCCGGTCGTGATGCCGAAATTGGCGACGGACGAAGAGCGGCAGAAGTTCTGGCAGGAACGCAACGAGCGGCAGAAAGTTTTTTGGCGGTCCGACAAAGGCCGGGCGCTCGATCGCGCCCAGCGCAGCTATGTGTTGGTTTTTAACGACGATGGCTCGTTCCGCAGCGATAACGTGCCGCCCGGCGATTATGGCCTGTCCGTCGCGCCCACCGACCCGCGCGATCCCAATAATAACTACCGGCAAGTGGGCCGTTTGGACAAACCAGTTACCGTCCCCGAAGCGCCTGCTGGCCGCGCGGACGAGCCGTTCGATCTCGGGTCACTCGAACTGCAAACGAAACGGACGTTGAAAGTGGGGGACCTGGCTTCGCCCTTTGAAACCGTGACGCTCGAGGGCAAACCGTTGAAGCTGGCGGATTATCGCGGGAAAATTGTCCTGCTGGATTTCTGGGCCACATGGGCCGGTTCGCGCGCGGCCGAATTGCCGGTCCTCAAATCCATCTATGACACGTATGGCAAAGACGAACGGTTCGCCATGATTAGTCTGAGCGTCGATCATGACGCCAAAGCGGCGGAGAATTTCGTCAGCTCGAATGGAGTGAAATGGGTGCAGGGTTTCCTCGGTCAGATGCAGGAAAGCAGTGTGCCGCCGGCCTATGGGGTGGACGGCATTCCCGCGACCTTCCTCATTGATCCCGAGGGGAAAATCGCCGCCAAAAACCTGTACGGCTTGAGCATCCGCTCCGTTGTTCGGAAGGCGCTGGCCGAGCAGAAAGCCAGCGCGAAGTAAGCGGCGGCGAAAATTGTCACGGCTGGAAGTGGACCAATTTCATTGCCAGCGCCAGGAAGGCGGCCAGGCCGAAATAAAGCGCTCCCATCGTCCACCGTTGTTCGGGCGTGACCTCGAAGTAACGCGCTTCCTCCTCCGTCCTTTTCCGGAACAGCGAAAAAAGCCTGGGCAACGAAAAGATAAATATAAAAACGAGCAAATAGTTGACGTTGTGGTCCACAACGATGTCGCCGATCATCAAGGCAAGGATGATGAGCGTGCCGGCCACCCAAAGCCAGGGCGACAACGCGGTGACGATCCGGCCGCCGTCCAAAAATCCGATGGGAGCGAGGTTGAACAGGTTCAGGAACAAACCCAGGTAGCAGAGTGCCCGGAACAACGGATTGGCCGTGGCGAGGTACAGCCCATAACACCCCACGGCCCCAACGGTGCCCAACAGCGGTCCGCCGATGCCGACCTGCGCTTCGATCCACGCATTTCGCGGCGCTTCCTTCAGCGCGATAAAGGCCCCCATGAACGGTATGAACACCGGCGCGCCCACCTTGAGGCCAACTCGTTTGGCGGCCACCAAATGACCGCATTCGTGGACCAGGATCAGCAGCACGAAACCAAAGGCAAACCACCAGCCCCACATCAGGGAGTAAAGCCAGATGGTGACAAACATCGTTCCGCCGGTTTTCAAGAAGGGGGCAATTTTGAGCAACGGCAGGAAAATGAACTTCAGTTTGGCAAACCATTTTGCCAGCAACAGGCCCGCCACTCCCACGGGGACAAAAAACTTTTTGATTTTTTGCCACAGGGTCGGTTGCGGCTGTCTCAACCCGCCGGCCAGTCGGGGACTGCGCAATGAATCGGCGTCCATGACTTTCAAGGTTCTCGGTTTTGGCGGCGCGGTCAATGGGATAAACGGAAGCGCGCCGGTTGCGCCCACTCCCACCTTGCGGGCCGCCGAAGAAATAGCCCTACAGCAACGCGCAAGTTCAGCCGCTGAATCTCCGGCGCCGCCGGTCGTTGCTTTGCCGTCGGGACGAGGAATTTATTCGTCAAAGCCCGCCGGCCTCTTTAAACCTTGGGGCATGTCAGAACGGGACACACGGACTCACGAAGTCACTTTTTGCAGCCGCGTCGCTGGCTGGTCCAATGCCCTTTTTGCGGACCATCCCGAATGGCCATTCCGCCGCGCAGAGATTGAGCAGTCCAAGGCAATCAAACGAAAACGCTCCGATGTCCGCATTCACGGCGACGCGGCCAAACTCATTCTAGCCGGGGAAGTGAAGATGCCCGGCACCAATGAAGGTCGCAGTCCCTACCGCGCCGATTTGGTCGAAGATTCCGCCCGCAAAGCAGACAACGCCGCCGCCGAGTTCTTCTTCACTTGGAACGTGAATGAACTGGTTCTCTTTGATCGCAAAAAGTGGCAGCTTCCCGTCATGGAGCGGCGGGTTAAGGAGTATCCACTTGGCCTTGCTCTCGATAAACCGCAAGACGTTGACCGCCCGGAGGTCGAAACGCGCATCAAACAATTTCTGGCCGACTTCTTTGGCGAACTGGCGGCGATCCTCGCGGGCCAGCAACCGGAGTGGGGGATGCGACTTGACGAATGGTTCATCCGCGCCTTTGAAAGCCATATCGCCTGGCCAGTGAAACTTACGGCGGATTTCCTCTGGGCAAGGGCAGGAACCTACAAACCCTTTGACCACCAGTTGCAGCACTGGCTTGGCCGGGAACAAGGATGGCTGTTCGCACGGAACGATCCGAAGCAGTGGCGGGACATTCTGGAACGGGCTGCCCGCACGCTCTGTTACGTCTTCGCTAATCGACTGATTTTTTACGAATCCGTCCGCGCCAAATTCGCCGAATTGGAGGCGCTGAACATTCCCAGAGCCGTCTCATCTGCCGACCGCCTTTACGAGCACTTCCAAAAAACGTTTCAGGAAGCGGTCGAAGCCACTAGCGATTACGAAACACTGTTCTATCCGTTTGAGAAAGACTGGGCGGGGCCGCTCATCTTTGGCCATGCGGATTCAGCGGAAGCTTGGCGTGCTGTGCTCAAAAACCTTGAGCCGTTTAACTTCAAGCTCATCCCCACCGACATTTTGGGCGGCATCTTCCGCCGGATTATTGACCCCGATGAACGTCACAAGTTCGGACAGCACTACACCAGCGAAGACTTGGTGGACGTGGTGAACGCCTTTTGCATCCGCCGGGCGGAAGACAACGTCCTGGATCCCGCGTGCGGCTCCGGCAGTTTCCTGGTGCGCGCCTACCACCGCAAAGCCTGGCTCAAGCAGGTCACCAAACACCCCGGCGTCACGCATCAAGACCGCCTGGCCCAAATCTACGGCGCGGACATCGGCCTTTTTGCCGCGCATCTGTCCACCCTCAACCTGGCGGCCCGCGACATCAAAGACGAGGAAAACTATCCCCGAATCCGGCGCGGCAATTTCTTTGAAGTCGCCGACCAGGTGGCGAAGAAAAAACCCTTCTGTCTGCTGCCGCAAGGGTTGCGGGGTGAGCGCCAGCCCGGCCCGATTTATCTCCCGCCGCTCCAAGCGATCGTCGGCAACCCTCCTTACGTGCGGCAGGAACTCATCCCCAAGCGCGGGCAAAAAGGGGTCAAGCCGATGTCCGCCAAAGAAGACTTGCTGGATTTTTGTTCCCGTGCCTGGCCTGGATTGAGGCTCAGCGGACGCAGCGACTTGCACTGCTATTTCTGGCCCGCCGCCACCAGCTTTCTAGCGGACGGCGGCTGGTTTGGTTTCCTCGTTTCGTCCAGTTGGCTGGACGTGGAATATGGCTTCGCCTTGCAGGAATGGGTTTTAAACAACTTCCGAGTCCACGCCATTTTCGAGAGCAACGCGGAGCCGTGGTTTGAAGATGCCCGCGTCAAAACTTGCGCCGTCATTTTGCAACGCTGTGCGAACCCCGCTGCCCGCGAAGCGCAATTGGTCAAATTCATCCGCCTCGATGCGCCGCTCAAAACCATCCTAGGCGAGCGTCCCGACGAAAACGCGCGCCAGACTGCCGCCGAGAAACTGCGCGAAGAAATCCTCGCCTGCAAACGGAACACGGGCCGTGATGGCTGGCGCGTGGTGGTGAAGAAGCAGAAAGACCTTTGGGAAGACGGTCTGCGCGCGGGCCGCTTGTTTGAAATGCAGAAACAGCGCGACTTGACGGAAAACGTGAAGGCCGAGACTGGCTCGGAGGAGGACGACGAAACGGATGCGCCGGAATACGACGGCGACGGCAACGGGAAGCTCCACGAAATTTCCCCCACGGGCTACGGCGGCGGCAAGTGGGGCAAGTACCTCCGCGCGCCGAATCTGTATTTCCGAATCATGGCGCGTTACGGCAGCCGCTTTGTCCCGCTGGGCGAAATCGCCACGATTCGCTTTGGCGTTAAGAGCGGGTGTGACGCCTTTTTCATGCCGCGAGATGTAAGCGCGGACTTTCTGGAAAATTATTCCAGACTGGACTGGAACAACGCGCCGCTCATCAATCACTGCAAACGCGCTGAAATCGAATCCGGTGCGGTGAAGCTCATTGAAGCGGGTGACGGCACGGTGCATCCGCTGGAAGCCAAGTATCTCGCGCCGGAAGTTCACAGTCTGATGAAAGTGAGTCGCCCTGTGGTTTCGGCAAAGGAACTTGACCGGCTGATTCTGTTTGTGGCGGAGCCGATGGAGAATTTGAAAGGAACCTACGTCCAAAAGTATCTACGCTATGGGGAGCGCCACTCCTTCGCCTCGAAAAAGAGCAGGGCCGTTCCTGTGCCCCAGCGTTCCACGTGTGCAAACCGCGAACCGTGGTATGATTTGACGTACACAAAGCCAGGCGCATTTTTCTGGCCGATGGCCCAACAATACCGGCACGTCATTCCCGCCAACCCGGAGGATTTGATTTGCAACCACAACCTTTTCGACGTGCATCCGTTTGAATTGTCGAGTGAGCAGGTTGCGGCTTTATGTGCCATTGTGAATTCGACCATAGTTGCGAACTTTAAGACGTTCTTCGGCCGCTACGCTGGGACGGAAGGAAATCTCAAAACAGAGGTCGTGGACGTGAATCTGTTGGAAGTTCCCGACCCGCGCCATGTAACCATAGCCGTCGCCAGGAAATTGCAGGAGGCCTTCGCCAAGCTCTGCCAGCGGGACACGCGCCCGATGGTGGAAGAAGAGTTCATGGAGTGCCATTCAGCCGAGCGGGCGAAGAAGCTGGCAGAAAAACCTATCGGCCTGCCAACGGAACTGAAAATGCCCGACCGCCGCGCGCTTGATTTAGCCGTGTTTGAATTGCTGGGCGTGGCTGATGCGAAGGAACGCGAGGCGCTTTGCGATGAACTCTACCACGAAACTGCCGCGCACTTCCGGCAGATTCGCGTGGTGGAACTCCAGAAACAGGAGCAGCGCGCGGGCACGGCGGGCCGCGAGTTCCGCACCGACGAACTCGCTGCCGATCTGTGGGATGCCCTGACTGACGCTGAAAAGCAGCCGTTCCCTGATTGGCTGGCCGCGCAAACCACCGGCGGCAAAATGCACGTCATCCCGGAAGGCCACGCTAGTATTCCCGACGCAAACGATTTTCTGGACGCCAACACGGTCTTTTTCCGGCAGTCCACCGGCGGTAAGGCCATGTCCAAGCCCATGCCGCTGGCGTCCCGCAGCCATGCGGAGATAATCTTCAGGCTTTCACTACTTGGCATACACGGCAGCGTCCGTCTGCCGGAAGCGGAGAGCGCGGCGCGGGAGTTGAAGCAGTTGCTGGACGCCCGGTTGGCCGCGATGGCCGAAAAGGCAAACCACCTGGCCCGCAGCCGCACCAGCGACGAACGCAAGGCCGCAGACTTGGCGGGCCTGCTGGAACACTGGATGATTCACGGCAAACCGAGCAGAGAGCCAAAGCAAACGAAACTGGCCTCCAAGACCGACGACTGACAGGCTGGCTTGTGGGCTTAACGGCTCGACCCAAGACGAAATCGGGCTCCTGAAGGAAGTCCTGGCCACTCTGCCCGTGACATCCCGTTTCATCTGCCGCTATTTTTCGCGGATGGACCAGCGCACATTGACTCTCGGCCATTCGCCCGATCCCGATGATGCTTTTATGTTTTACGGCCTGGCGAAGGAGCTTATCCCGACCCACGGCTTCAAGTTCCAACACGTTTTGCAGGACATCCAGACGCTCAACGAACGGGCCACGCGCGGCGAACTGGATGTCACCGCCATCAGCATCCACGCCTACGCCTATCTGAACGGTCAATACGCGCTGCTCCCCAGCGGCGCCAGCATGGGCGACGGTTACGGGCCGATGCTGGTGGCGAAACAAAAAATGACGAAGGAGGAGGTGGCGGGCCGGACCATCGCGGTGCCGGGCACGATGACCAGCGCGTTCCTGGCGCTGCAGCTCTGGCTTGGCAAACCAGCCGGCAGCCTCCGTTTCATCGTGGTTCCGTTCGACAAGATCTTTGCCGCCATTCACGCGGGCGCGGCGGAGGTCGGGCTGATCATTCACGAAGGGCAACTCACCTATCAAAACGAGGGGCTGGTCGTGTGCGAGGATTTGGGCGCGTGGTGGGGCCGCGAAAACGACGGCCTGCCGCTCCCGCTCGGCGGCAACGTCATCCATAAACGCTTGCCCGCCACCGTTCGCAAAACCGTCTCCGAAATCCTTGCGGCCAGCATCCAGTTCGGCCTCGATCATCGCGCCGAAGCGGTGCAGCACGCTCTGAGATACGCCCGCGACATGGGCCGCGATCTCGCCGATCGCTTCGTGGGCATGTACGTGAACCACTGGACGCTCGATTACGGCGAACGGGGCCGCGAATCCATCCGGCGTTTTCTCGGCCGCGCCTGCCAGAATGGTTTGATCCCCCGCGAGCCGGCCCTTGAGTTTGTGCTCTAGCGTGCTGTTGCAGTCGCAGGTTTACAACGGGGGCCATCGCTTGCTGGCTTCGACCACTGCTCACCCTCGCCCCATCGGATGGGGAGAGGGACGGGGTGAGGGGCCGTTCCTGGTCGCCTCGCGTAATTGCAAAGCCGTTACGGTCACACCACGCTTGCCGGGCGGCGGGGAGCGGCCGCTCGATCGGAAGCAAATTTCGACGTTTGACGTTGCGAGGAATTTAGGGTGTAGTTAATCCATCAGTGAAAAGAGCTTTTCGGAACTGACATCAATAACTTAACCGTCAACCAAGCTATGAAAACAGAAATCACCCGCCGCTCCGCCTTGGGGAAATTGGCCGGCAGCGCCGCCGCCTTCACCGCCGCCTCGCTCGGGCAGCGCCTGGGCGCCGCCGAAGCCGCCCTCGGGACCGGTCTCCAAGGCCGCGTCAATCATTCGGTGTGCAAATGGTGCTATCCCAAAATCAGCCTCGAAGACCTTTGCGTCGCCGGCAAGGAGATGGGCCTGCAATCCGTCGAGCTGCTCACCACCGATGATTTTCCCACGCTCAAGAAACACGACCTCATCTGCGCCATGATCAGCGGCGTCCCCGGCGGCATCACCGACGGCCTGAACCGGCTCGAAAACCACGACAAGATCGCGGCGTTTTTCGAGCAGACCATTCCGATCGCCGCCAATGCGGGGTATCCGAACATCATCTGCTTCTCCGGCAACCGGCGCGGCCTGGACGATGAGAAGGGTCTGGAGAACTGCGCCATCGGCCTCAAGCGCGCCGTGGGCCTGGCGGAAAAGCACAAGATTACGATCGCGATGGAACTGCTCAACAGCAAGGTGAACCACAAGGATTACATGTGCGACCACACGACGTGGGGGGTGGAACTTTGCAAGCGGGTTGGCTCCGAGCGGTTCAAATTGCTCTACGACATTTATCACATGCAGATCATGGAGGGGGATTTGATTGCCACCATCCAGCAGAACCACCAGTACATCGCCCACTACCACACCGGCGGCGTTCCTGGCCGCGCGGAGATCGATGACACGCAGGAGATCCATTATCCGGCCGTGATGAAGGCGATCCTGGCCACCGGCTACCAGGGCCACGTCGCCCAGGAATTCATTCCGAAACGCCCCGATACGCTGGCTTCCCTGAAGCAAGGTGTCCACATTTGCGACGTGTAGAAAGATCCGAAGCTCAGGGCTTGTTTTAAAAATCGCCCGGTCAGGGGACCGGGCCTACAGGGCTTCGGGATTTGGGCCATTTCTCGTAGGCCGCGTGCCCTCACGCGGCGTCCGCCGACAGCTTCAAAATACGCTCTCAGAGGTGGAATGCCTGATGCCGGCCGAGGCTTGCCGCTCGCGTTTCGGGTTTGAAAATCGCGGCGGTTGCACCGGGGAATCCCCTAGCGAGCGGTTCGTATCCAGCCGGGGGACGCGCCTTGTACCCTGCCTGATGGAATAGGCCCCACGGAAGGAGTATAAAAGGAGGCAATGAATCGTCAATCAGACCACGCCTCGTTATGAATCTGATTTCAGGGTGGACGGAGATTACGGCGCCCCGGCGGCACGCCTATTTTTATGCTTTGCTGGTCCTGTTCGCCCTCTTTGGCAACGACCTCCTGCAGAGCTATAGCCGCAATCAGATCGACTTGCGGGCCGCCGCAGGCAAGGCCAAGTCGGAGTTGGCGCGCTTCGCGGACCTGACCGCGGTCGAGCCTTGGAACGCGCCGGTAGCCCAATAGGTGGCTGCGCGAACGCGATTGCCGCCGGCAAATCTCGTCCTCGGTGACAAACCGGCAGGAGGTGCGGTTGCTCCGGTCGCTTCGTAATGTCAGCGTTGCAAGCCCAGGCCCAGGACTTCCTTGCAATACTTGATGCTCCGCTCGATCTCGCCTTTTTGATACTCCTGCTCCGCCTTGGCGTCGGGCGAATGGTGCGGCGCGATCGGTTTGCCCCGTCTGGCCAGCGCGACGAACTTGGCGAAATCGCTCGCGCGCGCTTTCGGAAACGCAGTCCAAAAGTCGCTCTTGAAGTACGGCAGTTCGCGCGGAAAACCAGAGATGGTTTCGATGTGCACCGGCACGCCGGGACAAAGTTCCGCAAACCGTTTGAAGTAAGCCGGCTGGTCCACCGTCCCCTCGCCCATGGCCGTCCACTGCACCTTCGCGCCCTCCTCGTATTCCCAGACGGCGGAATCGCGCAGGCTCGTGGTGACCACATAGGGGCCAAGGATCTCCAGGTTCTGGCGCGGCTCCTCCAGCGTCCAACAGGCGTTGCCCGAATCGATGTTCGCGCCGACGTACTCCTTGCCGGCGGCTTCGATCAAGGTGACGAGTTCCCAGGCCTGCATGTCGCCCGCGTGATTCTCGACGGCGATCTTCACGCCGGCGTCGAGGGCTTGCTTGCGCCGGGCCTGGCAGACTTTGACGGTGTCGCGGATGCGCGCTTCGATGCCGCCTTCGGTCCGGCGGTCCTCGCCGGTGCCGAGAATGACCCGGAAGACCGGCGAGCCAAGGGCCGCCGCCATCCGGATGCCCAGCGCCAGATGTTCCTCCGCGGTGCCCCAATCTTTCTTGAACGCGCGCGAGGTGGGGCAAATGCTCCAGGAACCAAGATGGATTTGCAGACCTTGATCGGCCGCCTTGGCCTTCAAATCCCTCAGATACGGGTCCGAAAAATTCGCGAACGGTTTCAGGTCGGTGATGAAAAGCGAATCGGTTTTCAGCGATACGGCATAGTCGATGAGTTGCTCCGCCTTCCAGCCCATGGCCCGGACCGAGAAGTTGTCCAGACCCAGCTTGATCTTCGGTTGGGCGTCAGTGCTGGCGGCGGCTGGCGCCGCGGCGGGCAAGCCCGCGGCCAATCCCACCCCGGCGACGGCGAGCGATTTGACAAACTGGCGGCGGGGCACGCGGGAATCAATCTTTTCGAACTGCATAATTGTAATTTGCCTTCAAGATTATACTAAGTCGATGCAGCGATTTTCCGCACCCCCCTCACCCTGGCCCTCCCGCAGGGAGAGGGAACTCCGCGTCCCGCGCTGGGACGAGTCGAGGCGCTCTGGATTTGCGAAAGCGCGGCTGACGGTTCTCCCTCTCCCCACGGGAGAGGGACGGGGTGAGGGGGTTCGTCTCCATTCGAAAGCAATGTGGAGTAAGTCGCGATCAATATATCGACCCAGTTTAAACTCAGTCGTCGGCAACGCCCCAAGTTCGTACCGGCGGCGGGTGAAAGGCAAGCCCGTTTGGCGCGGAGGCGGCCGTTTGGTCCAAAGCTCGCGGCCCTGGCCTAGCAGCCCGTTGAAAAACGTCGCTTCCCGTAGCAGCCGAGGTAACGAGGCTCAAATTTCCTCGGAAGCAGAAGCGATATGAGAGCCTCCTCACGTCGGCTGCTACTTTTTGAACAGGCTGCTAGGCTACGAGTTCCCGGCGGACGGTCGCGCAAAGGTGAGCCGCGCTGCTTAACCTTTGCCCAACGGCTTCGGCGTCGGTGGCGCCGGCTCCGGCTTGGCCGGACGGCCGTTGGGCGAACCAACTCCCCGAGCCGTCAGAAACACGGCGGTGAAAAGCAAGAGCGCCCCGACGGGCACGAGGACAATTCCCAGTCCCGGGTCGCCGGCATAAATCACGACGCCGCCCAGGAAAAATCCGCCCGGAATCAAGAGACTGGCGGCCATCAAACAATTCGAGGCCAGACTGCGGCGGCGGGCGTCCCACGCCGGCGCCAGCGATGCCGTCGCGCCGAATGCCACGTGCACCAGCCCCAGCAATGTCCCGTGAGCGTGCGCGAGGGTCCACATCAAACGGCGCGTCGCATTCGGCACGCTCAAATACCACCCGGCTTTGAACCCGTGCAAACTCTCCAACCCAATCCCCAGTGTGAGAAACACCAGCAACGACCACCAGCCGAAGCGCAAATGCCTGCGGGTGTAAAGGCGGGCGTCCTTCTCCGGCGCGGCGCGGCCCGGATTGCCGGCCGGTTCTTTCGCCGCTTTCATTCGCGGAGGTCCATCGAGCGGTCGTTGCGCTGTTGGCGCAGGCGGGCCAATTGCTCCTGCTGCAACGCTCCGGTGCGATCGATCAAAATTTGCGGACCCGCGCGGTCCAGCTGGTTGGCAAGTCCGTTCTTCCAGCGGTCCAGCGCGCGTTGCGGCGCGCGACGCCGTTCTTCGGCCGCGCCGGCGAAATCATAGGGAAAATCCTGGAAACCGGGCAACCGTTTCAACGACCGGGCGGCGATGTAGCGGACCGCGGAATACGGATCATCCAACAGTTGCGCCAAAAACGGGGCAAGCCAGTTTTCTCCCGCGGCGGTCCTGGCCGCCGGCCAGCCCATGCTCCAGGCCACGAGCGCGCGTTGGCCCGCGTCGCCCGACAACAGCCACCGCACGGCGGCCGAAGTCGATTGATCCTCCGCGCTCAAGGGCGGCTGCGGCTGGCCGTACCAGTCGGCAAGATGTGCCGCGGTCCAACCGAGCGTCTGGTCGAGATGGCAAAGATTGCACGCGTTGGGCCGCCCGGTTTCCTGGCTGCTTTTGACGGTCGGACTGCTGATCTGATGACTGCGAATGGCCTTCAACACGCCGTAAGTCGTGTAGGGCATGTGACAATTGTAGCATTGACTGCCCGCCGACTCGGCCTGGTGATGCGAATGCACGGTGATGTCGTTGGGCAATTTCTGGTGGCATTGGAGGCACGCTCGATTGCCTTGCATGTTCGCGGCCAGTTGATCGCTGGGATGGCTCTGGTGCATGGAATGGCAGGAAAGGCAGGTCAGCTCGCCCCGCTGATAACACGGCGACTCAATCAACCCGTTGTAATCGCGCCCGGAAACACGGACCATGCCGTCCGGCCAGTAATGCTGGGCGAGGAAGTTTGGTTCCGCTTCCAACGGCTGCTTCAGCCACGGTTGGGCTTCCAGCCGCGTTGGCTGGACAATGGGCGCCGTTTGGCTCAAATCCTGGCCCGGCCGGTAGCGAAACCCAATCCGGCGCCACTCCGCGCTGTCCGGCACCCACTTGATCCCATGACATTGCCCGCACACCTGCGCTGAAACTTTCGCGGCCTGCCGCCGCGGGTTGAGGATGGTTGGGTCGCCCTGTTGCGCGGCGTGAGACCGGTAGCGGCGCAGTGGCGCGCGGTTGGCGCGCACGTGCTCCTCGGCCGGGCCGTGGCACGCTTCACAGCCGATGCTCAATTCGCCCGAGCGGGTGTCCAGCAGATGCGTGCTCGGATTCTCACCCGGCTGGCCGCCGGTGCTATGGCAACCGATGCAATTCGAATTCCAAATGTGTCTGGACGGCGGCAACGCCGGATCGCGGAGGAAGGTTTGGTGAAACGGCGCCCACCGCTGGTCTTCGATCAACCACGCAAAGGGAAAGATCAGTTGCATGTTCCCCCACCGGCTCGGCAGCCAGTAATTCTGCATGTGATGCGAGCCGGTCAGCAGGCCGATGCGCTTCTTGACCCGCGGCGGCGTCACGAGCAGGGCGGATTGGCCCTTGGATCGCGGATCATACTCCCAATCCTGGTCCTCCAACTCGACCCAAAATTCATCGCCCCGCCGTTCGAGATGATACGTTTTGCCCAGCAATTCCAGGGTGACGTTCTCGAAATCTCCGACCACGCTTTCGGGAGTCGCCCATTGGGTCATCGTGCGATGATACGTCTGGTGCCACGAGTTGTACTGGCTGGGATGGCAGGCCTGGCATTGGTCCGAGGAAACGTAGCCGTCGGGCCTCCCTTGTCGCGGTATCCCACTGAAGAATTGGGCGTTCACCTTGGCCGGTTGTGCGGTCGTGCTCTCCCATAACCGCGCCCAGAGCGCGCCCAAGGAGAGCAGGACCAGGCTCAGGCCGATCAGCCACTTGCGGAAGCGGCTCCCTTTGAAAAGCAGAAAGCAGGCGAAGGCCAGCAGCAGCAGAAAAAGCAGCGATTCCATCGTCAGGCGAGGTTTGTTTGCGGACGGAAAATGTTCACGGACGGCGATCTTAGCAAAACTCAGAACGCGAACCGGCGCTGGTTAAAACTAGTCGGCGGGCGGGCCGGTGTTCAAGGCAAATCGCCCGAAGCGCCGCTGCCCACGGTTGACTTTTGAGGCCCGCCGAACTATCAGACTGCCCAATGGTTTCCAGGTCCGCGTTCAAGGGACTGGTCGAGTTCAGCCCAGGCTTTTCTCCCCGGCCGGACATCAGCCACGTGCTGTTCGATTTCGACGGGACGCTTTCGCTGATCCGCGAAGGCTGGCCGCAAGTCATGCTCCCGATGTTCGTCGAATTGCTCCCGCGCCGGCCGGGCGAAACGGAAGCGGAGGTTCGCGCGCTGCTCTATGACGACATCATGCGGCTGAACGGAAAGCAGACGATCTTCCAAATGATCCAGCTCGCCAAACGCATTCGCGAACGGGGCGGCCGGCCCCAGGAACCGCTCTCGTATAAGCGCGAATACCTGCGC
>Ga0137379_10002450_pt1 | contig 17262 bp, 14 predicted proteins | sample SagtaG_18_FD_104812 | JGI IMG/M metagenome (GOLD analysis project Ga0137379, IMG submission 104812) | Vadose zone soil microbial communities from Sagehorn Ranch, Mendocino, California, USA - Sage2_L_80_16 metaG | ecosystem: Environmental > Terrestrial > Soil > Vadose zone | place: USA...
AAGTTCTTAATGACGGTTTTGGAGTCCTGATCCGCACTACCGGAAACTCCGGCGCCATCTCGCAGTTCCTCACGCGATTGCACACCGAGGCGCCGCCGCTGTCGCAGATCGAAGGCGTGGAGACGCAGGTTCTGTCCTTGCTCGACTATGAGGACTTCCGCATCGCCGAGAGTGTAAGCGGCGAGAACTGCACACGTGTTACTCCCGATGCGGCGATTTGCCAGGCCTGCCGCGCGGAGGTGCTGGATCCAACAGAGCGGCGCTACGGTTATCCATTCGCGAACTGCACCCACTGTGGGCCGCGCTTTTCCATCGTGAAGGAGGTTCCCTACGATCGCGTGAACACGACGATGGCGGACTTTTCCATGTGCGCAGATTGTAAGAACGAATACATGCAGCCTGCCGATCGTCGCTTTCACGCGCAACCGATTGCTTGCGCAACCTGCGGGCCGACGATCTGGCTGGAGAGAATGAACACGACCGCGATTGCAGATCATCCTGGAAGGACTGCGGCGATGCAGGCCGCCATCGAGATGCTAAAGAGCGGGTTCATACTCGCCATTCGTGGACTGGGCGGGTTTCACCTGGCGTGTGATGCCACCAATCCGGAATCCGTGCAGCGATTGCGCCAGCGTAAGCATCGGTACGGCAAACCGTTAGCGCTGATGGCCAGGGATGTCGATATGATTCGCCGGTATTGCAACCTTACGTCAGCCCAAGCCGACTTGTTGCGAAGTCCGGAAGCTCCAATCCTTCTGCTGCCGGCTGACGGCACTGAAAAGTTACCGGCGGGCGTCGCCCCCGGCCTAAACACTGTCGGTTTCATGCTGCCTTATACGCCGCTGCATTTACTAATCACGCGGGAGATGGATCGGCCGCTGGTCATGACCAGCGGAAATACTTCCGACGAGCCACAGGTCACGAGTCTTGACCGGGCCAGAACCGGTCTCCGCGGCATTGCCGACGCCATGTTGATGCACGATCGCGAGATTGCCAACCGGATTGATGATTCAGTCGTCCGCATCATGGCTGGTAAGCCAACGTTGATGCGGCGCGCTCGCGGATACGCTCCCAGTGCGGTGCCCTTACCGCCTGGCTTCGAAGGCGCGCCGGACCTTCTGGCGTTTGGCGGTGAATTGAAATCTACTTTCTGCCTCGTGAAGAACGGGGCAGCAATTCTTTCGCAGCATCAGGGCGACCTGGAGGACGTTTCGACGTTTGAGGATTACCAAAAGAACCTGCATCTCTATTCGCGGATCTACGATCATCAGCCGCAACTGCTGGTTGCGGACATGCACCCGGAATATCTTTCCACGAAACTCGCGAAACAACGCGCAGCGGCGGAAAGTCTATCGCTGATCGAGGTCCAGCATCATTATGCGCACATCGCCAGTTGCATGGTTGAGAACGGTGTCCCGCGGAATGCGCCGCCCCTGCTTGGCGTCGCCATCGACGGACTAGGGTTTGGTGAAGACGGCACGATCTGGGGCGGTGAGTTTCTGCTGGCCGATTATCGTAGCTGCCGGCGGCTGGCTGCTTTCAAACCCGTCGCGATGGTGGGCGGCGTCCAAGCTATCCGCGAACCTTGGCGCAACACCTATGCGCATCTGCTGGCGGGGCCGGGCTGGACGCATTTCGTCGAAAAGTATTCCACGCTTGAACTCCATCAATACTTGACCAACAAGCCGCTCCGAACCATTGATCGCATGTTGGAGACAGGATTGAATGTGCCGTTGGCCAGCTCGTGCGGCCGGCTTTTTGATGCGGTGGCGTCGGCGCTGGGTGTGTGTGCGGACCACGCTTTGTTTGAAGGTCAGGGCGCGATGGAATTGGAAGCGATGGCGGAGTCGTATCGGTTATCTGACGACGAGGCGCCGTACGCTTTCGGCATTACTGAACAAGCCAGCGGTCTGCTCTACCTTGATTCGTCACCAATGTGGGAAGCGCTGCTCGAAGATCTCGTCCAACAGAGTCCTGTCGCTCGGATTGCGGCGCGCTTTCACTACGGACTCGCCAAAGCGATTCGCGACATGATCGCGCGCCTCAGAGAACCGGGTGCAGCTGAAGCAACGGTGGACACGGTTGCGCTGAGCGGCGGTTGTTTTCAGAACAAGCTCTTGTTTGAAGCAGTGGTGCGGTTGCTCGAGTCAGATGGACTGACTTGTCTCTCGCACGCGAAGGTCCCCGCCAACGACGGGGGATTAGCGCTGGGACAGGCTGCGATTGCGGCAGCGCGTTATTTGGGAGATTCGAATCAGGCAGAAGCGGCACGCACCTCTTGCGCGTGACTCACGGGCCGGACGCCCGTGCCACATTCATGTTTGAACCAACAGTAAGGAGTCAGCAATGTGTCTTGGAATCCCTGGCCAGATAGTAAAAATCACGGATGTTAGCCGGCAGATGGCCCTCGTCGACGTTAGCGGCGTCCAGCGGGAAGTGAGCCTGGAATGTGTCGTGGACGATTACTTCCCACTCGAAAAATGTGTCGGTCAGTGGGCCCTGATACATGTCGGATTTGCCATGAGCCTGATCAACGAGGGAGAGGCGGAAGCAACCTTGAAGGTGCTGCGTGAGCTTGGCGAAGTGCAGGCAGAACTCCTCGCGATGAAGGAATCGGCGGCGAATCCACCTGTCAGCGTTGCGGCAAAGCCGTCGCTGGAACTCGTGGGTCAAACATAACGAGGATTGATCCAGTCTAACGAACTGGCGCGGGTGCCCGAGCTGTGTTACGCGTAGCACGATAACCTAATGAGTCTGGCGGAGAATCCAAACCTGGAAGGGCTGTATCCGTTTCTGCACGGCCGGAAGCAAGATCCCGCGTCTATGAATGCTGCGCTCCTCGAGTCCGTCGCGCAAAAGGCCGCACATCATCACGTAGTAGTTGACGCGTTCTTTGCCCGGAACGGACAGGAAGTGGTCGCCGCCGCGGGAGCGATCGCGGACGTCTATCGCGGAAACGGCCGCCTGTTTTCGATGGGCAATGGCGGCTCGAGCTGCGATGCAGCGCATGTGGCTGTCGAGTTTCTGCATCCGATCACGGCCGGCCGGGTTGCCCTGACCGCAATCGATCTTACGGCTGACCGGACGATGATGTCGGCCGTGGCTAACGACGTCGGCTTCCAGCATGTCTTTGTCCGACAGTTGATCGCGCAAGCGCGCGCCGGAGACGGATTGATCGGCCTCTCGACCAGCGGAAACTCGGACAATCTCGTAAAGGCTTTTGTTAAGGCGAAAGAAATGGGTGTAACAACCATCGGCTTGGCTGGGATGAGCGGTGGCGAGATGGCAAAGATCGGCTTGGATTACTGCCTGGTGGTCGAAACCGACAGCATTCATCGGGTACAGGAATGCCACGTAATCATTTACCACATTCTCTGGGACCTGGTTCATACACTGCTGGCGGACAATCGCGGTTCATTGGCCATTCCGGGATGACCGCTTAACGACGGTATAGAAGAAAGAAAACAAAATGAAATACGTCGATGAATTCCGAGATCCCGAGAAAGCGCAGTTTCTGCTGAAGGAAATCCGCACGCTCGTGCCCCAAATCCAGAAGGGACGAACTGGCACTGACCCGGTATACATAATGGAAGTCTGCGGAGGCCACACGCACGCCATCTTCCGATACGGTGTCGAGACAATGCTGCCGGATGGAATCGAGTTGATCCATGGGCCCGGCTGCCCGGTTTGTGTTCTGCCGATGGGACGCGTTGACGACTGCGTGGCTCTGGCCCACATGCCCGGCATGATTTTCACTACGTTCGGCGATGCGATGCGAGTGCCCGGCTCGAAAGAAAGTTTGCTGCAGGCTAAAGCAAATGGGGCCGATGTGCGCATGGTGTACTCGCCGCTTGACTCTCTGCGGATTGCCAAGGAGAACCCGGACCGGCAGGTAGTCTTCTTTGCCCTGGGCTTTGAAACAACCATGCCCAGCACCGCTCTCACTGTGTTGAGGGCGAAAAAGGAAGGTGTCAAGAACTTCGCGCTGTTTTGTAATCACATCACGATCATTCCCACGATTAAAGCGATACTCGACTCGCCGGATCTGCAGTTGGACGGGTTCCTCGGTCCCGGCCATGTCAGCATGGTTATTGGAAATTCGTCCTACCGTTTTATCGCCGAACACTACAAAAAGCCGTTGGTCATCGCCGGCTTCGAGCCGCTCGATATCCTGCACGGCCTTTGGATGGTGCTCAAACAGATCGCCGAAGGTCGCTCGGAGATCGAGAACCAATACAACCGCGTCGTACCGGACGGTGGCAACACCGTGGCTCTGGATGCGATCGGCAAGGTCTTCGAATTGAGGGAGTTTTTTGAATGGCGCGGTCTCGGTTCGATCGACCACTCGGGGGTTCGCATGACCGAACCCTACAAGGAGTTCGACGCAGAGCGCAGATTCTCGGTACCCGCCCTTAAGATTGCCGACCCGAAATCATGCCAATGCGGCGAAGTGCTCAAGGGTGTGATCAAGCCCTGGGACTGCAAGGTCTTCGGTAGAGATTGCACTCCGGAGACGCCACTGGGTGCCCTGATGGTTTCGTCGGAAGGAGCCTGCGCGGCTTATTATCAATACGGCGACATCGAGAAGATTCACGACACCAGGGCTCTGATCGAGGAGATGGCATGAGTAGCGTTGTAGAGTTGGCCAAAAAGAACGGCAAGCCCAGGCATCGAGGCAAGGTGAAGGTTTCAACCATCACGCTGGCCCACGGGGGCGGCGGCAAGGCGATGCATGATTTGATCGACGACATCTTCCTTGAGGTGTTTGATAGCGAAAATCAGTCACCGCTTGAGGACCAGGCGCGGCTAAGTCTGGCTGACATGGCGGCACTTGGCGATCGACTTGCTTTTACCACCGATTCCTACGTAGTGCAGCCGCTCAATTTCCCGGGTGGCAATATCGGCAAGCTGGCAATCTGCGGCACGGTTAACGACCTGGCGGTCGGTGGCGCGATACCACTCTATTTGTCGTGTTCGGTCATTATTGAGGAAGGGCTGCCGGTGGAAACAATGCGCGAGGTGGCTAGGACCATGGCCGCCGCAGCTCGGGACGCCGGCGTAAGAATCGTTACCGGCGATACCAAGGTTGTCGAACGGGGAGCCTGTGACAAGCTTTTTATCAACACTGCCGGCGTGGGTGTCATTCGCAAAGGGGTCGACTTAGGCGTCGACAAAGCCCAACCCGGTGACGTGATCCTCGTCAATGGGTTGTTGGGCGACCACGGCGCAGCGATCCTCAATGCCCGTGGCGACATGAAGCTGACTACACTTATTGAGAGTGACTGTGCTTCCCTGCATGGTCTGATCGATACGTTGTTGTCGGCCGTTCCTCGTACCCGCTTCCTGCGGGATGCCACCCGAGGAGGGCTCGCCACAGTCTTGAATGAAATCGCCGATGCGTCGCAGGTTGGCATCGAGATCTACGAAGACCGCACGCCGCTCCGGAGCGAGGTCAAAGGCTTCTGCGAGATCTTGGGTTTGGATCCGCTCTATCTTGCCAACGAGGGTAAGATCGTTTGCGTGGTACCATCGGAAGACGCTGAAACAGCACTAGCGGCGCTGAAGTCGCATCCTCTTGGCGAAGGAGCCGCGAGGATCGGCGACGTGACCGACCACCGCCCCGGTCGCGTTGTCATGCAGACCGTCTTCGGCGGGCGCCGCATTGTCGACATGCTCGTCGGCGAACAATTGCCGCGAATCTGTTAGCAATCAAAAAAGAAAATGCGTGCAGAGGGAGGAAAGGTGATGTTCGACCACCCAATCAAGGCCGCCGAGGGAGTGACGATTCGCATCAAGGATCAGGGCAAGGTCCTGGAATTGGACTATGACGGCGCCATCTGCCAGCATCCGGGATCACTCTGGTGGGGTACTGCAGTTGGCTTTCGGGCTATGCAAGCAGCCGCCCAGGCTCTCTCTCAAGACGAGCTGTGGGCGCGCGACAATCTCTACATCGTCAGCGGTCATCCGGGTCCCGGGGTGAAAGACACGATCGAGTATGTGACGGGCGCGCCGGGTCGCGATCGCTACAAAGTCGTCGTGGCAGAAGGTTGCGAAATGAAGTGCAACAGCCAGATGAAATATGAATGGTGGGTCAGCGACGGCGAGAAGACCGCGAACGTAAATTTGCGGCCGGACTTTGTGCCGCGAGAGTTCTATGATCTCTCCGATCGCCTCGAGACCGACCAGACGACCAAGGAAGACATCAAAGCGTTCCGCATCTTCAAGGTGAACCTTTCCACGCGCATCTGGAACGCGCCTCTGGAAGAGAGCTTCCGGGTTGAGGTGACCGACCAGCCTCTAAAACCGGGAGAACTGCCTGAGGCGGCAAAGGCAAAGGATTATTTTGAACAGTGATGACACTTGACCGAAACTAGGGCGCCTGGCCGCCAACGCGCATTCCAGGAACCTGGAGAGCAAGTCGAGTGTTAGCCCTGAGTTTTATCAATGTGGTTCTCGTCTTTTTCCCGAACGTTTGCTTAATGGACGCAAGTTGCAGCGAATCCAGGACGACTACGACGAATGCCTTCGATATGAACCGCACGGAACTCCTACCCTTGACCTGAATTTTTGCGTCTTGCGAATTCCGTTTGCGGCGAGACAAATAGTGACCAGTCTCCAACAATCTGGACGGCCCGCACCCGGGTAGCACAAAGTCTCACGATTAGCTTTCGCCGATGCAAACTCTTGCCCCTTGCTGAGAGATGGAGCAGGAACCTACCGATGAAGCGTAGCCATTCATTTACTGATGACAATGCCTTTCTCGCCGCGGTGACGAAGGTCTATGACGAAGGGTGGTCCGACTACGCCCGCACCTGGAAAGAACGCAATGACTTGCAGAGTGAGGAATGGCGGCGGTTCACAGCAGCCGTCAAGCCCGGCGGGTCGGTTCTTGATGTAGGGTGTAATTCAGGAAGAGACACGAGGCAGCTACTCGACCTTGGGTACCGGGTGACCGGACTTGACGTAAGTGAGGAAGCCTTGAGGCTGTGCCGTGAACAGTGTCCGGTGGCGCGTACGATCAAGATGAGCCTGCTGGAGCTGGGAGATCTCAAAGAGCAGTTCGACGGAATTTGGCTTTCCTACGTCCTGGTACATATCCCATTCAAACTAGTGCCCGAGGCACTCGCCGCCCTTGACCGCGTATTGCATCCCGAAGGCTCGATGATGATGATGGTGACCGTTGTCGAAGAGTCGCAAGAGAAGATTCACAACAGCAATGTCATGTGGGATGAGCACGGTGTACCGCGAAAAGTTCCGGTTGCCCATTGGGCTCCCGATCCGCTGATCGCGCGCTTCCGATCGCGCTTTGAGATTAGCTGGGTGAATCTTAGACCGTTTGTTGATGGGTGGGCCCAGCTCAGTCTTCTTGTCCGTTCACGGCGTTCGCCGGCTGACCAGCAGGAGCATTGAACCCAGTGAAGCGCCATGAGGACAGCGTACCTGCGCGGTCTTTGAGCCAACCGGAATTGAAGAGATTCCAGCGCGACGGCTTGCTCACTGACTTTCGACTCTACTCGGCCGAGCGCGCGGAGGCGATTAGGGCCGCCTTAAGGGATGTGCTCTCGCGTCCATCGACCGTGCCGTGCCATCAAGCCGTTCCGCCGGAACAGCAGCTCGTGTTTGACCGACACCTTGACCGCCGCCTGGTTTACGAGCTGTGCACTCTTCCGCAAATAATCCGCCCCATCACACAAATCCTGGGTAACGACGTGATGTTGTTCAGGACTCAGTTCTTCGAGAAGCCTCCGCACGGTCTTGAGATCCCGTGGCATCAGGAGTCCTACTTTTGGGGAGTAGAGAGAGGGTTCGTCACCATGTGGCTCGCGGTCGACGAAGCGACCCCGGAGAACGGCGCAATGCGAGTAATCACCGGCAGTCACACGCATACGCGAGAGCATTTGCCGGTGCCGCCCGACAGCCATTACTGGAGTACATTCACCCGCGCGGCAATACCACGCGAATCTGATCGTATCGTCGATTGTTCCATGCCCGCAGGACACTTTATGCTGTTTGATGACCTGCTTCATAATTCGCCATCCAATTCCACCGCGCTGCCTCGCCTGAGCTTTACGGCTCGCTATGCACGACCTGATTTTGCCAGGGTTCACGATCGCGCGGACTACCCGGACCAGGGGTGTGTGATGGTGAGCGGCCATAAACGAAACTCTGGGCTGCGCTTCTTATCTCCGCCAGATAGTGGGCCGGGCCTCGCCGGCCTCTAAGGGGTTAGCGCCCAAGCAAACGAATAAGTGATGGTTTTTCCGCTTAGATTCGGATGCGGGAGCTGTTTTCATTAAGTTTAGAAAACAGCCAGACTCGTTTTCGGGTAGTGGGCTAAATCTGTGTTGCTGAATGAGCTTTATGGTACGCCATTTACCCTGCCGCGTCTGCTCGTAGTGCCTCCAGTGCAGGACAACGACCACGACCCTGGGAAATTCTGAACCGGACATTGTGTGCTGGAACTCTCACGCGAGAAGATCTTTGGCCACGCTTACCCAGCCCCTTGAAAAGCCGTGGTAGCGACGGTTCACGACTTCGGTTCTACTGAACGCCAACGTTGAAATTTCGGGACAGGCAGGCGTGCTCTTTCATGCAAATGCACAATCTTTTCGCGCAATAGCCTCTCTTTATCCTGGCTGAGGCCGTACGCCGCAAGGCGTTCGAATGCTTCGTTGATCTGATTGGCCTGCCTAACGCAACAAGCGCTATCGATTTTGGAAGAAGTCATGATGTCGTGCCAGGTACTGGTCTTGCCCACGCGACACTGTTGGGCCGAATGTTGCCGGTATTTCAGCAGCGGCCGGTTGATGAAATCGATTTCGCCGACGGCCGCAATGAGTAACACAATCCATCCATCGTGAACCAACGGACCATCGCCGGAAATCGGCAATACCAGTTCCTTAAGGTTTGCGCGGAATGCCACCGTACAACCGCAAACCAGGTTCTCGCGCAACTGAAGATCAAGCGCCCGGCCGCTTCTTACCAATCTTTGCTTTTGACCGTCGAAATGAACCCAGTCAAACAATGTCTCGTCAAAAAGCCTGAGCGTTTCATCAACGAGCTCGGCGTTCGAGAAGACCAGCGAGAGCTGAGGCTTTGCCTCAAAAATGCGCTCGACTGATTCGAGCTTGTCGCTGTGCCAGACGTCATCCTGATCGCTGAGCGCGATCACATCGCCGCGGCAAAGACTTATGGCTTTTTCAAAGTTCTTAGCGGTGCCCAAGTTTGATTCGTTGACTGAAAGGCGCACCGGAAAACCGGCGGTGGCCGCAAACTCTTCGATCAACCTGAGCGTATCGTCAGTCGAGTGATCGTCCGAAATAACCAGCTCATCCGGTTTCCGTGTCTGGGCAGCAATACTCTCGAGCTGCTCTTTTAGATAAACAGCGCCGTTATAAGTGCACAGGGCTATTGAGAGATTCATAGATCTTAATTCGCGGTGTAGTCCAGACGGTTTCGCCGCAGCCCTATGGCGGGATCGGGTTCCACTGCATAAACACGGGTGCATCTCTGGGCAAACAGTCGAGTGAGTTGGCCCGTCCCAGCCCCGATATCCGCGACCACCTGCACTGCTCCAATGTAGTCGAGCAAATCGGCCACAGCTCGCTCGGCATACGGCAGCCGATACTTCTCATACAGGGCTGCTTTTTCAATGGTCATTGCCATTGTCCACCTCCGTCGTGATGAAGGCTGCCGAACGGTTGACACTGGCCGGTAAACGCCGCCAAGGGCGAATCGAGAAATATTTCTGGTTTGCGCCGCGTTGGATCCGTAATCCCCAATCGCAGGAAGTGGGTTAAATATGGATCGTGGGGTCGGGTCCCGGCGTAAGGTGTGAGGTTAAGGTCGATGACGTAGTAGTTGTCTTGACCGTCGTGCACGATGTCGATGGCGCCGAACTCAACCGGCGTGTTCTCGACGAAGGTGGCTACGTCTCGCTTTAAGCTGGCGTTGATCTCCAGGTTGTCAGTTCCCGCTTTGAGGTGATCAAGGTCCGTCACGTAGTTCGTGTCACGCGGATCGCCGGACAGCTTCTTGATGATGCGCGGCGCAAAGGCCTTGACGATGATGATTTGCTTCCCTGAGAAGTAAGCGCGGTAGAAGGAATCTTCAGAGTTGGCGATGTACTTTTCAACCACGACGGCGGGGTCCGTCCACGTACGCTCCGGAAGCACTTTCCGGGGAACGGTTTGGTAGCGGTAGGCCCCAATGTCACCAGAGATCAAGGGCTCCAGGCCGGCGACCGCGATGCGCTCTCTGGGCAGCGATTTTTCCAATTCGCCTCCGTAGTTGAGATTGGTCTTAATAAACAAGAGTTCGTCAGGGCAACCGGATGGTGTGGCCTTTGGCGAAGCAAGGCCGATGGCTTCGAGATGCGCGTGGAGGGTCGATTTGCGAATGTCCTGGACCACTCCGTTGACGACATAGACACCTTGTTTGCGGAAGCGATCAGTGAGCTCGCCGATCGAGAGCGGCAATCGACTACGAACCGACAGGTTAATCTGGAAACAGACTGTCGAGCATGAATCGCATACGCGATCGAATTGCGCTGACGGAAATTCGTGAAAAGGATCCGTCTCGATCCGCAGCGCGTTGTCGCCGAGAACGTGACGCAGCAGAAAACCGTCCCACGCTTGCCACTCTAGTACTGCGACTCTTTCGCTGGACGGGTTGCTGGCGAAATCTTCGTCTGCGATTACCATCGGGTAAGACTACCGCGAGCAGGGGACTTCGAGCGAGTTCGATTAGAACGCGCCCTGTAACTCGACCAACTGGCTGGCTCCCATCCTGCCCGCGGTGCACATCCGGCAGATAAAAACGCCGGGGCCAGTGGGATTTCCCTGATCGTCTGTTCCATCCCAGACCACGGTGTGTCGCCCGCGAGTCTGCTGCTTCTCGCTCACCAGCGTGCGCACGTGAAAAGCAAACTTGTTCCACAGTCCCACGAAAACATTCTCGGTGTCTTCCGGCAACGTGTAGCTGATTTGGACAGTGCCATCATCGTTCGGCGCCTGGGCCAACTGCCAGACTTGACCTGGCTCGAGGACGAGGGCTTGCTGCTTGGTTAATGAGGACGTCTTACTCTGCCCGGTCGCCGCCGGCGTTACGGAACCTTGAGTCGAGTTAGCCGGCTCATGGCGTCCCTTCAATGCAATCATGCCCAATGTGCGCGCGCCAAACGCACCCTTCTTCCCGCCGCCGATGTTCAGCTTGAACACCTGTTGGCCCGAGCAGTATCCGCCGGTCACCTCTCCCGCGAGGTTCTTTACAAATCGATAGCGGTTGATACGGTAGCGCGGATCGCTCCTCGGCTCTTGGATGTTGGGATCGGGCAAATGATTCTGTGGGATCCATGTCTCGCCGCCGTCTTCAGTGTAACTGTTTTCGAGGCCACCGACGGGCGCGCTCAGGTCTTGAAAACCCCATCCACCGACCCAACCCTGGAGTTCGTTGATAAACCCGATCCCCTCCAGGTCGTTATTGATGGCCGGAGACTTTGGATTCTGGTCTTTCGCAACGTGCTTCTTCACCCAGGACTTGCCCCCATCCTTGGTTACCAGGATTGATGCATCGCGGAAATTCTCGAGCGTGACGAAGCCGTGCTTCTCATTCAGAAATTGAATTTTCCAGCCCCACTCGCCGGACTCGAAGTTTTTGATATTGGCGGAGGTGTTGGTCCAGGACTTTCCGCCATCCCGTGTGCGCAATATTACCGGCTTGACCTGACCATAGCGACTTAACCGCGGCGGAGGATAGGCCTTGTGGTCAACCTTGGAGCTCGGGTCGATCAGGCCGCCGACAACAAAGCCGTTGTCTTCATCAAAGAAGTAAATGTCGATCAGATTAGAGGCATACTTCCGCATGTCGATCAGTTCCCAGCTCGCGCCGTTGTCCTTCGTCTTAATGATCGCCGGTCCCGGCAGTCCGGGATCGTTCGTTCCCGATCCGTAAGCCACGCGTTCGTTGACGGCGTGGAAGCCGCAGATGCCGCCCGGTGATCCCTCGGGCAGATTCTCAACAGGTCTCCAGGTTTCTCCGCCGTCCGTCGTCTGGTGCAAGAGTGTGCGAATGTATTGACTGGGTGATGCGATCGAATCAACGTCAACTCCGGTGACCGCACCGAACCATCCGATCTTTCGGTTCGCCCAGGACATGCATCGGAGATAGGGAAAGCTGGGAAGATTCGGAGCGAGGAAAAACTTCGGCGTCCAGTTGGACCCTCCGTCCTCTGTCTTGCAGACATATCCACTGCTGTTGACCAGCCACCCGGTCAACTCGTCGAAGAACCAGATATCGTCTGTTCGTGAATTTGCGACCGGAGAATTCTGTAGTAATTCCCATTGGTATTTCTGGGTGGGTGCTGGAGCTGCCTTAGCCATGAGTAGTGCCTCTTTCTGAATTGAATACGGTTTCAACTGCCCAATGATCCGAGTTTACGGGCAGGACTTAGCGCGAGAACTTGCAAAACGGTCCTATTCTCTGCCATTCAAATCTATTAGGGCAAGTCGCAAGGGCCTATTAGAGCGAGGATGGCTTACCGCGTAACGACCTTCTGGATTTGGCGGTGGCTGCTGCCAGCCGCAGTTGACTTCGTCAAAGCGATATAGAGGAATTCCCAGTTCGCCGGCGATCCAGGGCACGATCCAGTCAAAGCTCGCTAATCCACAACGGTTCGCGCGATAGGCCATGCGAAAGAAGTAAGGTGAATCCTTGATGAAGTTGGCCGGCTCTTTCAAGCGAACATCTCTCAACATTCGCGATTGCAGGATTAGGTCTGCCGAATCTCGAGAAAACCCCATGCATCCGCCCTGAACAGAAGGAGTCTCCTCCTCACATTGCAGCGTTCCAAACACGCCGCTGCGAACCGGCAGATATTTGAATCGCCGATGAATTGCAGTATCGGGATCGATTTTGAACAAATATCGAGTTGGTCTTTCAAGAAAAAGCTCTAACATGCGTTCGATGACCGCGCCGCCATTTTCAATACCGAATAAACGCGACTCTCCGTGAAAGTAGACCTTATGACCTCTGGCAAGCAGCGGAAAGCGGGGGTCCTGATCGCCGTCAGACCGTAAGATAACGCGGCTCGACGGATAGTGTTTGCGCAGGTCTTTCAGGCAGGCCGCGGTGGCATCGTAGTCTTTGTAAGCTAACGCGAAAAACGTGAGATCGTCATCGGAGTAGTTGGTCGATAGCTCAGCAGCCTGGATCATGGTGGACTCGGGTAAAAGGCGTTTCGAGTTGCGTCAAGTCAGTCAGCCCTCACAGGTTGCCATACATCAGGCATCCACTCAATTGCGGCGCACGCAGTTACGGCTAACGTCAGAAATGCAGGAAAGCCAAGAGCGGTTAAGTGCTGATTGCACGTCATGCTAAGATCAGGCAATTCGATTCAATAGAATCGCCGGACAATAGTTTCAGCTTCCTGGCATTAACTCGTTTCATGTGCTGGCAGGTATTGGCGAGCACACACTTGACGAAGGTGATTGTGAAATCAGTAACCATGATTTCCTGGGAGTTACACCCGTTCCACACCTTGGGCGGCACGGCGTACGCAATTCGACGCCTGGCTGACCAGTTTACGGAGCTGGAAATCAAAACTCGAGTTCTCTTACCAGATTGTCTAGAGGTTTCTCCTGGGAAGGACTTGTCGCCTTTGCTAATGCCGAGGCTCTTGAAAATGCGAGCCGAACAGCTTCGGGCTCCTCGAGTGCTGCAATGCAGCGAGTTTTCTCGAGCTGCACTTGAGGCGGTCGAACAGATTAGGGTCGACGGAGGATCAGATGCCGTCATTGCTCATAGTCTCGAAGGCGCAATTCCCATTGTCATGCGAAACGGAGATCGATCCGGAGGGCCCTCAGTCTTTTGGCTTCACAGTCTCTATGATCCACCAATCAGCGACCTTTCGAAAGATCAACGCCGCCTTCTTCCGTCCGGATCCTTGCTCTCTTCGGCCGTTATGATGGCCGATATCGTCGTAACGAGCACAGGTATTCTAAAGGACGCACGAGAGTTCGAATGGCCTGACCGACTCAAAGAATTGCAGAATGCGCTCATAATCGCTTCGGCTGAACATCGAGTGCTGACTGTCGAATCCATGGGGTGTCTTCCGGTAGCCGCCAGTGATTCGCAGAACAAAGTGATTCACGGTTCAAACCTCGAGAAGTTGAAAAGCGTGCCGTCGCCTTATGTTCTTTTTCCTGCCCGACCTTCGCTCGACAAAGGTCTTGGCTTTTTCGCAGCGATTGCGGAACGACTGCGAGCGCACAACATCGCGTGTGTGGCGGTGCAACATCCCGCGCTTTCGGCAAAGCCGGCGAATCTGTCTCGCAACGCTCCTATTTACTGGTTGCCCTGGCTCACTCAGGACGAGCTACTCATCGCTAAATGCAACGCTGCATGCACGGTGTTGCCGAGTATTACGGAAGGCTTTGGTTTGGCCGCCGCCGAGTCGATCAGTCAAAGTGTCGCCACGTTGTATCAACAGGTTGGCGGGCATCATGGTTTGGAGACATTTCCTAACGCACTGCCTGTTTCCCTGACGACCAACGAGCGAGCGCAGCTTTATGGTCTATGGTCAGAACTAATCGAATTCCACGACTCCTGGCCGGTTTGGAAGAGATATGAAATCTTGCTGAGACCACTGATCGACAGATGGGTAGAAGCCATACGCTCGGTTGTCTGTCGTCCGAATGGTGGCACGCGAGGAATTGAGAACGCCGATTTTCCAGAAGTGCCGGTCGAGGACCGGTGGGCAAATAGGCTCTGTCGTCGGATTGAGGTTGGCCCAAACGTTCAGACGGAGAAGCGAATAGCAAGTTCGATAGAACATCCCCCAAGACTGTGGCCAAGAGACGGCCGTCCGCGATTGATCCATCTAATGCCGTGGGACCTGACCGTGGGCGGGGCTCAACGCATGCTCGACGTTTGGTGTTCCCATGAAAACCAACGTTGGGACACGCATATTCTGACACCAGGTGCGCGCGGGCCGTTCGAGTTCACGGGCGCAGCAGTCCATTCCGAATTGGGGTGGTCGCAAGTGCTGAGTCTGATTGAATCGCTGCAGCCGGATTTGCTTGTACATCACGAGCCATCTGCTGAGAACGGGATCAGTTCGAGGTGTCCTCAAGTCTGGATCCTGCATTGCACGAATTCACTGCGAGAGCCGCCGCCACAACATGTGACGCCGGCAACGGTGTTCTCGAATTTTGATTCGCCTGAAATTCATTCTGATTGGCGGCAGTTGCCGCTCAAGGTGTTGCCGTTGCAGATCGATGCTCGCGAGTTTCGCCCAACCAAACGGAAGCATGTTGGTCTCGTCTGCGGCATCGTGGGCCGTCTGCACGAGGATAAGGTGCCGCGCTCTTTCATTGAAGCGCTCCTGGCATGGGAACCGGGCTCGTGGCGGGTTCGATTCATCGGGCACGGACTCGATACTGGCTATCAGCAATTCGTGAAAAGGAAACTTGCAAACGTACCGTGGGTCGATTTTTCGGGCGACGTTGCGCCGAACGAGATGCCATCGGCGCTGCGAGGGTTGGACGCGGTGCTGATTCCGACAGACTCTGCGCAGGGTGAAACCGGCTCCTACACTGCGATCGAGGCGATGGCCACCGGCTTGCCCGTGATCGCCCGAGACCTGCCCGGGCTGAGATACAACCGTGGGAGTGTCCCTTTGTACGCGCGCGGCGATGCCGAACTTCTGGCCCTACTCCGCGAGTTGGATGAGGCGGGCACGCGCCTTGAGTTGGGCGCCAAAGCACGCCAAGCGGTGGTTAAGAAACATGACGTTCGCAAACATGCCGCTAATCATAGTGCGGGCTTCTCAGCAGCTCTCCGTTGCGAAATTTCGATCTTGATGCCCGTTTTCGATACTCAGCCGGCGTATCTCGCCGAGTGTTGGGAGTCGATAAGGGCTCAAACTTTTCGCGAATGGGAGTTGGTGTTGGTCGACGATGGATCGAGAGCAACTAAAACCATCGCAGAAATTGACCGCATCGTCAGAGATCCCAGAGTCGTCCTGATACGACTCGACGAAAATCAGGGTATTGCTTTTGCTCTTAATACCGGACTGGCCCGATGCCGGGGAAAGTTGGTGGCCCGGATGGACGCAGATGACATGATGATGGCAACGCGATTAGAGCGGCAATTTGTTTACTTGCGAGCCCACCCAGACGTCGCCGTACTCGGGACTCAACTGCAGGGGATCGAGTGGGAAACCGATCAGCTATACCCCCCAACTGAGCATCCGGAGCAGGTCACGGATGAGTACATCAGGCACCAACGGGATACTTCGGAAATCTGGTTTCTCAACCACCCCACCGCAATGCTGCGCCGCAGTGAGGTCATGAATCTGGGTGGTTATCCTAGCTATCGCGTCGCTCAGGATCTCGGGCTCTGGTTGAAAGTCGTCAAGGCGGGTCTGAAGATCCACAATCTGCCAACCGTCGAATTGCACTACCGGTTGCATCCCAGACAAGTTTCGCGGGCCCACGGCGTGCGGCGCGAGGAATATGCGCAGATCGTCGAGGAGTGTTGGACACGTCAAGCCGCGGTATGAAAAATCTCTGTGTGACTTGGTGTAAAGCCAACTAAAGTCTGAAAATGAACGGGCCGTAAGCCCTTGCGAACACCTTTTCCACGGACCGAGTGCGCACGTCGACCTCGATACCCGAAACTCTACTGGCCTCGACCGGCGAGTGCGATCAGTCCATCTGCCACCGAGCCACGCCAGCTGAGAAACTCATGACCTCCGGCAAACTCCGAATAAACGACCGAGTACCCTTTGGCCTCCAAAACATCGCGCATGCGACGGTTTTGAGCCAGTAGGGTGTCCGGACAATCGTTCTCGAACAATCCGGCTTCCAAATAGAATCTGATGGGCAATTTCCGCGTCGTCACGAACTGCCGAATCAACCACCCGAATGGAGAATAGTCGCTGGCTTCTTGATCTTCCCAGCCCGGAAAATAACCGAACGCGCCCGACTGTGATAGGACGTTGCCGAAAACTTCCGGATAACGGAGCGCACAATAGGCGGCGTTGAGGCCACCGAGACTCACGCCTCCCACAATGGTCCGCTCGGGTTCAGCACTAAAACGATAACGCTGGCGCGCCCACGGAACCAGTTCTTTGGCCAGGAAGTCAGCGAACGGGGGATAACATTCAAGGTCGCGATCGCGCGACTCTTCACTCTGGTTGTCTACCAGAATCGCCACTAACGGGTGAATCTTTTTCGCGGCCACCAGGTTGTCCAGAATCGT
>Ga0137379_10002453_pt1 | contig 17257 bp, 10 predicted proteins | sample SagtaG_18_FD_104812 | JGI IMG/M metagenome (GOLD analysis project Ga0137379, IMG submission 104812) | Vadose zone soil microbial communities from Sagehorn Ranch, Mendocino, California, USA - Sage2_L_80_16 metaG | ecosystem: Environmental > Terrestrial > Soil > Vadose zone | place: USA...
CGCGTGCTACACTCTGGCCGTTTCTTTTATAGACAGTGCAGCGAGGGTTTGCAAGCAAGCTGCGCTGCCTAAAGTCTCTCATGCGAATTGACATGCGACCACTCCTTCACCGATTTTTCTCGAAGTTGCTTCGCGCTGCTTCCCTGGGCCTGTTTCTGACCTATGCGAGTTGTTCCGCTGCCTCAGCAGCACAGAATTCCGCACGAGCTGTTCCGCCACAGAAAAAGCTGGAAATTTCGCGCGCGGCGCGTCCATGGGAATTTCTGGCTGCTGTTGGAAAGCGGGCAGGACTTCTTGGGAACGAATCTGGGCGTGTCGAAGCCTGGGCCTATCCACTGAAGATTTTGCGCGACTTGCGGCTGACGATTCTGACCGACGGCCGCGAGATTCCGGCTGAGACTCTGGTGCGAACGGTCATCGCCCGCCCTGAATCGACGACACTCGTTTACAGCAGCGATACGTTCACGGTTCGTGAGACGTTTTTTGTGCCGGTAGACCAACCGGGAGCGGTGATCGAAATTCAGGTAGAGACGGAGCAGCCACTCGAAGTGAAGGCGAGCTTTATTCGCGATTTTCAACTGGAATGGCCTGCGTCGATGGGAGGAACCTACGTCAGCTGGAATGACGCTCTGCATGGATTTGTTTTTGGCGAGGATCAGCAGCGATTTGCAGCGCTGGCGGGATCGCCCAGCGCCGCGGAGCCACAGCTTGAGTACGAAACAAATTACGGCGGCACGCACACAAGTTCGATGAAGCTGGGCGTGACTGCGAAAGGCAGAGACACAAAGATCATTGTGATTTCAGGCTCCGTGAACGGGCGCTCGGAAGCGGAAAAAACGTATCGGCTTCTGACCTTTGAGTATCGGAAGCTGTGGCGCGAGTCCGCGGAATTCTACGAACGGTATTTGCAACGCACGACGAGCGTGGACCTGCCTGACGCAGAGATCCAGAGCGCTTACGATTGGTCGCGCGTCAGCCTGATCCAGGGACTGGTTTCAAATCCAGCCATGGGTGACGGTCTGATCGCGGGCTACCGCACCTCCGGCGAGGGCTACCGGCCTGGATTTGCGTGGTTTTTTGGCCGAGATTCGCTATGGAGCTCGCTGGCGCTGAACAGCGAAGGCGATTTCGCGACCACGAAGACGGCGCTCGAATTCATCGCGAAGTTTCAGCGCGCGGATGGAAAGATTCCTCACGAGATTGCGCAAGGTGCCAGTTTTGTTGACTGGTTCAAAGGCTATCCGTACGCGTTCGCTTCGGCGGATGCGACGCCGCTGTATCTCGTAGCTGTAGATGATTACGTGAGTACCAGCGGAGACCTTGAATTTGCAAAGTCAGATTGGGCACACATCGCGAAAGCTTATGAATTTCTGCGATCCACCTACAATGCCAACGGATTTCCGAAGAATTTCGGCGTCGGACATGGATGGATCGAAGGAGGACCGCTCCTGCCAATCGAGAGCGAGTTCTATCAAAGCAGCGCGGCAGTCGCGGCGATCCGGTCGCTGGCACACCTTTCACAACTTACTGGGAAAGACGCGGAAGCAAAGTCGCTGACAGAAGAGTTCGCGCGGGAGCAGAAACAACTAAACGACGCTTTCTGGTCGCCAGAAAAGAAGATTTTCGCGTTTGCGATCGATCGCGACAACAAGCGCGTCGACGAGGCGACAGTCCTCACAACCGTGCCGATGTGGTTTGGCCTGACGGACGAAGACAAGTCGCAACAAACGATCGTGGAATTATCCAAACCCGATCACGAGACGGATTGGGGCATGCGCATCATTTCGAACCACGCACCGAAATACAGTGGTGGCGGATATCACTACGGCTCGGTGTGGCCGCTATTCACCGGCTGGGCTTCGGTGGGCGAATATCGCTATCACAAGCCGCAGGCTGCCTACGACAACTTGCGCGCGAACGCATTGCTTGCCTTGGATGGGTCGCCCGGACACGTGACAGAGGTTTTGTCCGGTGATTACTATCAGCCGCTGTCAACAAGTTCACCGCACCAGATCTGGTCAGCGGCGATGGTAATCAGCCCAGTGCTGCGCGGAATGTTCGGCCTGCAATTTGACGCACAGGATCACAGACTAATCTTCGCGCCGCATGTGCCGGCAGACTGGAAAGAGTTCTCCGTTCACCAGGCCGCGGCAGGAGCAGACTCAGTCGATTTGCAATTTTCTCGTACAGCCGATTCAATGACTTTGATCGTGGAACGCAAAGGCCCTGCACAACTCAAGATAGAGTTGCAGCCGGCTGTGAGCCCTCGGGCACAAGTGCTCGGCGTTACCTTAAATGGCCAGCCCGCGCAGTTTCATCTGGAGCCGCACTCCACTGACCAGCACGTAGTCGTAGAAGCCAATCTGGTATCTGGCACCAACACAATAAAGATCCGGCTGCGAAATGATTTTGCGGTCACTTATACGGGGCATCTACCACTGCTTGGCACCGCGAGCCAGGGATTGCGCGTTCCGTCCGAGACCTGGAGTGCCTCGCGCGATGCATTGACGCTCGAAACGGAAGGACTGCCGGGCCACACGTATGTACTTTCGGTTTGGGGCAGAGAGCAAATCAAATCCATCGATGGCGCACAACTGAGAGCTGACGGCTCGATCGAAGAGACATTTCCGGCGGCCAGCGGAGCCGCAGAAACACAAAAGCAGACGGTGACCGTTCATTTCACTAACCCAGCGCAGAAAACGAAGCACTAAAACAGCCTTGCGCCACGAGAGGTAAGCGCACTGTTTTTTGGCGATCTATGCGATGCCCAGTTTTTTCTGCATGTCCTCAAGCGTGATGCCCTTGGTTTCCGGGTACCAGATGAGGACGACAAAAAACTGCAAGGCCATCATGACCGAGAAAAAGATGAACGGGTAGCCACCGGATTTTGCGGCCACCGCCGGAAATCCCAGTGAGATGATTCCGGCCATGAGCCAGTGCGTAAAGCTGCCAAGACTTTGGCCCGCAGCGCGGACGCGATTCGGAAACACTTCTCCGATATACACCCAGATCACGGCCCCCTGTGAAAACGCGAAGAACGCGATGTAACAGACCAGCAAGGCCACGAGAAGACTTTCGTGGCTGTGCGACAGAAAAACGTACGCCACTCCCGCCAGACACAACGCAGTTCCGACCGCGCCTGTGAGCAACAATTTCTTTCTGCCGATACGATCGATGAGCGTCATCGCGATCATTGTAAAAATGAGGTTTGTAGCGCCTATGGCAACGGCCTGAAGGTCCGAGGAAACCTTATTGAAGCCTGCTTGAGCAAAAATCTGATTCAAGTAATAAAGGATCGCGTTAATGCCGGAGAGTTGGTTAAACATGGCAATCGACACGGCAAGAAAAATGGGAAAGCCGTACTTGCCGCTGAAGAGCGAATCTCCCGCGGAGTGGTCAGCATCGATCGATGCGACGATATCCTGCAATTCCTGTTCATAATTTTCTTCGCCTGTAATTCGAAGCACTTCCCGCGCTTCGTCAATGCGCTGTTTTTTCGCAAGCCAACGCGGGCTGCGCGGAATGCCGAACAGCATGACCAGGAAGAATGCAGCAGGAAGTGCCGCAATGCCAAGTTTCCAGCGCCACTCTGCAGCGCCAAGGTTTAGGATGCCCATAAGATAGTTAGAGAAATATGCGAGCAAAATTCCGAAGACCACGTTGAATTGAAAGAGCCCAACGAGGCGGCCGCGATATTTTGCCGGCGCAATTTCGGCGATATACATCGGACCGAGAACCGACGACCCGCCGATCGCGAGGCCGCCGATAACTCGAAATACCACGAGCGCCGTCCAATTCCAGGCAAAGCCACATCCAATCGCGGAAACAAAATAGAGTACGGCAAGGATTCGCAGACTATCGCGGCGGCCATATGCGTCACCGGGTATCCCGGCCAGCATGGAACCAACGATGGTGCCGACGAGCGCGCTCGACACGGTCACGCCCAGCGCGAGCGGTGAAAGGTGGAAGAGATCGGTGAGCGCCTGAGTGGTACCGGAGATTACCACAGTGTCGAAGCCGAACAGCAGTCCACCTAACGCTGCGACTACTGTGCTGCGAAGAAGGACTGAATTTAGTTGCATCGTTGGCACCTTTTCGGCAAAGTTGCGCGTCCACTTTCTGTAATCCGCACATGTGGAGAGGCTTTGCCAGCGCGGCATTCTAGTGGATTCGGTTGTGGAGCGGGAGAACTATTTTCGAAGAGAACTTTATGAACGGCGAGCGCTCGCCTCGTTGGAATCCAGTACCAGGTGGAGTATCGTTTTCATCAGTTCATTTGGAGGTTCAGAAGTTTGCAGCGTTTCAGCTCGAATTCCCCCGCCGCGAAATATGCAAGCAACAAAAAAATGCGCACACAAGTAGGAATCATTGGAGCCGGTCCCGCTGGGCTTTTCTTGTCGCACTTGCTCGAGCGTCTGGGAATTGAGTGCGTGGTCGTTGAAATGCACAGCCGAAGGTATGTTGAAGAACGTATCCGCGCCGGAGTGCTTGAGCAAGGTACCGTTGACCTGATGCACGAACTCGGCGTGGGGGAACGCCTGAAGCGGCAGGGCCTCCAGCATGGTGGTATCGAACTTCGCTTCGGAGGACGTGGTCACCGGATCGATTTTCGTGAACTCACGAATGGAAAGTGCGTCACGATTTACGCGCAGCACGAAGTCATCAAGGATCTGATTGCAGCCCGGTTGGCATTGGATCGGCCAATCCATTTCGAAGCAGAAGAGGTCACGGTTGAAGATCTGGAAAGCACATCACCGACAATTTATTTCCGTGCGAGCGGAGTTTCCGAGCAACTCGAATGCGATTTCATTGCGGGATGCGACGGATTCCATGGCGTCTGCCGTCCGTCAATTCCGGAAGGAGTGTTGAAGCTTTACGATCGAACTTATCCATTCGGGTGGCTGGGCATTCTGGCACAAGCGCCGCCATCGTCGCACGAATTAATTTACGCATATCACGAGCGCGGGTTCGCTTTGCTGAGCATGCGCTCGCCAGAGATCAGCCGGCTCTACCTGCAGTGCGATCCGGAAGAGGACATCGAGCTTTGGCCCGATGAACGAATCTGGCAGGAATTGCAAAAGCGCCTGGGTGCGGCTGGATGGAAACTGACGGAAGGACCAATCATCCAGAAGGGCGTGACCGGCATGCGCAGTTTTGTGGCAGAGCCGATGCAGTTCGGCAAGTTGTTTCTTGCGGGCGATGCGGCTCACATCGTGCCGCCGACAGGCGCAAAGGGACTCAATCTTGCCGTGGCTGATGTGAGAGTGCTGGCCCGCGCACTGGGAGAATATTACACAAATCAAAAAACGGAGCTGCTCGCTCGCTACTCGGAAATCTGCCTGCGCCGCGTGTGGAAAGTCCAACGATTCTCCTGGTGGATGACGTCCCTGCTGCACCGTTTTGCAAATGACAGTCCGTTTGATCAGCGCCGCCAGGTCGCCGAACTCGATTACCTCACCAGCTCTCGCGCCGCCGCGCAGACTCTCGCAGAAAATTACGTCGGATTGCCGATGGAGGACTGAAGCAGGAAATTTACACCGTCCTAAGTGCTTCCTTCAGTTTTCGAATGAGCCAACGGCGCCGACAGCTGCTGCATCTCCGAAGCGAATGGAGAGTGGCAGGGCAATCACGCGTAGCTAGGCGTTATGCCAATATTCTTTTCGCTGCGTTCGCGCACAATTCGCTCGAGATAGCCGCTCTGCCGGAATGCCTGCAGAGGATCGTCGGGCAGACCTTTCGCTCTACGCCATTCCTTTACGATAGAACGCGTGTCCTGCCAAAAAGCTCCGCGCAAAGTCTCTTCTGCATCAACAAGGCAACATTGCTCCTGGAATTTCGCCAGCCGCTCGTGATCGACGAGGGCAGCACGTGCGTATAACTCCTGCGCCGTGCAGACAGTTTGGATCATCGCCTCAATTTTCCCTTTTAGGTTGTGGCTTTGATCCACCATGTACGCAATGTCCGCTCTTCTGCCGTCTTCCCATTCGAACATCTGGATCTCGTGGAATATGCGGAACACCTGATACGGGTCTATAGACCCCAAGGTCAAGTCGTCGTCCGCGTACCGGCGGTCATTAAAATGAAAACCCCCGATCATCCCGCGGTGGAGCAGCCACGCGACAATCTGTTCTATATTCTGAGCTTGATAGTGATGGCCGGTGTCCACAAGAACGAATGCCTGTGGGCCCGCTTCTTTCGCTAAGAGATACGCCATCCCCCAATCGGCCACGTCGGTGTGGTAGAACGCGGGCTCAAACGGTTTATATTCAAGCAGCAGGCGCTGGCCGGGCCTCAGTGCCCGGTGAATTTCCTTTAAGCTCTCCTCGAAGAATCCGATTCTCTTGCGGATGTTCTGCGAACCAGGATAGTTGGAGCCATCCGCAAACCAGGGAGAAACATCCCTGGACTTCAATGCGTCGGCAATCGCAACACACTCCAGAATGTGGCTGACCGCCATTCGGCGAACATTTCGATCGGGATTACCGACGGACCCGTATTTGTATTCCTGATTTTGAAAGGTGTTCGGATTGATCGATCCCGGACGAATGCCGAATTTCTTGCTCAGCTTTTCTACTTCGCTTACATCTTTGAGGCCGTTAGGAACATCCCATTGCACGTGCAAGGCAAGAGTAGGGCAAGCGCCAGTGATGGAGTGCACCTGACCGGCATCGCTGAATTTCTCCTCAAGTGTTGTGGCGGCACCGGGTTGAACGAATTTTCCGAAGCGAGTGCCGGTATTGGCAAAACCCCACGATGGGAGTTCGATCTTCAGTCGGTCCAAGGCCGCATATGCTACTTCAATCAATTTGTCCTTCATCGTGAAGTCTCCGTCTGCCCTACCTGGGTACGCGCATCAAGTTCCCTTGGTTGTTTGTCCTCGTCCATTAAAATCGGCGTGGAGTTGAATGATATTGTCTGCGCAATCTCAGCAACCCTTGCTGCGGTCACGTTGTGCGATGAACTCCCGTCGTCCTGTAGAGTTGCCATTTGAATAGCGAAGTTACCAATCGTCGTGCTTTCGCTTGAACCGGGGACGACTTCGAGCCTGCTGTATTCCGCTGTCAACCGGTTTAGGAACGTGTTCTTGCTCCCGCCGCCAACGATGAACAGACGCTTGAGCTTTTTTCCCGTAATCCCAGTGATCGCAGATAGCACCTCAGCATAACGCCGGGCGAGGCTGTGAAAAATCGTATTTGCCAGCAACGGAATTCCCCGGCTGTCAGGTAAGAACGATTCATGACCTGCGCGATTGCACTGCGCGTTGATCTTGCCAAGCATCTTTCCGGGCAGTACCAATTCGGGGGCGTCTAGGTCTATCAAAATTTGCGGTTGCGGTAACAGAGCGCATTGTCGAATAAGATCGGGCAAGGTCCAATGCTGGCCGAGACGTTCCCATTCATCCATGCACTGGCGGAGGAGCCACATACCATTCACATTTTTGAGAAAACAGGTAGTTCCACCGACGCCTCCAAGGTTCGTGAAGTTCAATTCGCGAGCCTCTTTCGTAATGCACGGCGAATTCAGCACCGTCCCGACAAGCGACCAGGTGCCAGAGCTGATAAAGGCCCAGTCTTCGCCTTTGGCCGGAATCGCAGCAATGGCAGAAGCTGTGTCATGGCAGGCGGGCACGATCAGTCGCGTGCCGCAGAAAGCAGGCAATGTGCTCAATGGCCCGTTCAGTGTTCCGACAATTGATCCCGTGGGCACAATTTCAGGCGCGGCCGCCTTCTCTAAGCCGGTGGCCTGAAAGATCTCATCACACCAGTTCCTTGTTCCGAGCGTCACCAGCTGCGTGTGCGTAGCATTCGTGTACTCGGACACCGGTTTCCCGCCAAGGAGATGCGTGACGTACTCGGGAAGATTCAACCAACGGGAGCCGGAATCGATGCCTGCCAGCTTGTCGGCGTAAAGCTGGTAGAGCGTGTTCAAGCTCAACAGTTGTATTCCCGTAAGCGAGTAGAGCCTGTCCGGGGAAATGAGGCGATGAACTTCCGCCACTGCTTTTGCGGTTCTCTCATCCCGATAACAAAATGGATTCCCGAACGGGCTGCCGTCACTCCGCAGGCGCACATAGTCAACAGCCCACCCGTCCACTCCGATCGATGCGACTCCTTCGGGCGCGGCCTCCGCGCAGGTTCTCAGGCCAGTGCTTACGCCCTCGAATATGGCGTCGATGTTCCAGTGCAGTCCCGTGGCAGTCGAGATAGGAGCGTTTGAAAAACGATGAATGACTTCAATTTGTGGAACGCCCTGTTTCCAGCGCAGGATCGATACACGGCAACTTTGTGCCCCTAGATCCACTGCAACAAGAGATGCTTTGCCCGCTGACCGCTGCATAAAACCCTTCTCGATGACACGAACACCGTCGATGCCTATCTAAGGAAAGCCTCGGTTAAGCCACCGTCTACCGGAATCAGGTGCCCGGTGGTGCAGCGCGACTGCGGGCCTGCCAGGAACAAGATTGCGGAAGCGCAGTCCTTCGGATCAATCGGCTGATGTGTAAGCGTGCGCTGGGCGTAAAATTCGGCGAGCAAAGTACGAAGCTGTCCATCCGAGGCAGAGGAGTCGTGTGGAATCTTATATTTGTTGAGCGAGGCCACCACCCTGTCACGAGGGAACATGGTCGAGCCTTTCACAACCGTGGCCGGACTAATGCCGTTTACGCGAACCCTGGGCGCAAGGGAAATCGCGAATTCACGGACAAGATGGCTGACCGCCGCCTTGCTCACATCGTAAGCCTCGCTTCCGTGCTTCGGAACGACTGCATTGGCCGAGCTTGTGAGAACCACACTCGCGTCAAGCCCCTGTTCGCCTAAGATTCCGCCGGACTCCTCAAGCAACCGGTGATTCGCCGTAACATTAATATCCAAGGTCTCGCCCCACTGACGATCACTAATTTGTCCGTCGGGTGAGGATGGGAAAATGGCTGCAGTGTTCACAATGATGTCGAGCCCGCCGTAGGCACCGACAACCTCCCGCAAAGCATTGCGGATGGACTCACGCTCACGAATATCAATCGAGACTGCCGATGCAGATTCCTTTCCTGCGATCTTCTGCGCCTCTAAGCTCGTCGTTCTTGCGGCTTCCAGATCGCGGTCGGCCACGACGACATGAGCTCCGCGTTGGGCGGCCAGAAGAGCCGTCTCGCGTCCCACACCGTTTCCGCCGCCAACCACAAATGCAATTCGCCGGCTGAGTTCCTTTTCCGGCGGCTGCCGCCGAATTTTCGCTTCCTCTAGCTGCCAATACTCAATGCGGAAAGCTTCGGACGGAGGCAATGCCACATAGTTCGAATGCACTGTGAAGGCGTCGGTCGATGCGGCGGGCCCAGCTTGAGGGAGCGCCTTCGGTGTGTCGCCGGCGCCGAGTGCCGTGGCGCCTTCCATTACATGGACTGCGTTGGTGTAGAACTCTCCGGAGACGCGGGCCTCCGTCTTGGTCTTCCCGAAACTGAACATGCCGATGCCCGGAATCAGGATTACAGTCGGACTAGGATCACGCATCGCCGGCGAATCGGTTTTCGCAAATGATTTGTAGTATTGGCGATACTCTTCCCGATATCGAATAAGAGCGACATCGATGTGCTCCCTTAATCCGATCAAATTGGTCGAAGGATCCCACTGGACGAACAGCGGGCGAATTTTTGTTCGAATGAAATGATCCGGGCAGCTTGTTCCGAGGTGCGCGAGCTTCTCACCGTCTGGGGAATTTACAAATCGTAAGATCTCCGGAAGATCGTTAAAGTGGCCAATCATCCGCTGTTTATCGCAAACACGCCCGCGCACAAACGGAAAAATATCCAGCGCCAATTCACGGTAATTTGGCAGTGCGCTGTGCCGCTTGCCACCGAATAGATCAGAGCCTCTTCGCTCGATATGATCAACAATGAATTGACCGAGCCGGTCGATGATGGTGATCGTATTCAAATAACATTCACGCTGCGTGCTTCCCCAGGTAAAGAGGCCATGCCCACCCAGAACGACTCCGTCGCAGCCCGGGTTCGCCTCAACCGCGTCCCTTAGCATCATCGCCAATTCAAAACCCGGGCGTTGCCAGGGTAACCAGATCAGCTTGTGCCCGAAAAGGCGGTTGAACTCGCGCATCTTCTCGTTGCCATTGGCAGCGGCTGCAAGCGCGATGCCCCAATCCGGATGAAGGTGGTCAATGTGTTCGAATGGAAGAAATCCGTGCAGCGGAGTATCAATTGAGGCGGCGACGGTGTTGTGGCCGAAAGCGCAGAGAGGATACATCTCGACGATTTCATCTTCGAACTGTACGCCGCGATACCGATTCCTCAGGGCATGGAGCTTGTCAAGGTAGAGAGACGCGAAACCGTTTCGCTGAATGCTCCCAATATCGCCGCCGCTTCCTTTGATCCAAAGGACCGCGCGTTTTGTAGCGTCGAGTGGATCGGATTCCTCAATTTTCGAACTGGTGTTTCCACCGCCGAAATTTGTGATTCGAAGATCGGAGCCCAGTATATTGGAGCGGTAGCGCAAGAGTTCAGGCGCATCGAGCTTTCGGGCGAAGTCCTCATCCCATCGATCTTCTAGATAGCGAAGAGTTTCCTGAGTCTTCATCAACAAGTGCCCTTAGAGATGGCGCAGGGGATCGTATAGCGTGACTGAATCCAATACCCGATTCCGCGATTCGAAATTCGACAGTATCGAATTGGAAAGCTCGGTGCAATAGGATAATTATTTCAATAGTGGAACAGACCATCTACCTGGCGGCACGCATCTTTTTGGTCAGCGACGCAGAAGTGATGAGTTTGTGTTTGACGTAATTGTAGGGAGACACGATTTGGCCGTTCAAAATTGCTAGACCCAATTCGATCAATTGTGGTCCATAACTGCTCGCCTCGTGCGATACGGAGGCGATGAAAGGGCTGCCCGGAATACTCATTTCATCCAGCGCTTCCGGAATGCAATCCTGTCCAACGATCGCTACATCCTTATCGCGTTTCGCTTCCCGTACGGCTTGTAGCGCCCCCAGTCCGCTCGTATCTGTCGCCGCGGCAACGAGCACACCATGCTGCGCAGGGTGACGCTTCAGAAAGTCAGCCATCAAGCGGTGGCTCCTTCCCCGCAAACCTTCTCCGTTCAACAAAACATAGTTTTCATCCCGTAAGCCTGGAAATTTCGATCGGATCCCGGCAAAAGCGCCTGTAATCCGGCTGTGGACGAGAGGCCCGGCTTCTTGAATATCTAATCCAACCACCCAACTCAGTTTTCCACCCCACAGATTTTTCGAATGTTGGGCGAGAAAATTGCCAGCTTCGTGCCCAACTCTGTAATTGTCCACACCGAAAAATGTCGCATGTGGATGCGGTATATCGACTGCGATCAGCGGGATTCCCGCGCCGTGAATCTTGTCCGCAATGATCGGCGCTATCCGCTGGTCGATTTGAAATTCAATGACCAGATCAGCCCTTTGCTTCACAAACTCCTCGGCGTTCTTAACTGCGGCTGCGGCGTCATACTTGTTGTCCAGGACCAGCAGGTCCACCCCGGCGGAGGAGGCCGCCGCTGCCAAACTCTCGCGCACCGCCTCGGAAAACGGCATTTCGCGCGACTGCGCGCCAAAGCCGAAGCGCACCTTCCTAGGTCGGGACACCAACCTGTAGAGTCCGTTCTCGGACTGTCCGAGGTACCCTCTGTGCGTCAGCGTTTTCAGAATCCTATAGACGGTCGTTTTCGAAATTTTCGTCCGCCGGTAAATCTCTTCGAGGGATTTCGGCTGGTTCTCAACCTGCAGCAATTCGAGAATATCCAGTGCTTTGGAGAGCACTGGGATGAGGTAAAGCCGAGCGGGGCGCGCCTTGGAGCTAGTTCGGTGCATTAGGTTTACACACAATTGGACGAGCGAAAGTATACCCTAGCGCCAGCCGATCCCGTTGTTTCAATAGATGGACTTCTTTCGTATTGACCAGTCGTTCTGGTTGCAATTAGAGTTCTCAGCCAGCGTGGCCTTGCGGCTGCCGGTGGCCTCCGCGTTCGCTCAGGGAAAGGAATCTTCCTCGTGCCCAATCCTATCCTCGGGGTTTTCCTGCACTGGCTCGGCGGTTTGGCCTCTGGCAGCTTCTACGTCCCCTATCGCCGGGTGAAACATTGGGCGTGGGAAACTTATTGGCTTGTCGGAGGTTTTTTCAGTTGGATCATTGCACCCTGGTTGCTGGCTCTTGTCCTCACCCACGATCTCTTTGCCGTGCTCAGGGAATCACCTCTCACCAGTCTGTTTTGGGCTTATGCTTTCGGCCTGTTGTGGGGACTCGGGGGACTCACCTTCGGCTTAACAATGCGCTACCTCGGTATGTCTCTCGGAATGGCCGTTGCCCTCGGATATACAGCAGCTTTCGGAACTTTGATGCCGCCGATCTTCCGCGGACAATTTAGAACTGAAGTCCTGGGCACCCATTCTGGACTCATTATCCTTATCGGTGTCGCCATATGCCTGTTTGGAATCGTCTTTGCCGGCACCGCAGGAATGTCCAAGGAAAAAGAACTGTCACAAGAGCAAAAACGCCTGTCCATCAAGGAATTCGACCTGAAGAAAGGACTGCTGGTAGCCACTTTCTCAGGCGTAATGAGCGCGTGCTTCGCTTATGGATTGGCAGCGGGCGATCCCATCAAAGGAATGACCATTCGTCACGGCACCCCGCCTCTGTGGCAAGGCCTGCCAGTACTGGTCGTTGTCTTGTTGGGCGGATTTACGACGAATTTCATCTGGTGCGTTGCCCTCAATATCCGCAATCGCACGGGCTATCAGTACCTCAATTCAGAGATCCGTCAAAATCTACTCTCGGGTCCGCCACTCGAAACAGTCACCGACGCTCCGGCGGAAGAGATGGCGAAGGCCAGCGGTTCTACGGAGGCGGCGCCCAACCATGCCCCGATGCTGATGAACTATGTATTTTCGGCAATCGCCGGGATCACTTGGTACTTGCAGTTCTTCTTCTACACCATGGGTGAGACCAAGATGGGCCACTATAGATTCTCTAGCTGGACTCTCCACATGGCCAGCATCATGATTTTCAGCACACTCTGGGGTATCGCGTTGCGGGAGTGGAACGGAACCGGCCGCCGCACAAAGGTCCTTGTGGCGTTGAGTTTGTTCGTTCTGGTCCTCTCGACCGTAGTGGTCGGGTACGGAAACTATGTCGGAATTGCAAATGAATCTAAGACTGCCGCCGCGCGATGAACAGCACCGATCCCAATTAGCCATATCAACTTTAGAATCTTATCCGTCGCGAGAGGAATAGTTCTCATCAGTCCCCATGGCTGCGCCTAAAATCGGAACGCGTAATTTCCAGCGCCCGCCTCATACACATCCGAATTCCCCTCGGTCCGAACAAACTTGATTCCGCCACTATGCGCGATGTCGTTGCTGCCTTCTCGAATTTGCGCCTTTGTGGGGAAATAAAGTACCCCGGTTGTATTTACTGGAATCGTAACGCTCCAGACTGTGCTCTTATTCTCCGCTCTCCAGCGCGAACCGATCGCGCCGTACGCGGATTCATAGGTGGCCTCTGCCTCGCCAAGTTCGGCACTGAACTGTGGATGAAGCACGATTCGATGGAATCCGGGATTTTCTATATCCGCGTCGATGCCCGCCACATACCGGTATAGCCATTCCGCAACCGCGCCATAGGCGTAATGGTTGAACGAATTCATCGAAGGGTCGTCCAATTTTTGATCGCCGTTCCATCTCTCCCACATCGTGGTTGCACCACGCTCGATCATGTAGAACCACGATGGATACGTTCGTTGCAGAAGCAGCCTGTACGCAACATCGGTGTAACCGCCCTTGCTCAGCTCGATCAAGAGATAGGGCGTTCCCAAAAATCCAGTCGTCAGATGAAAGTCGTGCGCTTTGATGTCGTCTACCAATCGTTGCATGGCAATCTTGTGTTTATCTTTTTCCAACAGATTCATGTGAAGCGCCAAGACGTAGCTCGTCTGGCTGCCACTCCCAACAGTGCCGTCCGCTTTGACATAAGCCTGATTGAACGCGCCACGAATCTTTTCGAATAACTGGCCATACTTTTCCGCTTCTGCGTTGCGGCCCAGCGCTTGCGCCATTTGCTGCATTAAAGACGCGTCGTACGCCCAATAGGCCGTGGCAATCAAGTCCTTTGGCGTCTGGCTGCCAATCGCCAGCCAATCGCCGTAGTCATTTCCACGTTCCTTAAGCCACAAGTAGTCAGAATTCGCTCTTTCCAGGTGGGCCATCCAGCGTTCCATCGCGGCCCAGTTCTCTTCCATGATCGTCTTATCACCGTATTGCAAATAGGCCGTCCAGGGGATGATGACTCCGGCATCCGCCCAGCCCGCAACGCTTTCTCCCGTCGGCCCTACCCGCGGCGACACATCTGCGTATGCGCCCTGCGCGCTCTGCGCGTCTCGAATGTCGGTCGTAAATTTGTGCGAGAACGCAGCAAGGTTCACGTTATAACTGGCCGTGCGCCAGAACACTTCCGCATCGCCCATCCATCCCAGACGTTCGTCTCGCTGCGGGCAATCGGTCGGCACGCTGAGAAAATTCCCGCGTTGACCCCAGGCAATGTTTCTCCAAAGTTGGTTTACCGTGGCGTTTGCTGTGCGGAACGTCATGGTGAAGGGTGCGCTCGTATAGAAGACTACTCCCTCAACCGAATCGCGGTTCGGCGTCCCCGGGTACCCTGTCACTTCGACATAACGGAATCCATGGAACGTGAAGTGCGGCTCGAATACTTCTTCGCCTCCACCGCGCAGAACGTATGTGTCCGTCGCTTCCGCAGTTCGCAGGTTTTCCGTATACAGCTCGCCGCTTGGCTTCAACACTTCTCCAAAACGCAATTTGACTTTTGTCCCGCTCTGTCCAGAAACACGTAACCGCGCCCATCCGACCATGTTTTGTCCCAGATCAAAGATGTAAACACCAGGAACTGGATTGGTCATTTCTCTGGGCGAAAGAGTCTCGTGTGCTCGGATGGGTTGAAAATCCTGTGCAACAAGCGGCGCTTTGGGCGCGGACAAAGCGGCTGCAGGCCTCCACTCGCCTTCGAGCGAAGCTGCGTCGCCCGCGTCTTTTTTTTCCCGTCGTGCGTCGTAGAATTCACCATTGTAGAGATCCGAACTCACGATCGCCGAAGGTACGGTTTTCCAGCTTTCGTCCGTGGAAATCGTATCTCGGGTTCCATCGGTATATTCGACCTCCAATTGACCCAGAATACGCACAGGCGGCGGCCCAAAGTTGTATCGATTTTGCAGCCAGGCGAGTCCGTCCGCGTACCATCCTCCTGCTAACAACGCACGAACGGCGTTTGTGCCCGGTTGTACCAGAGAGGTGACATCATAGACCTGATAAGAAATTCGCTTTCGATAGTCGGTCCACCCGGGCGCAAGGACATCGTCTCCTACGCGTTTCCCATTCAGGTACACCTGATAAGCGCCCAGCGCTGTCGAATAAATCCGCGCTCTCTGCACGGTTTTTGCAACGTGGAAATTTTTCCCGAACCAACTGATGGGCTCAGCCAGCCACGGCGTGCCAAGCGGATCTTGTCCAATTTCTGCAGCGACTCCGGCCGCCGGCCATGAACTGTCGTCGAAATCCTGTACGGTCCATTCGGAGTTCCCTCCGTCCTTCCTTGTCTTCCAGTTCGTATCGGAGATGATCCGCTGAAACGTGCCATCCGGTAATTCCACGCGCAGCACAGCCACCAGTCCGCCGGATACGGGAGCTTGGGCCCAGTCCGGTTTGTCGACAGTCACTTCTGCCGCGATCGAATTCTTGCCGGATTCCAAATTACTTAAGGTAACTTCGCGGAAAGTTCCCCACGGATCATGCGGGCGGCCAAATTTGCCCGCAGGTGATTCTTGCAGCACGATTTTCCCGTTTACCCACACACCGATGTTGTCTTTGCCTGTAATGAAGAGCACTGCGGTTTTTGGTTTTCGCGAAAGCGTGAAATTCAGACGAAAATCACGCTTCCCGACGGATGCCTTTGACAAAGCTCCTTCGTCAGTACTCCAGATCCATTTCGGATTGGATGCATGGTCGCCCCGCTCAACCGGCATGTCTTGTGCGATCCAGCGCGCAGTCCAATCTTCGGCCGAAAGCAATCCCATCTCCCACCAGCTCGGTTTGCTGTACGCAGTTGGCTTCCCTTGTCCATCCCAGACGCGAACCTCCCAGAAATACCTGACCCGAGAAACAAGAGCGGGCCCTCCGTAGGGAGCGTTGACAGAGTCCGCCGACATAATCTTGCCGCTATCCCAGACATCCGGCTCGTTCCGCTGAAGCTTTTCTGATGAGCTGGCAACGCGTATCTCGTAAGCGATCTGCACTGCCCCTCGTCGCGGATCGTTGAGCCGCCAAGACAAGCGGGGATGAGCGTTGCCCAGGCCAAGTGGCGTCGTCATGGCCTGACACTCCAGCTCCGAGGGCGCTCCGCCTGACACGGTAGCGTCAGGCTCAGGAATCGCTTTGGCCGGAATATTTAGGGTCACACTCGCTGTGAGCTCCAGAAGTAGCCCAAAGAAAATTCTTGCCCCTTGCTGTTTGCTCATTGCAATCTCCGAAGGCCTAGAAGTTTCGGTATTGTATATATTTTTCTATTGAATTCCTATCGTCCACGTTCCTTGACGTGTCGTCTGCCGTTTTGACGCACAATATGACACTCCACGGTTTTTTTTCCGCCGCGGTGTAAGGAGATCGCGATGCCCAGGACCGCTTTTCGATTGCGAATAAAAACCGGCAAGGAGCAAGAATATGACGCCGCGCACCGGCGCGTCTGGCCAGCACTGCTATCCAAGCTAAAGGAAGTCGGGATATCTCACTATTCGATCTTCCGACGAGGCCAAGATCTGTTCCTCGTCATGCAAGTCCATGATTTTGATTCTGCATGGCGAAAACTCGACAGCGACGCGATCAATCTGAAATGGCAGCGAGAAATGGCTGAATACTTCGAGCCTGTTCCAGATCTTCAACCCGGCGAACGCTTTGCCATGATGAACGAAGTTTTCTATATGGAGTGATCGATGTGTATCGGGACAACCCGATTCTCTGCACGATCTTGGAAGAAGCAAGTATCGTGATCGCGCAGCTCGCGAAAAACTCCCAGATCAGCTGATTGAAAAATTCCCGTGTGTGTTTGGTGGGCCCGCCAGGATTCGAACCTGGGACCAACGGATTATGAGTCCGCTGCTCTAACCGCTGAGCTACGAGCCCCACGACGCGTAACAACATGATTCTATATTAATTTAGGAGAGTAGCG
>Ga0137379_10002454_pt1 | contig 17242 bp, 11 predicted proteins | sample SagtaG_18_FD_104812 | JGI IMG/M metagenome (GOLD analysis project Ga0137379, IMG submission 104812) | Vadose zone soil microbial communities from Sagehorn Ranch, Mendocino, California, USA - Sage2_L_80_16 metaG | ecosystem: Environmental > Terrestrial > Soil > Vadose zone | place: USA...
AGGCCGTCTCGCGCGTCATGGCAGGCGAGCGCTATGACCTCGTCCTGTGCGACCTCGGCATGCCTCAGCTCGACGGCTGGCAGGTCGCCCGCGAGATCGCCGAGCTGGCCCCGGGCACGCGCCTCTACCTGGTGAGCGGATGGGCGCGCGAGGTCGCGCCGGAGCAGGCGGCGCAGGTCGGGGTCGCCGGCATGCTCGCGAAGCCGCTCTCGCTCGACGCATTGCGCGCGCTCCTCGGCACCACGCCTTCATCGCCACCCTCCGGCGGGGACGGCGGCCACGCGAGCGAGCGGCGGGAGGAGGTGCGGGCGCCCGGCGGGGTTGTGCGCGACTCGGCGGCGCCGCAGCTTGAACCGCACGACCCCGCGCCGAGGTGAGAGGAGGAACGGCCCCGCAGCACGGGGGCCGGGTCTGCGCGCCTACGACGCCAGGGCGAAAGCAGTCCGCAATGGAGCGGATGCGAGCATGAGAGGGCACCGATGAAGATCAGGTACACGATGGTGTTGGCGGGTGCGCTGGCGCTGGCCGGCGCGGCTGGTGCAGTCGCGCAGTCCGGCAGCGGCAGCTCGAGCGGAGGCTCCACGGGCTCGACCTCCGGCGGGACCGGTTCCACCGGATCGACCTCAGCTGGGACGGGTTCCTCGACGGGTTCTTCGGCCACGCCGGGCTCGACCTCCACGGGCAGCGATTCGACCCTCGGCGGCACGGGCTCGGGCAGCACGTCCAGCAGCGACGCTGGTTACGGCCCGAGCGGCAGCTCGGGCTCGACGGGCTCCGGCTCCTCGGGCAGCACGGGCTCGACCGGCACGACGGGCAGCACCGGTACGACGGACACGACGGGCACGGGCTCCGGCTCGACGGGCAGCACCGGTACGACCGGGACGACGGGCACGACGGGCAGCACCGGCTCTTCCGACAGCGGCAACGCGGGAAAGCCCTAGCGCTGCTCCGTCCAGCCACGACGGCGGGTCCCGTGCTCCGGCGCGCGACCCGCCTTCTTCGTCAGCTCGCCGCGGCCGCGGCCCGCGGCAACACCTCTTGCACCGAGGTGCGCAGCACGGGCGACTGCTCGATCTCTTGCGAGGTGGGGACGTCGTAGTTGGCCCAGTCGAGCAATCCTTCACGAGGAGTGTATAGCCGGCCGGGGTCACCGACCAGGGAGAGGATGCCGCGCGCCCGCAAGCCCGAGAGCCAGGCGAGGCAGGCCTCCGAGAGCGCCCGCTCGTAGAACACATCGCCCGCCAGGACGACATCGATGCCGGGGAGGTCGCCGCCGAGGAGGTCGCCCTCGCGCCAGCCGATCGCGACGCCGTTGAGCTGGGCGTTGAGCTCCACCGCGGCTCGGGCGAAGGGGTCGAGATCGCACGCCTCGACCCGCGCAGCCCCCGCGCGTGCCGCGGCGATGGCGACCAGTCCGCTGCCGCTCGCGAAGTCGAGCACGGACTTCCCGCGCACGACCTCCGGCCAGTCGAGGACGTAGCGCGCGACCGCCTGGCCGCCCGCCCAGGGGAACGCCCAGAAAGGCGCGGCGTCCCACGGGGCGAGCTCGGCGCTGGTGGCGTGCCACAGCGAGGTCAATTCGTCGGCCTGGTAGGTGACGACCTCCGGCACGAGCGGCACCGGCAGCGGGCGGGTGCGGCCGCGGATGAACGTCTTCAGCTCGGCCAGGGAGGACGGATCGATCACGTCCCATGAGGCGCCCCGGCCCGTCGGACGTCAAGCGCGCCGCTAGAAGGCCACCCGCGACAGGAGGTACGCGACCGCGGTCGACGCGCCCACCCCGATGAGGCCCGGGATCATTCTTCACGAAGGCCGACACGCAGAACATCGCGATGGCGAAGGTCCAGGGCGCGACGTGCACCATGGACCTGATGTTGGCGATGAGGAATGGCTTGTTGGACGTGACGAAGGTGTCGCTCATCCAGGCGATGCCGAAGATCGACACGACCGCGATCATGCCGGCCGTGAAGACCTGCGACTTGGCGATGTCGGGGATGAACCAGGATGAACCCCCGCCCTGCCCGCGGCACCTACGTAGGGCGGGGGCTTGTCCCCCGCCGTCGACGCCCGCGCTAGCGCTGCGGCGATCGGAGGCCCTGGATGTTCTGCCGGGCCTGCGCCGCCTGCGAGCTCTGCGGGGCCTCCTCGATGACCCGGTTCCAGGCGGCGATCGCCTTCGCCTGATCCTGGAGGTCGTAGGCGTAGACGACGCCCAGGTTGTAGATGCTCTGCATGTGGCGGGGGTCGACCTGGTGCGCGCGCTGGAAGTTCGCGATCGCCTTGTCGAAGGCCTGGAGCTTGCGGAACATGACGCCCTGGTCGGTGAGGACGTCGGCGTTGTTGGGCTGCAGCGCGAGCGCCTTGGCGTAGGCGTCCACGGCGCGCTGGGCCTGGTTCGTGTCGAAATAGTCGTTCCCGAGCGCGATCCACGCCTGGACGTCCTTCGGGTTCTGCGCCGCCAGCCGCTCCTCGGCGGCGATGCGTTGCTGCACGGCGCCGGTCTCCGGCACCAGCGCGCTGGGCGGCATCGCGCTCGGCGGCGGCAGCAGCGGGAGCGTGCCCGGCGTTCCGGTGGCAGGGGGAAGCGGCGGCTGCTCCGCGGAGCGCTTGCAGCCGCTCGAGAGGAGCGCGAGCGCGGCCAGGGCGGCGGGGATGGCGGTGCGGTTCAAGGTGAGACCTCCGGCGGATGGTCGAGCAGCGCGATTGTGGCACGCAAGGCTGCGGCCGGGGAGGGGGTCGTGAGATCCTCCGCCCGGCCGCGCGCTCTTCCCCCGCAGAGGTCCGGCTAGGCGCTCTTCCGCTGCTCGCGCTGCGCCGCGATCTTCTGCTCCAGCCGATCGAGCCGCGCGTCGCGGACCTCGTCGCGCCCCGTCTCCGCGCGGCGCCCGGCGAGGTGCGCCTCGCCCGGCGCCCAGCCCGGCTGCACGGTGGCGGCGAGCTCCGCGGCCGAGCGCTGGAAGAGTCGCGCCACGGGACGGACGGCTGCGGTGCTGGCCAGGTAGAAGCCGACGAAGGGGAGGAACATCAGGAAGGCGGCCCCCATCACGGGCGCCACCGCGAAGGCGAGCAGCAGCGGGACGTGGAGATACGTCTCGCCGGCGGCGCCGGGCAGCGCCGCGCCGTCGGACGGCACCGGCTGGAGCGTCCAGCTCTTCATGCTGAAGTAGTAGCCCTTCTTCACCTGCGTCCCTGCCGCGATCGTCGTCATGGCCCTCGTCCCCTCGGCGGTGCGTGTCGTGCACCTCATGCACCCAATGTCTCGCGATCGGCCCGCCGGCGATATTGGGACGAGCACCGAGCGCGCGGGGTTCGTGTCCGGGGCGAAGGCGGGAACGGGACAGGAGGCCTCGGGCGAGGAGTCCCGAGGCGGGGGTCGGGAATCCACCCGAGATCAAAGATCGACGCCGGGGGGCGGCGGTTCAGTGGGCTTCTCCGGCTTGCGGCCGCGGAAGCCGGCGCAGGGGTCCTCGCGCGGCTGGGCCGGCGTGAAGACGATGTAGTCGAAGGGCAGGCCGCCCGGTCCGAACGCCTCGGCGTAATCGGCAGGGGTGCGCCGCTCGTCGGAGACCTCCAGGAAAGCCACGGCGGCGCGGCTGCGGTCTGGTGCCTCGCGCGCGAGGTAACTCGGCACGGCGCGGTCGGTGCGTGCGTGGCCGGAGCCTGCGATGAGCACCGCCCCGTCGCCGCGCGCGGCGAGGACCCGCTCCGCCAGCTGGGCGTCGCGCGACCGCTGCATGGTGACGAACGGGTCGAGCATCGAGCGCGGCAGCTCGCGGCAGTGCGACTCCCACATCTCGTCGCGGATCTCCTGCGCGGCGGCTTCGGGCAGCGGCCCCGCCCGATCGAGCAGCTGCCGCACGGCCGGCGCGAGGCTGCCGGCGCCGCTCTTCACCACCTCGCGAACCTGCTTCCGGCTCAGGTTCGCGGCCACGATGGGGAGCTCGGCCGCCAGCGCGGTCGCGAACACCGGTCGGTAGAGCGCGAAGTCGGGCCAGCCGGTGCCCGCCCATCCGACCGCCTTCGCGAGCGCGTCGGGGTCGTGCGGGGTCGAGCGGGTCAACGCCGCGTCGACCCGCGGCTGCTGGGCGAGGTCCAGCATCTCGAAGGCGACGGCCGGCTTCCGGCCGGCGGCGACCATCGCGGCGAGGGCGCGCGCCTGCAGCTCGTGGTGGACCGGGTTGTCGTGGGTCTCGCCGAGCGCCACGAAGTGCGCGCTTGCCAGAGCCGCGTGGAAGGCGGCCTCGTCGACGAAGCGGCCGCCCCGCACGTCCCAGATCCGCCCGGCGAGCGGGTGGTCGCGGTGGAGCAGGGGTGGGGATGGGGAGGGGCGGCCGGCGCAGGCGGCGGGGAGGGCGAGGACGAGGAGCGCGGAGAGGGCGGGCCGGATGGCCGGTCGGAGCATCGCGTCGTCTTAACCGAGAGGCCGGTCGGCGGCGACCTTCGCGTGCACGGCCGGCATGGGCATGGCTGCTGCTTCGCGTTCGAGGTGCCGCTCGCCCACGCCGCCCGAGCGCTCTTTCACGCCGTCGAGCTGGAAGGTCCCGACGGTCTCCGCCAGCTCCTGCGCCTGGCCGGAGAGCTCGCTCGCCGCCGAGGACGACTCCTCGGAGGTGGCGGCAGTCTGCTGGGTGACGGCGTCGACGCTGCGCAGGGCCTGCTGCAGCTGGCCGATCCCGGTCGCCTGCTCGCGCGTGCTGGCCGCCATCTCGGCCACCAGGTCCGAGACCTTGGTCACCGCGCCGGCGATGTGCGACAGCTTCTCGCCGACTTGCCGCGCCGTCGCCTCCCCGCTGCTCGCCTGGCGCACCGACTGCTGGATGAGCGCCTCGGTCTTGTTCGCCGCCTCCTTCGAGCGGAGCGCGAGCGAGCGCACCTCTTCGGCCACCACCGCGAAGCCCCGCCCCGCCTCGCCGGCCCGAGCGGCCTCGACGGCCGCGTTCAGCGCGAGGAGGTTCGTCTGGAAGGCGATCTCATTGATGTCCTTGATGATCTGCGAGGTGCCTTGCGCCGAGGCCTGGATCTCGGCCATGGCCCGGCTCATCTCGCCCATGGCCGAGGACCCTTCGTCGGCGGCGCCGCGCGCGCCGCGCGCGAGCGCGTCGGCGGCCTGCGCGTGATCGGCCGAGCGCTGCGTCATGGAAGCCATCGTGTCGAGCTGGGCTCCCGTCTCCTGCAGGCTCGCCGCCTGCTGCGCGGCGCCGTCCGCGACGGTCTGGCTCGAGGCCGAGATCTGGTCGGCGGCCGAGGAGACCTCCTGCGCCGCGCGCGCTACCTGTGCGAGGGCTGCATGCAGCGCCTCCGCCGTCTGGTTCACCGCCTCCTTCACCCGGGCGTGGTCGCCGGCGTAGATGCCCGTCACGCGCGCGGTGAGGTCGCGCTCGGCGAGGCGCGTCAGCGTGCGCGAGGCCTCGTCGATGGGGTGGAGGACGGCGTCGAGCGTGTCGTTCACCCCCTGCACGATGGCGCGGAAGTCGCCCTGGTGCTGGGCCACGTCGGCGCGCGCCGAGAGGTCGCCGCGGAGGGCCCCCTCGACGAGGTGGCGGGTGTCGGCGAGGAGCGCGTTCACGGCCGCGATGCAGCCGTTGAGGCTGTCCTTGATGCCGTTGAAGTCGCCGCGGGATTCGGTCGTGAGCGCGGGAGGGACCTCGCCGCGCGCGAGCCGCTCGAGGTAGCTGGAGGTGGTGCGGATGGGCTCGCCGAAGGCGTCCATGGTGGCGTTCATGCCCGCCACGATGCCGCGGAACTCGAGCTCGACCCGGGCCGGATCGCCGCGGGTCGCGAGATCGCCCGCCCGCACCGCGGCCGAGAGCCGGTCCGCTTCGCTGCGCAGCGCGTCGAGGGTCCGCCCGATGCGGCGCCCGAGGACGAGCGCGACGCCCACGAGCAGCGCGGCCCCGGTGAGCACCGCGCCCAGGATGAGCTGGATGGCACGGCGCGCCGCCGCCTCGCCTTCGGTGCGGGCCAGGTCGGCCTCTCCACGCACCGACGCCGCCAGGTCGGCGAGTCCGCTGTCCAATTCGTTGTGACGCGACTCCAGCACGGCGAAGGCGCGGGCGAGCTTCTTGTCGGCTTCGTCGGACGCGCGGGCGTCCTCGCCCATGCCCGCCTGATCGCGCTCCGTGAGCGCGGCCAGCGCCTGCCGGGCGGCCTCGGTCCACTCCACCATCGGCTGGTGGGAGGCGGTCCACAGGCCCGTGAGCTCGGCGCTGCGCGGCGTCGCCTCGAAGGCGGCGGCGGCGTCGTCCACCTGCTGGAAACCCATCTGAACCCGGCCGGCCGCCAGCCGCCGCACCTCGGCGCCGCGCGCGACCGCGCCGGCGTAGAGGGCGTGCATCACGTTCGCCTGACCCTCGCGCAGCTCGGCCACCCCCTGCAGCGCCGGGACGGTGCTCGAGACGACCCCGGCGAGGCGCTGGCGGATGGAGGAGGCGCTCCAGAAGGCGAGCGCGCCCACCACGGCGAGGATGCCCACCGCCCCCGCGAACGAGATCCTGATGCGAGTGCTGACCTGCATGACACCACCATTTCGGCTCGGCCGAGCGTGGACGGGTGGCGCCGGACCGGGTGACCCGGCCTTGCGACCCGGTGTGGACGTCAGCGCACCGCGACGAAGTTCTTCTTCACGAACCGCTGGCCGTCCGCGGACAGCATGAAGTCGAAGAACTGCTTGAGGCCGCCGGTGGGGCGGCTCTTCGCGACGAGGAGCAGCGGGCGCGAGAGCAGGTAGCTGCCGGCGCGGATCTCGTCCGGCGACGGCGTCACGCCGTCCAGCGGGAGGGCGTGCACGCCCGGGCCGGCGTAGGCCAGGGTGGCGGGGGCGATCGCGCCCAGCTCCGCGGCGGCCAGCTTGACGCAGTCGCTCGCGTCCTCCAGCTCCTTCACCGGGCCGTAGGCCTCGCCGTCGAGGACGGTGGTCCTGAAGGTGTCGACGGTGGCGCGCCCGCTCGTGAGCGACTCGCTGCACGCGATGATGGGGAGGTTCGCGCCGCCGAGCTCCTTCCAGTTCTTGACCTTGCCGGAGTAGATGGCCTTGAGCTGCGCCTTGGAGAGCGCCTTGACCGGGTTCTTGTCGTTCACGAAGACGCCCAGCGCGTCGTAGCCGATGATCTGGAAGTACGGCCGCTGGGTCAGCTCCTCGGAGGTCAGGCTGCGCGAGACGCCGGCCACCGACACCTGCCCGGCCAGCGCGGCCTTGAGGCCCTTGCCCGCGCCGCTCATGCCGACGTTGCCGAACTTGACGCCGCTCTTGGCGGCGAAGGCCGGCGCAGCATCCTTCATGATGCGGCTGCCGATGGTGGTCGCGCCGTCGTAGGTCAGCTCCTCCGCCAAGGCCGGGCCGGCCCAGGTGAGCGCAGCGGCGCAGAGAACCGACATCCCACGTCCGAATCCGTACATGTTCACGCTCCTCGCGGGCGCCGCTTGGCGCGCCGACCTCGCGGAGCGATGTGCAAGGGGTGGGCCCCTCAGGAAGTGAACTGGGGATGCCCCAGGAGCTGGGTCAACGGTGCGTCTGGGGCATCGGCCGGCCACGGTGCGGAGGAGCGCTGCAGGCGCTCCAGCCAGCGCCGATCGAGCGGCTGGGCGAGGTCGGCGAGGTGCGTGGTGGCGCTGGTGGTCTGGCCCTTCGGCCCGGAGGCATCGCCCGCCCCGACGTAGAAGCCCGCCAGGAGGAGGGCGCTCCGTACCTGGGTGGCGGTGCTGTAGGTGAAAAGGCTCGCCCGGTCCGCGCAGCGGCGCCGCAGCGCGGTGAACGCGGCCACCGACCAGAGCGAGCCGTCGTGCCGGGGCGAGAAGGGATCCCAGAAGACGAGCTCGGCCTCGGCGCGCTCGGCCGGGAGGGTGGCGAGGAGGTTGCCCGGCACGAGCCGCCAGACGAGGCGCGGCTCCTCGTGGCGGCCGGTCGCGAGGAGCGCCCGCGCCGCGCGCAGGTCCGGGGCGTCGAGGCCGAGCTGCCGCGCGCCCTCGTCGCTCGCCGCCAGCTCGAGCGCGCCGAGCTCGCGCTCGAAGCTCACCACCTCGAGGCGCCGGCCGCCCCCCACGAGCTCGCGCGCGGCCCGCAGCGCGGCCAGGGCGTTCGCGGCCGCGCCCAGCCCGACGTCGAAGAGCACGAGCGGCGGCCCCGCTGCGGCCAGCCGCTCGCGCAGGCGCGACTGCTGCACGTAGAGCCGCTCCGATTCGGCGGTCGCGCCGATGACCGGGTGCATCACCTCACCGACGGTGCGATCGAGGACGGCGGGGGCGCCCGAGGAGGTGGTGACGATCTGGAAGCGGGGAACATCGCTGACGCCTCCCTCGCCCCGCCGCGCGCGGAGGGCGCCACCTCCCTCGCCCCGTGGAGCAGGGAGAGGGTCGGGGAGAGGGGCCGGGCCCGAGGTGGAAGCCGTCCGCCCAGGCGGTCTACGGGTCACGTCGTGCTCGTGGAGGTCGATGGCGGCGAGCGTCTCCTTCATGAACGCGCCGTAGCGGCCCTGCTCGATGGCCGCGCGCGCGTCGCGCATGAGCTGGAGATAGTGGTGGAGGTTGTGGACGGAGAGGAGGCGTGGGCCGAGCGGCTCCTTGCACTTCATGAGGTGGTGCAGGTAGCCGCGCGAATGACGCGCGCAGGTGGCGCACGCGCAGGTCGCGTCGAGCGGTGCCTCGGAGAGGCGGTGCTCGCTGCGGTTCACCCGCACCCGCCCGGTGGAGGTGAAAGCGGTGCCCTGCCAGGCGAGCGAGGTCGGGATGACGCAGTCGAACATGTCGACGCCGTGCGCCATCGCCTCCAGGATGTCGGGCGGGGTGCCGACTCCCATGAGGTAGCGCGGGTGGCTGCGAGGGAGGAGCTCGGCCGTCCGCGCCACCACGTCGAAGCGCTCGCTGCGCGTGTCGCCCACCGCCAGCCCCCCGATGGCGAAGCCGTCGAACGGGTGCTGGGTGAGGAAGCCGGCCGACTCGGCGCGGAGCACCGGGGAGAGGCCGCCCTGCACGATGGCGAACAGCGCCTGCTCCGGGTTCGTCCGCGCGGCGAGGCTCCGCAGCGCCCAGCGGTGGGTGCGGTCCATCGCCTGGCGAATGGCGGCCGGCTCGGCGGTGGAGGGGAGGCAGACGTCGAGCACCATCATGATGTCGGATCCGAGGGCGGTCTGGACCTCGATCGACCGCTCGGGCGTGAGCTCGTGCCGGCTCTGGTCGATGTAGCTGCGGAAGCGCGCGCCGGTCTCGCTCACCTCGCGGTGCGACGCCAGGGAGAAGATCTGGAAACCACCCGAGTCGGTCAGGATGGGCCCGTCCCAGGCCATGAAGCGGTGCAGGCCGCCGAAGTGGCGCATCGCCTCGGGGCCCGGCCGGAGGAGCAGGTGGTAGGTGTTGCCGAGGATGATCTCGGCCCCGAGCCCGCGCACCTGCTCGGAGGTGAGGCCGGTGACGGTGGCTCGCGTGCCCACCGGCATGAAGGCGGGCGTCTCGACCGTGCCGTGCGCGGTGACGAAGCGGCCCCGGCGGGCGCGGGTGCTGGCGTCCTCCGTGCCGGGCTGGAACGAGAAGGTCATTATGGGGGGCGGACCATACACCGAACCCCCTGTCCCTCGTCGAGAGGGCGCCTGGGAGAGGGAGGTCTGCTCCTCGCTGCGGGGCGAGGCTACCGCTGCTGCGCCCTGGCCATTCCGCGCTCGATCGCGTCGATGAGGTACGGCCGCAGATTGGCGGGAGAGATGATCCGGTCGAGCGACCCGACCTTGAGGGCGCGCTCGACGCTGTGGATGCGGTCGAACTCGTCTCCGACCTCGCCCAGCTTCTCCGAGCGGACCCGGGCGATGACCTCGCCCAGGCGGGCCCGCGCTGCGCCGCCGCCGTGGGCCGCCTGCTCGGCCTCGACGGCGCGCGGATCCTTGCGGGTGCGGTTCTCCACCTCGCGCGCGAAGACCACCGCCGCCGCCGGCGCGCCGCCGATGACGGAGGCGCGCGCGCCCTCCACGGCGACGATCTCCATCTCGTCGCGCAGCGTCTTCGCGAACACCACGAACGCGCCGCCGTGGTAGCGCGAGACCACGCAGAAGACGACCGGACCCTGGAAGTTCACCACCGCCCGCCCGATCTCGGCGCCGTACTCGAGCTGGAGGCGCCGCATCGACTCGGGCGAGCCGTCGAAGCCGGACAGGTTCGCGAGCACCACCACCGGCCGGTTGCCGGAGGCCGCGTTGATGGCGCGCGCGATCTTCTTCGAGGACTGCGGGAAGAGCGTGCCGGCCGACCAGAACTCCGGCCCGTCGGCCGGGACGAACTCGAGCCGGGGCAGCGGGCGCGACTGGATGCCGATGAGGCAGACGGGCCAGCCGCCGAGGTGCGCGTCCCAGACCACCCCGGTGTCGCCGCCGCGCAGGTCCTTCCAGCGCTCGAGGGGCGGGTGGTCCTGGTCGATGCAGGCCGCCATGATGCGCCGGATCTCGAACGGCTTCTTGCGGTCGGGGTTCTTCTCCTGGCTGAAGACGTCGCCCACCGTCTCGAAGCCCGCGCCGCCCTCCGGGCCGTGCGGGTAGGGCCGGATGTCGCGGTCCTTCGGGTCGCCGGTCGGGGCGCGCCGCGGGAAGCGCTCGCCCGGGGCGCGGTAGGCGTGATCGTAGTGGCGCATCAGGATGTCGATGGCCTCGGCCACGCTGCGCGCCTGGTACTGAGCCTGGCCGTTCGGGCCCATGATCCGGTCGTAGCCTCCGATGCCCTCGTTGTCCTCCGCCGAGACCGACCCGGAGTACTCGAGGGCCTGCTTCCCGGTCAGCACCATCGAGGCGCCCGGCGTCATGACCAGGATGCCCTTGGTGTGCATGAGCATGGTCGCCTCGGCGTTCCAGTACGGCTGCGCGCCGACGGTGATGCCCAGCACCACCACGTTGATCTCGCCTCCGGCTTGCGTGAACTCGATGATCCGGCGCAGCACGCGCGAGACCCAGTCCATGTTCTCGGTGCCGGTGGTCATCGAGATCTTGGCGCCGGCGCACACCTCGAACCACTCGAGCGGCACGCCCAGCTTCTGCGCCAGGGCGAGCGCCTCGTCGATGCGGCGGCACTCGGGCTCGGCCACCGAGCCCATCTCGCGGCCCGGATCGCCCATGACGACCACCCGCTGCATGCCCTCGGGGTGGCGCTCGGTGTAGGTCTTCACGACGCCCACCACCACGTTGGCCGTGTTCTGCCCGGGGGGGCGCTGCACCGGCACGAGCTGCTGCCGCCCGTCGAGGTCGTGCTCGACGAACTCGCCGCGCGGGATCCCACCCTGCGGCTCGGCCGGCGCGAGCATCCGCACCAGCTCGTGCGGGTGGGTGAGCCCGCGCCGCCGCAGCTGCACCACCTTCTGCTGGTACTCTCCCATGGGCTCGAGCGGCCGGTCGGTGGGCTCGTCGTAGCGAAGGGAGAGGCCCTGGCCGCCCTGGGTGATGACGCGCAGCAGTACCGGGTGCAGCGCGCCGGTCTCCGGCTCCACCATGCGCGCGTCGATCAGCGCCATCTCGAGCCCGGCCCCGGCGGTGGCGGGGGCGAGCCGCTCGGCCAGGGTGCGCACCTCCTCGCGCGTGAGCTGGAGCGGCGGGCCCACCGTCAGGATGACCCGGTTCCACTCCAGCCGCTGATTGGGCGCCCGGCGCGCCTGGAAGCGGCGCATCCCCGCCAGCGCCTCGTGGAACATCCGCTCGAAGTGCGGCAGGCGGACGACGCGGCCGGCCGCGTCGCGCACCGCCGTCACGTCGCGCACCTCCGCCATGGCGAAGAGGCGCTCGTCCTTCGGGTTCGCCTGGGCCGTGCCGCGATACAGGTAGACGTCCTCCACCGACGGCAGCCGCTCCAGGTTGAACTTCGAGAGCCGCTGAAGCTGCATGCGCTCGAAGAGCATGGGGTGCACGCCGCGGTAGCGGCGGTCCTCCGCAAGCCCGCCGTCTGCCGTCAACCGGAAGGTGAAGTGGCGCTGGCTGCCGGAGCCGACGCCGTGGCCGGGCAGCGCCAGCAGCACCGAGACGCGGCGCAGGTTCTTGCCGAAGCCGCCCTGCGTGAGCGCAACGCGGAGCGCCTCGGCCGCGGCGTCGTCGCTCGCCTCCGCCACGTCGAGCCACAGGTACAGCTCGGCGACGAGCTCGCGGCCCGAGAGGTCCGCCCCCAGCCGTGCCACCCGCCGGGCCGCCTGCGCCGCCTCGGCCGCGCCCGCCTGCGTGGCGGCGACGCGGAAGTCCTCTCCGTTACGCCGGTAGTCGGCGAAGACGCACGGGACGCCGTCGACGTCGCGCGCGGTGATGGGGCCCAGCGGACGGACCCGGTAGTAGCGCCGCAGGAGGGTCTCGATGAGCTTCGCGCGCAGGTCGGCTGGCGCGACCGCCATGTTCTGCACGAGCAGGGTCGCCATCGCCTGGCCGCTCTCCACCAGCCGCCCGGCGATGCGCTCGCGCTCCTCCGGCGAGGCCGCCCCCATCCGCCCCAGGTCGGCCTCGGCCTGGACGTAGGCAGCCTGGCGCGCTTCCTCCAGGGCCGGCCGGTCGAAGCGCCGGTAGCGCACCTCGCGCGCGAGGTCGGCCAGGGCTGGGAAGTGCTCCTGGCCGAGCTCCGCCAGGCGATCGAGCAGGTCGCGCGCGTCCGGCGCGGTCAGGCCGCGCGGTGGGTCTTGCGACAGGCGCCGCTCCAGGAGCCCGAGGAGTGGCTGGAGCTGCTCGTCGGCGCGCTCATGGGCCTTCTGGATGCGGAGGAGCGCCAGCGAGAGGGCCCGCGCGGCGGCGTCCAGCGTCACCCCGTAGTGAGCGAGCGCGCGCTGCAGCATGGCGACGAAGCGCGGCGACAGCGCGGCGCCGCCCGCCTCGGGCTCGTGCAGGTAGCGCCACAGCTCCTCGAGCGGCGGCTTCGCGTCGGTCGCGGCGCCGGCCGGCAGCGCGCGGCTGAAGAGCGACTGTAGATCCGCGAAGGCGCGCAGCGCCTCCTCCTCCAGCCGCAGCACCTCCTCCTCGTTGGGCGGCACCGCCGCGGCCAGCTCCTTCCAACCGGTGGCGAGGCGGCGCGCGTCGGCGGTGGCCACGTCGAAGCCGAGCAGCAGGCGATGGAGCTCCTCGAGCGTGCTCACCCAGCGCTCGCGCGGCCCACCGGCCACCGGCGGGGGCGGGGGGCCGAGATCGATCGGCTCGGTGACCTGGGCCGGGCGCTCCCCGAGCGGCTCCAGCCGCACGAGCGGCGCGCCCGCGTCCACCTGCCCGTTCACCGCCACCAGCACCTCGCGAACGATGCCGGCCTCGGGCGCCAGCACCAGCGTCTCCACCTTCATCGACTCGATGCGCGCCACCGGGTCGCCGGCGGCGACCTGCTGACCGGGCTCGACCGGGATGGCGACCACCACCGCCGGCATGGGCGAGACGACCAGCCCGGCAGGCTCGCGCGCCACCCGGTGAGGCACGCCATCCACCTGGACCATCTGATCGAGGCCGTCGGAGGCGAGCAGGATGCGCAGCCGCTGGCCGTTCCACTCCATCCTCCGCTCGAGTCGGCCGAGCCGCTCGACCCGCACGTCGACGGCGGGCGAGCCAGCCGTGCCGACGCGGTAGGTGCGGGGGCCGGTCTGCCGGACGTCGAAGCGGAAGCGTTGCCCGCGGTAGCGGAGCTCGACGGAGCGGCCCGAGGATGGACCGACCCGAGGCCGCCCGCGCCGCGCCTCGGCCAGGAAGCGCGCCCGCTCGAGGTCGAGCTCGGCCTCGTACGACTCCACCGCCGAGGCGAGGAGGGCCGCCTCGCGGCGCTGCGGAACGAGCGGCTCGCCGGCGGCGATCGCCTCCAGGGTGCCGATCCCGGCCTCGCCGCGCTGCAGCTCCGGCCGGCCGCACAGCGCGAGCAGCCACGCCTTGGAGCTGCCGCTGCCGCGCAGCAGCACGTCCGAGTCGGCCAGCGCCTGTTCGAGCCGGAGCAGCGCCTCGGCGCGCGACTCGCCGCGCGCCACCACCGTGGCGAGGACGGCGTCGCCGGGGGGGGCGCGCTCGCCCTCGTCGACGGCGGCGTCCGCGCGGACGCCGAGCCGCGAGGGCAAGCGGAGCAGCATGACGCGACCGGCCGGCCGCGCCGCGTCATCGCCCGGCGCCTGCACGGCGATGCGGGCGGCGAAGGCGTGGCCGTGGAGCGGGACCGCCTCACCCTCCAGGGCGTCGCCGGCCGCGAGGCGCAGCGCGAGCGCGACGACGTCGAGACCCGCCAGCGCCTCCACCGCCGGGCCCGACTGCGCAAAGGCGTCCAGCCCCAGCAGCGACCATCGGCGCGTGTGGGGGTCGACGAGGAGCTGCACGGCCGCCACACCCACCCAGCCGGCGGCCATCACGGCGCGCGCCGCCAGCTCGCGCGCCACGCCGTCGCCGGCCGCGGTGAGCGCTGGCGAGGGGGACTCGGCGAGCACGGCCACCCCGCCGCGCCGCAGCGAGGCGTCGCCCACGCCGAGGATGCGCAGCTGGCCGCGCCCATCGCGCGCGACCAGCACCTCCACCAGGTGGTGCCGCGGGTCGGCGCGCTCGAGGCGCACCAGCGAGATGCCGAGCTGCTCCGCCAGCTGCGCGAGCCCGTCCGGAGTCGCCAATCGCCGCAGGGCCTCGGCGGGTGGGCCGAGGTGACGGACCCCGAGCTCGTGGCAGGCCTCGGCGAAGGCGGCGCGCTCGGCGATCGTCGCCGGGCCGAGCCAGGCGCTCTCGGCACGCGCGGCGCGCAGCACCTCGAGCGGCGACCCCGCTACGTCGACCGAGGCGTCCGCTTCGCGCGCAAAGCGCCCCGGCCGGTCCTTGGGGTCGTTGACGGCGACCACCAGGCCCGCCCGGCCCGCGTGGGCCAGCTCGCGTAGGGCCCGCAGCACGCGCCGGGCGCCCTCGCCAGCATCCACCACCGCCACCCGGCCCAGCCCGACCGCTCGGTCCATGCTCCGCTCCTTCATGGGCCTCTAGATAGCGGGAGCCTGGGCCACCGCACGCCTTCGGCGGCCGCTTGACGCGTAGCAAGTCGCGGTCGGGTTGGGGTTGGGGTTGGGGGTCGCGGTCGCGGTCGGGGTCGTGCAATCCTCCCTCTCCCCCGGCGGGGGAGAGGGCCGGGGTGAGGGGGCAGTCGCCCATCGGAGACGCGCGTCTTCGGACGAGCGGGCCGAGCTACTCGACGTCGTTCAGCCTGCGCCGCGTCTGCGCCCGCTTCGGCTCGCGCGCCGCCTGGCAGGCGGTGCAGAGGAGCGCGTAGGGCATGAGCGCGAGGCGCTTCGGGGCGATGGGCTCCTCGCACTGCTCGCAGAGGCCGTAGTCGTCGGGCGCGGTGGCGAGCTTGCCCAGGGCGCGGCCGATGCGGGCGAGCAGGTCGGCCTGCCCCTTGTTCCGCTGCGAGGCGAGCACCTGCATCATCTCGGAGAGCGCCTGCGCGTCCTCGTCTGCGACGCCGGTGCTCACAGGATCTCTGCGGTTGGGCTCGATCTTGGCCGGTCCGGAGCGGAGGAGCTGCTCGCGGGCCTGCTGGAGCGCCTTCTCGTACCCGGCGCGCTGCTTCGCGGTCATGGGGGCGAGCCTAGCGGAGGCCCGGGCGCTGGACCAGCCGATCGGGCGCGGTGGGTTCCGCGCGGCCCGACGCGAAGATCGCTGGCACGTCGACCCACGCCCCGCGCTCTGTGCCAGCGGTCGCCAGCTCGGCCAGGTGCTCGGACCGGATGCGCTCGCGTGCCTCGATGGACATGGCGAGGAGCGGCGCACCCTCGGCCCCGGCGGCGATCTCGTCCCAGCGCTCGCCGGGCGTCGCGTGGTACCCGAGCTGCTCCTCGCGCACCTCGATGTCCGTGAAGCCGCCCAGCCGCAGGAGCTCCTCGCACCGCGCGGGCTGTCCGAGCCGCTGCACGGGCGGGAAGGGCGCCTCGCCGCCGTGCCGCCGCAGGCAGGCCGCCCACAGGCCCTTTCCCGGCTCCAGGAAGTTCGGGCCGTAGCTGGAGAAGACCGCCAAGCCGCGCGGGGCCAGCACGCGCCGCCACTCGCGCACGGCGCCGATCATGTCCCCGACGAAGAAGAGTGACGAGGCGCACAGCACGAGGTCGAACGCGCCGTCGGCGAACTCGAGCCGCTCCGCGTCGCCCACCTGGAAAGTGACGGCGAGTCCGGCGGCGGTCGCCTTGTGCCGCGCGCGCTCAAGCATGGCCGCCGAGAGGTCGATGCCGGTGACCGAGCCGCCGGCCCCCACCTGGGCCGCGGCCGCCAGCGCCACGAACCCGGTCCCCGTCGCGACATCGAGCACGCGTGCGCCCGGCGCGACGGCGGCGAGCTCGACCAGCCGCTCGGCGCTGCGCCGCACGAAGCGGAGCGCGTCATAGGACTGTGCCATCGCGTCGAAGCTGGCAGCGACGCGGCGCTTGCGGTCGGCGGAGCTCGGGTCGTCGGACATGTGTGCGCTCCCTGGCCGTGCTATCGCCTCGAACGTGACCTACGGTGACCCTAGCGACTTCCGCATAAAGCGAGGAGCCCCCATGCGCCAGCCATCGTTCGTCCCGTGGACCGCGCTCCGCGATCTCGGCGCCGTCGCCGCGCTGCTGGGCCGCGATTGCGCCGAGCTGGAGGTGCAGCTCTCCATGCTGCCCGACGGCATCGAGGGCGTGGCGCTTGCGAGCGGCGACGAGCCCTCCGCCGTGGGGCTGTTCGTCCGCTCCAACCTGGCCGCGACCGGGCGGTGCTCGCTCACCTGGTTGAGCTCCCGCGACCCGGCGGACGCGCTCGAGCTCGTCAGGCGGATGGAGGAGCGAGCGCGCTCGAAGGGAGCCCGGACCTTCGAGGTGGCGGAGAAGCGCGTGAGCGACCTCGGGCCGCTCCTGCGCGCGGCGGGCTACGCTCGGGTGAACGCGATGATCCACATGCGGCGGACGCGGCGGCGCGCCCTGCCGCCGCTGCCGGAGGGTGTCGCGGAGCGGACGCTGTCCGAGGCGGGCATCGACGCCTGGGTGCACGCCGAGAACGAGGCGTTCCGCGGCGTGGCCTTCACCGTCCTGCTCACGCGCGAGGACGCGGAGCGGCAGCGGGCCGCGCCCGGGTTCGACGAGCCGCTACTGCGGATCCTGGCCGACGCCGACGGCCCGTTGGGCATGCTGCGCGGGCTCATGGCCCCCGACGGCACGGGCGAGGTCGAGTCGATCGGGCTCGACGCGAGGGCGCGCCGCCGCGGCCTCGGCCGCTGGCTGCTCCGCCGCTGCGAGGAGCTCCTCGACGCGCGCGGCGCGCGCGAGGTCGTGCTGCGGGTGGCGGAGTCGAACGCGGTCGCG
>Ga0137379_10002457_pt1 | contig 17239 bp, 23 predicted proteins | sample SagtaG_18_FD_104812 | JGI IMG/M metagenome (GOLD analysis project Ga0137379, IMG submission 104812) | Vadose zone soil microbial communities from Sagehorn Ranch, Mendocino, California, USA - Sage2_L_80_16 metaG | ecosystem: Environmental > Terrestrial > Soil > Vadose zone | place: USA...
CAGGCCGATAGACAGGCTATCAGTGAGCCGACGATCCGCGTCCCAGTACCATCCCCAAACTGGGTCGTCATCGTCGCAGCCACCGATACCCGAGTCTCAGCGATAGAGCTGCCGATCGCTGCGTTCAACGACCCAGTACTGATGCGTTCGCTGGCCGACATGAAGTACGAAATGGGGAAGCATGCTGAGTAAAGCTGACTTCGAACGGCTCGAGATAATCGAGGCCGACTGGGTGGCGCGGGAGAGAAAGCTGGAGCCAGATCCTGAGTTCTGGCGCTGGTCTCCGACACCATTGCCGAAGGTACGCGATATGTTCGCTACGGCCGACATGTGCCGGGAGTTGGCCGAGCTCGAACACCGCCCCGCATTCTTCGACGCCGGCTGTGGCATTGGCACCAAGATGTACTTGGCATTCAGAATGTTCGGCTGGGCAGTCTACGGCTGGGATCTCTATCCCGAGTACATCGAGTTCGCCAGGCAGCAGTTCGGCATACAGCCCGAGGTTCATGACCTACGCAAGGATGAGCCTGACTGGGCCAGCTACGACATCGTGATGACGTCTCGGCCATTCAAGGATGATGCCGAGGAAACAGCATGGGAGCGCAAGGTTCAGGAGGCTATGCGTCCAGGAGCCGTGCTGATTGGCACGCACCTCGCCATCAAGCCCTACTCCTGGCGCTGGCTCTACCGAGCGCCCTGGCGGCTGGTAGCGGTCAAGCCATTGCCTGGCGAACAGGACCATACTCAAGCCAACGTACCAAACATGCGGCCAGCGACTTAGGGCCGTGCTCTATCGCATGTAGCGCTGACACCGTGGTAGGAGGTAGGATCCGAAATCGACGGAGCCGGTCGGTATAGTCCTCCGTATGGCACAGCAGTCCGATGATGAGGCTATCGGACTCTGCCGGATAGCCCCAGACCGGCCGGTTCCGTCCCGAGGAGAGCAAATTGGGCAACGAGGTTCCACTGCTGACAACTTCAGAGATCAAATCTCTGGACAGATGCCCGCAAGCCTGGTGGTGGGGATATCGAGCTGGCCTGCGCGGTAAGGCCAAACCAGCGGATGCACTTTGGTTCGGAACCGGCATCCACTATGCACTAGCCGAGTGGTACAACATAGGATTCGAGCGCGGCGCTGACCTGCCATCTAAGACCTTCCGTGACTGGGTAGGCGACGAGGTCGTCGAGATCAAAGGCAACTATGCCGAGAAGGAACGCGAATGGTTTGACGAGCCAGCCTATTATGATGCTGGCGATCTCGGCGTTGCCATGCTGGATCATTACGTGCAGGAATACGGCGAAGACCCGGACTGGGAGATCATTGCTGTTGAGCAGGCATTCGAAGTTGAGCTTGTCCGATCTGGCAAAACTGTCGCCGTGTTCGCAGGCTGTGTCGACGGCGCTCTCATTGACCATTCCGACGGCTATCCTTATCTGCTAGAGAACAAGACAGCCGGAGCAATCAAGACTGCGCATCTGCCGCTAGACATGCAGGCCGGTAACTACTTCGCTGCCGGCAATACCGTTCTCAGGCACCAGGGCATCCTCAGCTCGAAGCAGACATTGCATGGCATAATGTACAACTTCCTGCGTAAGTCACCGCCGGACGAGCGCCCACGTGGCAGCGGCGGAGCCTACCTGAACAAGGATGGCAATCCGAGCAAACGCCAGCCACCAAGAGCATTCCTGCGCGAGCCAATCGACCGACAGCCACGCGAGGTAGACAGCATCCTGCGCAGGCTAACGGATAAGGCTGTCCTGATGGACGCCTACCGGACCGGCCGTGAACCGCTGACGAAGAACATCACCGACATGTGTCCGTACTGCCCATTCTTCAACATGTGTCTGCTGCACGAGAAAGGTGGCAACCGCTGGAAGCAGATTCGTGACCAGCAATTCATCGTCACTGACCCGTACCATGAGCAACTAGATAAAGGGAAGTCAGCCTCAGAATGACGAATCCTCCAGAGCAGTCAGTTAAAGTCGGACTTGAAGAGCTAGTTCGTATCATCACGGAACAGGTAGCGGGACAGCACAGGCATCAGTGGGCCGTGCTTGATGTCAGCTATCCGAGCGAACCGTCTGGTCCTGTTCATCCGCGCATGGCCCGCACCGGCGACATCACCTATGTGGCACTCAAGTGCCACTGCGGCGAACCCAAGAGCGTCACCATGGACGGCCACTGGGACATGACACAGCTAATGATGGAGGTAGCACGTGCCGGCCACGACAGCCCGCAGAGGAGCACGACCCCAGGCCGCCCGGAGGGCGACAGCCAGTCGTCGGGGGAATACCCGCCCGGCTGACCGTCCGAAGGTAGAGGTCAAGGACGAGGAACTGGCTGACTTCAACGAGTCGGTCAACATCCTGGTATATGCCAATTCCGGCGTAGGCAAGACAACCCTCATCGGCAGCGCTCCTCGTCCAACCTGGCTGACAACCGAGAAGGGTGTCGTTAGCGCTAAGCGGGCCGGCCATACCGGCCGGTTGTGGCGTGCACCGACGTGGGAACACGTCGAGGTTGGCGTTGAGCGCGCGGAGAAAGAGCTTGGTCCCGAGGATTGGCTACTTGTCGACTCCGCCAGCAAGATGCAGGTACTACTCAGCCGCTGGTGGCTGGCCCGCCAGCATGAGGAGAACGACGCACGTGATCTGGACATTCCACAGATCCAGGATCACCAGAAGTTCCAGAACATGTACATGCGCTTCATCGACCGACTTGTAGACGCACCGTGCAATGTCATCTTCACTGCCACGGCAATGAGCAACGAAGACCCGGAAGGCGAGACGCTAGTCCTGCCGGCCATCACCGGCAAGGGTTACGCCATCAGCAACTATGTCTGCGCACAGATGGACCAGGTGCTTTACTACGGCGTGGCTCGCCAGCAGGACAAACAGGCTGACACCATTCGCAGGATCCTGGCAGAGACCTTCCCGCCCTGGTTCGCCAAGGACCGATACAACGTGCTTGACCGGTTCACGGACGTGGAGCCGGGCGAATACGATACGATGGCCTGGATCATCGATCAGATCATGGCCATCGCACCCGAGGAGCGCCAGAGGCTGAAGGCAGCGTCATGAGTCCAACCGGCAAGGTCTTTCTGGCGAAGCTGAGATGGGAGCTAGACCCATTTTCAACGTTGACCCTGCCGGGGTATCACGAGATCCTCGTTCGCCAGTCAGAGCGCTTCCCGTTCGGCCGCAAGGGCAACGTGCTAGCCGGTCTATGGACTGAGCTAGAGCGTACCGGCTGTGATGGCGTGATCATCAACGACAATGATGTCATCATCGACCCACACGATCACCGCACGATGATGATTGCCGTACAAACGGATCCGACATCAGTATGGACCGCGCCGGTCAAGATCTGGCCGCACAGCACACAGGACAAGTCATGGTCCTGGTGCCACGGAGAGCATCAGGGAACCCGGAACCAGGTAGACACCGACAATCCGACATGGTTTGGTTTTGGGTTCACCTTTCTTCCGGCTAGGCTTCTAGACGCTAGCATTGCAGCCGGGCTAGCAGAATGGGCATACCCCTGGGTGGACACGAAGGTGGGTGAAATGGCGCGGAGCATGGAGATAGGCGTCCGTGTCGTCCGAAACGGCTGCACCCCAAAGCACATAAATTTCTGTCACTGGCAATCGTGAGAAAGGAAACGACATGCCAAGACTGAAGGACGCCGAAGTTCTGGACGCCGACAAACTCGAGGAAGCAGAATACGGAGAAGGTGACTTCCAGAAGTACACCGGCGAAATCCCGGCCACCGGAACCATGCTGGTCTTCCGCGTCACCAAGGCATGGTGGACATACAGCAGCAACGACGATCCCATGCTCAAGGTGCTGTGTGTCGCCGAGGACAACCCCGGCAGCCTGGAGGAGTACGACGGGCTGACGGCATGGGAGAACATGCCGCTGACGGCCAGCGCCAAGTTCAAATGGGCACCGTTCCTGGAGCACTTCGGCCTGACCATCCGGGATGTCCGCAACAAGCTAATCGTCGCGGACGAGGACGACAACCAGGGCGCTCCGATCACCAAGATCGCCAGGCTGACCGTCGGCTCGGACGACTTCCTGTTCGTCGGCATCGTCGCCAAGGAGCGTTACCAGGGCAAGTGGCAGGCGCACATCTCCGAGTGGCTCGATGCTGACACCGAGCTTGACGAGCCAGAAGAGGAAGAGCCGGAGGAGAAGCCCGCGCGCCGTAGGGCTTCTAACGGTGGCCGTACGGCCAGGAAGCCTGCCGCTGCGACGAGGCGTGGCCGTAGCCGACGCGACGAGCCTGAGGACGAGGAAGCCGAGGGCGACGAGCCTGAGGACGAGGAAGAGCCACCGGCTCGCAGCCGTCGGAAGACTCCTGCCAGGTCGGCCGCCAAGAAGCCTGCGGTACGTGGCGCCAGCCGTCGTCGGGCCAGCAGCAAGGATGAGGAGGACGAGCCTCCCTTCTAGCGTCACCGGCTAATTCGGCGCTAGGGTTGAAACGTCCGGCCCGGTAAGGGGCACAGCTGGGTGGCGAGCTGCGAAAAGGTGTCCAGATCACCTGAGTAGTTGGGACCCGGGCCGGACCCGGTTATGAATAGGAGAGCCGTGTGAACAGCAAGGGCAATAGCAACCCCAATGGCAATAGCGCCATGAATGGCCAGAACCCGAAGATCAACCAGATGACCGGGGAACCGCTGGACCCGTACCATTGGGACTACCTGCGGTGAGCCTCCGTGTGGCCGTACTAGGTTGCGGTCCGGCTGGGCTGGCAGCTGCTCATGCGGCTGCTGGTCTGGCTGATGAGGTCCATATCTACGCGCCCAAGCGCAAGACACCGCAGCGTGGCCCGATCATGCTGCACCGCCCCATTCCCGGCATCAACAACACCCAGCCCGACGGATACGTTCGCCAGATCGTCATCGGCGGCTCCATCCTGGACTACCGGCTGAGGCTGTACGGCGACATCAACATCAGGATCAATGGCGACATTCTGGAGGAGGGCTTCCACACATGGCGCATACCTACGGCCTACGACGCCATGTGGGAGAAATACCACGAACTCATCACCGACCGCGCCATCGCTCCAGATGAATTGGACATGATGGCGAAGGAGTACGACCTGGTCGTCAGCACGGCTCCGGCGCCATTGCTCTGCATGACACCGGGCTGGCATGAGTTCCGATCGGTGCCCATCGCCATCGAGCTACATAGCAGTTACCCGAACCAGCCGGCCAACACGGTCATCTACAACTCCTACGGCCATATCCCATGGATTCGGTCGTCGCGCATCTTCGAGGCTGAGGTCACCGAGTATATGCCGGACGATGCCCCGGACACCTGCGTGCTGATCCAGAAGCCATTGTCCACGGACTGTACCTGCCATCCTCGCGTCCTCAAGACCGGCCGCATGGGCAGCTGGACGAATGAAACTTGGATCGATCACGCCTACTATGAGACGCGCACAGCCCTGACATCAATGCTGCACAAGCATGAATGGGATTCCGTGATCTAGATGTTCGGGCGATGTGGTATATGCGGGCGGCTGATGTGGTGGCGTCCGGTACCGTTCCGGCCGTTCGGAGTCGGCAAAGAGATGCGATGTCATGCCGCATGTGCGCTATTCGAGATCGTCACGTTGAGCATCGCGAGAGGTCTGAAGAAACGATGACCGACGGCCAGATAGAGAAATGGGCAGATCCGGCGATGTGGCTGGCCGAGGCACAGGAGGAACGGCATCCGACGGTGACGCTACTCGGCATGACCGACCAGCCACTCAGGGTGCTAGCAGCCGCAGCTGAACTATACCAGGGCCGAGTCGTCCGGGATGTCGGCGACGTCAGCCAGGAGACCGCAAAGCGCTGGTTCGCCGACATGACGCGGACCAAGCTAGCGGCACCGCTGGAGTTCATCGACCTACACTTTCTGCTCGAAGGCGTGACCCGCGCATTCACGCACCAGCTGGTCCGCCAGCGGACTGCCGTGTATGTCCAGGAGAGCCTGCGCTTCGCGGTCGTGGAAGACATGCCAGTAGGCGAGCCACCTAGCGTCGCCGGGCTGAAGGACGATGACCCTCTCAAGGTCGTCTGGACGGACACGGCAGAGACCATCCGGGTCGCATACAACCAGCTCATAGCCTCCGGCATGCCGGCCGAGGATGCGCGCGGCCTGCTGCCAACGAACACGCTGACGCGCGTCCACTACAAGACCAACCTGCGCAACCTCGCCGACCACGCCGGCAACCGACTTTGTACGCAGGCTCAGTACGAGTGGCGCCAGGTATGGGCTCGGATGATCCAGGCAATACGAGACAGGCCACGCGAGCAGGAGTGGTGGAGCGACGCCTGGCAGTATGACGCCATAGCCGAGCTATTCAAGCCGGCATGCTATCAAATCGGACGGTGCGCATTCAAGGGCACGGCTGATCGGTACTGCTCAATCCGAAGCCGGGTGGACGAGCACGAAGCACACGGTACGCCATCAAGCCAATGGGAGGACATACAAGCATGGGAATGGCTAGCGGACCCGACAGCAGCCCGCCCGAAGAATGGGCCGGACCAAAGTTCACAATCCGCACCGACAACCCAGCCTGGGCGGCACAACGATTCCTGAAGGAAGTGGGCATAGCTGATCCGACGCTAGATGCAATTGCACAAATGATCGACGTGTTCGTGCCGTGCCTCAAGATCATGTGCGAGCGCGGGTACGACCCGGCCGGCGCAACATGGCGCGAGGGTGGCTGGAGATCGCAGCTGGTTGACGTCAGGAAAAAGTTCTCCAGGTTGTGGAGGCATGGCTGGCTGGAAGGCCGGTTCGTGCCCGACCATTCACTAGACCTCATCAACTACACGGGCTTCTACCATCGTATACAAATGCAGGGCAAACCCTGGGGCGAATGGGGCGAGCCAGAGGAGAGCAAATGAGGACATACGACGACAAGCTACAAGGAGCTTCAAAGCTCCACAGATTCGCAGTCTGGTCCCTGGTGGTTTCGGCCGCTAGTACCGGGATGCTCGTTTATCTGGCCATGCATGACGGCCGTACCAGCAAGACGATGATTCACGCCATACTGGTATCAGCTGGCGTCACGGCGGTGGCTTACCTCCTGACCGGTTATGCAGCCAACCAAGTCTCGTACCTCGCCGACCGGGCATTTCTGACTAGGCTGTTCATGGCCAGTGGCCTCAAGCGAAGCCGAGCGGAGCAGATGGCAAACCTTAAGGCAACCAGAGGTGGCGGCAGATGAACCTCGGCGATATAAGCAAGATCAACCGATCAAGGTGCGAGCGCTGGCATGCCGGAGGTGAGCCCTGGACGGCATCAGACTGGAGCAATGCGCTTGCCGGCGAAACCGGTGAGCTATGCAACATAGTCAAGAAGGTACGGCGTCACGAAACTCACGTCGACCGCATCGCTACCGGCCAGTCATACAACACCCCGGGAATGGACGAGCTCATCCCGCGCATCAGGGATGAGATCGCCGATGTGTTCCTCTACCTAGATCTCGTCGCTAATCACTTCGGCCTTGAACTTGAGGATTGCATATTCCCGAAGTTCAACCGGGTGAGCGAGGCCCAGGGATTCCCGGAAAGGCTCGGGAATGGGAACGGATGAGCCACAACGCCTGGGCTGGGATAGCTGGGCTATGGCTATCGCCGGAGCCGTTAGCCTGCGCGGTGACTGTACCCGCCGGCAGGTAGGCGCGGTCATAATCGGGGAAAGACACGAGATCATCAGCATCGGCTACAATGGCGTGGCACCGGGCGAGCCGGGATGCCTACAGGGTGCCTGCCCACGCGGGCATCTGACGATGGAGCAGCAACCGGCTGGCGGCAGCTACGCCAACTGTATCGCCACCCATGCCGAGATGAACGCACTCATCCGGGCCGATCATGAACGGCTCGCCGGGGCAACCATTTATGTCACCTGCGAGCCGTGCTCTGAATGCGCAAAGGTAGCCGCCAACACGCCACTGTCGCAGATCGTCTACGCCGACAATGGTCAGCTAGTCAAGACATTCAGTGACATCCAGGAATGGACCCGACGGGAGCGGCGATGAGCATGGACCGGGCGGCATACGATGACACATACGAGGAGCCGACGAAACGGCGAATGCTGGTCGGCCTGGACTTCGATGGCGTCATTCACCGCTACAGCCTTGGCTGGAGTGGCGGTGCCATCTATGATCCGGTTGACGTCACGGGGATCAGGCTGCTCCAGCATGCCGGGCTAGCAGTAGCCATCTTCACTTGTCGTGACACCCAGACCGTGGCAACAGTTCTGGAGGAGCACGGTATTCGTACGCAGCAAGATGTCGGTGACAATAACATATTCTGGGATGGCGGCGAGGATGGCCGTATCGTTCTTGTGACAAACTTCAAGATCAGCGCCATCGCCTACATTGACGACCGGGCCGTCAACCACAAGTGGGGCGATAACTGGGGTGCCACAATGCTTGAAGTGGCAAGGCTTCACCCCTGATGGATTTCGTCAGCCTTCATCACCATAGCACTTATTCATTCCTGGATGGATTTGGCACTCCTGAACAGCACTGTGCGCGAGCAGCCGAACTGGGCTATACGGCTATGGCGCTGACTGAGCATGGGAACACCAGCTCTCACTTCCGATTCGAGAAGGCTGCCACCAAGGCTGGTATTAAGCCAATCTATGGGCTGGAGGCATACACCGAGCCGACGCTACCGACCCGGCAGCGTATGAAGAACCACCTCACTCTGCTGGCGATGGACCTGGAAGGCTATCGCAATCTGAATCGCGCTGTCACCCAGTCGTTCGTAGACTTCTACGACAAGCCCACTATCCTCGGCGCCAACCTAGCCGAGCACTCCGATGGCCTCATCGTGCTGAGTGGCTGCAATAGCTCCCTGCTTGCATGCACGCTAATCGGCGGAAAGGGCATAGAGGCGCCACCCCGTCCGGATGTCAAATCCGCGCAGGCAGTAGCAGAGCGATTTGCCGGGCTGTTTGGCGACCGATATTACCTAGAGGTGCAGGCATTCCCGGAGCTAGAGAGCACGTGCGCCATCAACACGGCATACGAGAAGATCAGCCGGGCAACGGGCATACCACTGGTCGCCACGCTGGACGTCCACTATCCACGGCCCGAAGACAATGAGATGCAGGTAATTCTTCATGCCTGCGGCCGTGGAGCGCATACCGTAGAGGACCAGGCTCGTAACTGGAACTACGATGTCCTGCTGACCCTGCCCGAGACAGACGACGCCATATACCGGCGTCTCGTTGAAACCGGGCTCGCCCGTAAAGCTGCAGTTTCAGCCGTTGAAAATACGGCTGTAATTTGCAGCCGAACCGGAGTTACACTCCCGAAGGCAGATCGGCTAAGGTTCCCTTGTCCGCCTGGCACTACGGCCGAAGGAGTCATATGGGATTGGCTCCGGGAAGGATGGCGTTACCGAGGCCTGGGACGGCGCTCGCGCAAGGAGCAGGATTGGTACGCCGATCGAGTCAAGTATGAGATGAAGCTGGTCGGCGATAAAGACTTCATCGACTTCTTCCTGGCCACAAGTGATGTAGTTAGATGGGCGAAGGATCATGGAATACCCGTTGGGCCAGGGCGAGGCAGTGCTGCAGCTTCTGTAGTTTGCTGGCTTCTCCGTATTACAGAGGTAGATCCATACCGCTATCCGGGCATGCTATTCGAGCGTTTCATGGATGTCAACCGAGCAGACCCTCCAGATATCGACCTAGACTTCTCCGACGAACGAAGACATGAGGTCCGGGAGTATCTCGAGGGCAAATACGGATCAGATTGCGTCGGTACTATTGCTAATTTCATTCGATATCGAGCGAAGAATGCACTTGTTGATGTTGCACGAGTTCACGACATTCCATTCGCAGCCAAGGAAACAGTCTCTGCACTCATCATCGAGCGCTCTGGCGGCGACTCGCGCTTTGATAATTCGCTTGAAGATACCGTCAGCATGTTCCCGAACGCCCAGAAGGTCTTCGCTGCCTTCCCGGATCTGTGGAAGGCCACCCGGCTGGAGGGAAACGTTCGTGGCTGGTCTATCCATGCTGCCGGTCTTGTAGTTGCCAACTCGCCTCTGACTGACATATGCGCCACCTATGAACGAGAAGGCCGGAAGGTACTCAGCATCGATAAGTATGATGTCGAGGATGCCGGTATGCTGAAGATGGACTTCCTCGGTCTCAGTACTATGGGCATGATCTCTCGGTGCCTAGATATGACCGGCCTAACACTGGAGGACTTGTATGCGGTCCCCGATGATGATCCGGAAACGCTGGCTGTCTTCAAAACTGGAGATGTCGTGGGGATCTTTCAGTTTGAAGGTCGTGCTACCAGGGTTGTCAATCGGGATGTTGGCCCAGATAACTTCTCCGAAGTGGCCGATGTCAACGCGCTCTCTCGTCCTGGACCTCTATTTTCGGGTACGACAGCCGAGTATTGCGACGTCAAGCATGGCCGCCGCAAAGCTGAGCGATATCATCCAGTGGTGGATGATGCGACTCGAACGACTTATGGACAAATTATCTACCAGGAGCAGATCCTCAGGATCCTAGTTGAGATCGGCGGATTCAACTGGTTCTCCGTTGGCCAGATCCGCCGCATCATATCCAAGAAGCTGGGCGAGGCAGCCTTCCAGATGAGTTACAACCAGTTTGAGGAAGGTGCCGCCAAGCTACACGGCATCGGCCCCGAGCTAGCCATGCGGATATGGAAGAAAATCGTCACTTCTGGCACCTACAGTTTCTGCTGTACTGGAGATACAATACTTGAAAAGGCTGGGGCTGGCCGTTACGATGATTCTCCTCTCATTACCGTAAAGGATCTACACGATAGGTACTACAGCAAGACACCTATTGGCGACAAACTGAGGTATGGTAAGGCATCACTGCTGCAGATGGACGATGATGGCCGAGTTCGTCCGGCTCGATTTATGAAAATACATCATCCTAGGCCACGCCGAATTGTGAAACTTGTGACGGATACGGGTCGGACGCTCCGGTGCTCAAGAGAGCATCCACTTATGACGCTGAATGGATACATAAAGGCATCCGAGCTTAGAATCGGTAATGAAGTGATAGTGGGCCTACCGAAAGAGCCTCCGGTACGCACCGGCCCGAATTATCATGCAGCAGGTAGCCATTGGGATATTGTTGATGGCGAACGTTCCGGTAGCGCTAATCCTGGCTGGATCGATGGCCGATCCATACTTCTTAAGGAGGCGCAGAGGAAAGTAACTAAGCGTTCCAAGGTATGCGAGCACTGCAAATCACCTGGCGATGGGACACTACACGGACTAGAGTTCGCACATATCAGGACGCTGGAATCACTAGGCGGCAATTACGGACGTTATCACTCAGAGCACAACATACTTCACCTGTGCAACAGCTGCCACAAAAAGTTCGATTATGCCAAAGGCGAGAGAGTACGACGCTGGACACGTGGTAGGCCAACAGGCACAGAAGTGATTGTCTCGGTGGAAGATGCCGGGATCGACCTGGTGTACGACATAGAGATGCGCGGACCAGGTCACAACTACATGTCCAATGGGTTCATAAGCCACAATAATATTGCACATGCCATTAGCTACAGCATGATTGCCTGGTGGTGCGCCTATCTGAAGACGCACTATCCGGCGCAGTTCTACGCTGCCTGCCTGGCCAAGTCAGAGCCGGGCAAGGAAGGAGAATTCAAGCTGCTCCAGGACGCGCGCCGTCACGGTATTGAGATCCGGCCGCCCAGCCTGAGGCACAGCCTGTCAACCTGGGATGTGCTCCCGGCTGCGAACGGGAACAAGCCTGCCGTGCTGGCAGGCTTCACCTCAGTACCGGGTATCGCTGAGCGGACAGCAAGTGTGATTCTGGCCGAACGCGACAAGCAGCCATTCTCCGACTGGCCTGACCTCGTCCGATGTAAGGGGATAGGCCCGAAGACGATGGAGGCCATACGCGACTTCTCGTCGCAGGGAGACCCATTTAATCTGGACCGTACCCGCAGCAAGCTGCTGAGAGTGTGGCGTGCTATCAAGGCCGGTGAGATACGGGCACCGCTGCCAACCCACTCCGGCGAGCATGTAGCAGAGATTGAAGTGCCATGGGGCACCAGGCACAGGGAATGGCTCAAGGGCCCGCTCATCGTGTTCGCCGGCATCGTCAAGGCGCGCAACTATCAGGACACGATCGAGAACATACACTCGCGCTCCGGAGACGATCTCGATGAGATCCGCAAGCGTCTTAAGCGACCCGACCTGGTAACCAGCTGCGTGCTACAGGCATACGACTCAACGCTGGAGGAGGTCTACCTGCGCATCAATCGCTGGTCCTTCCCCAGATGGAGGCGTACGCTAGAGTCAGTCAGCGTAGGGCATGATGTGGTGATAGGTGTTGGACACAAGACATCAGGCTTCGGCAACTCAATTGCCATAGAGGACCTGTATGTGATTGACCCAGACTAGGAGAGCAGATGATAGGATCCAATCAGGCAGTCAAAGCTGCCAGGGCAGCGAAGATGAAGCCGGTAAGCGATAGGCATGACAGCCTGCATCTGTACCGGCCAGACGAGCCGAACTATCAAGACACCGGTCTGAAGCACTGCTGGTGTATGTGCCAGCGCTGCTTCCAGCGGTATCAGCCCGCCAATGGCAGCAACCTCGGCCGTTGTATCTGTCCAAACTGTCCCTGCTACACAAGGTTCATCCTGTGAGCAGCACAAAACCCACAAAACCATAGGAGAGCAGCATGGACAGGGAAGAACTGGCCGTACAGACAGAGAGACTGCTAGCCGAGTACTACAAAGAGGCATCGGAGTACAACGGCATCGTCCCGGTTAGGGGCAAACAATATGCCGAGAAGATGGCGCCGCTACTCGGACAATGGGTAGCAGGCTGGCGCAATGTCCCTAGCCGTGGCGGGCACGCTGCAAAGAAGCACAATGCCGGCAATTGTGAGGCCTGCGCCGTTAGCCATAGCGTGCCAGAGGCAAACCGGCTCAACGGTGTAGGGCAGGAGTATGGCGCCATGATCCAACGAGTAACAGGGCAAGAGGATCCACTAGTACAGGAGCCGAAGAAATGAAGGGCAAAACAGTCTACGTAGTGCACGATGTCTATCTCCTCGGGAAGACGCTACACGAGGTGTATGCCAACGAGATAAACGCACTCCGAGAGGCAGCCAAGAGCCCGCTGCCACAAGGCGTCATCCGGCGATCAGTTACGCCAAAGGTAGTGAAGTAATGGCTCCGGCAGCGACGCACGTGCAGCTGGTTGTGGCACCAAGCAACATGTTGGACGACAACTTCCGACTCCACATGAACCATCGCCACGGACATAACCTCCCGGCGCAGGGATTCACCTGGGATGTCTCCCAGCCCTACAGGGCAATGCACAGACGGGCGCATAGCCTAGAGGAGTTCGATCACGAACACAGCCCCGAGCCTCCTGGTGCCGCAGTTGAGTTCGCGCTTCGGTGCCTGATGTCGAATCGGCTATTCGGCTGGCGCGAGATAGCCGGAACGAAGGGAGTAGTATCAGCATTCCCAGACGGATCCTACGGTATCAGGCTAGGAAGCCGGGGCAATAGGACCGAGACACGGTACTTCAGCCAGATTGACCGTGTCGCTCGCATACTGATGAAGGGACGGTTCGTCAAATGACGATCGCACTACCGAACGAATTCGACGTCCATCCATACTATCGGCTGGGCTGGCAGGGTCCGACGAGGAAGCCTCTGATCAACTTCAATTGGTTCCTCATCGGTGAGCCAGTCACTCCGCCGTGGGCCAACTTCATGCACGAAGTCCGAGCATGGTGCGGCCGGACTAACTTCCACTTCGGAACCTGTGGCCCGAACATGATCGCCAATCTATTCATTTCCTGGTTCATGTATGCGCTCGGAGAACAGGTCACCGTCACCGACGACGCCATCTACGACCTGTACCGGCGTGCCGGCAATCCGCAATTCAACCCGGCAACCGGCGCGGACGACAACGGCGTGGACAATGCTGTGCTGATGGGCGCCATGCTGCTCGGTAGCTCCAGCGATGCTGGCCTCGATGTCACCCGTGCGGACGGAAGCGTCCAGCGTGTCACCATCTCGGTCTTCGGTCGGCTGGACGGTACCGGCCAAAGACTAGTGGACCAGATGAAAGCTGCCACCGGTCTGTTCGGCGGTGCCTGCATCTCTGTCGGCCTCGAGATCGCGCAGCAGCACCAGACCGTGGCACATCCTCCGGTGTGGACCGACGTTCCGTCCAGCCCGGACTGGGGCGGCCACGACATCTTCGGCGGACGTTACACGGGCAACGAGGCAGACGATGAGCACGTCATCTCCTGGCTCGTTAACGTCGGGGTGGCCGATGGCTTCATCCGCGCTCGCTCGTCCGAGGTGCTCGTCGCCGTTCCCACTCTGGCGCTGAAGCAGGCACCCGTTGCCAAGGGTGTCGACTGGGACAGCCTCGCGACCGTGTTCCAGAACCTCACTGGCCGCACGCTCGACCTGAGCACGCTGGCCAGCTGACAGCAATGGCTCGCCCAGTCACCGACATCAAGCTAGCCCGCACATCAGCCGGGCATCGGCTGTACCCAGTAGGTGCCGACAGTGACTGCCCGCAGCACAGCTTCTGCGCCTACGACGGCACAGAACAGAACCGATGCCAGCGGTGCCATGCCAGCACAAGCGTCGGATGCGAGCATAACTGGGGCGGAATCCCTCCGGGTAAGCGTGCCTGCGGCTGTCATGCTTGTGGTGAGATCTTCAGTAGCAACACTGCGTTCGACCGACACCGCAAGGGCGGTAATTGCCTCGACCCGGAAGAAGCCGGTCTTGTCGTTGCCGAACGCGGTGAATGGACCTTCTGGGCAAACCCAGGAGAACGAGCAACACAGTAAAAGGAGAAAGCAATGGAAGGGCAGTACACCGATGAGCAGCTGGAGCAGGATGTCGCAGCCAAGGGCCTGACGGCTCCGCGCATCACGCCCGAGGACATCTTCGACAAGATCGTCGGCGAATACTACCATCAGGTGCCCGGCACCACGCTGACCATCTGCGTGCTGACGCTGGAAAACGGATACCACGTCATCGGGCATTCGGCTGCCGCCAGCCCGGAGAACTTCGACGAGGCCATCGGCCGCAAGCTGGCCTGGCAGCACGCCCACGACAAAATCTGGGCTCTCGAGGGCTACCTGCTTCGCCAGCGCATCCACGAATCCTCGTGGCCAGGCACGACTCGGCCAGCGTAGCATAAGCATCGCGATGATCTCAGAGAGGAAGGTGAGTCAGATGCTCAGCCCGGCCCAGCGTACCTAGACCGACAAAGGCTGATACTACACGAAACTAGGGGCAGCCCGGCCAGGACCACCTCGCGCCTATGAGGCTGGCCGGGCTGTTCTATGAGCCCAGACGAGCCGTAGGCGTGCTCCGTTCGCATACACGACCGATTCCGACGCTTACGAGCCCCTGCCCCTAGTTGTCCCACCTTACCCGTGTTTGCCAGCCGTAGACGTGCCCCATTCGCAGCAATACGGTGTTTCAGCGATCCAGGAGCGCCCATCGTGACGGCCAGGTAACGTTCCGGCTAAGGCTCCGGACCCGGGCTAGCCCGCAGTATGGAGCAGGCTACGAGGTTAGGAAGCTGATGTCGCGACACAGCAAGCCACAGGAGAGCCGTCCACATGGCGGCCGCAGAATCGCACTAGCCACGGGGGCCACCGTTTTCACGGTGGTGATGCTTATCGTCGGGGTGCTTTCAGCAGTGAGCTTTGCACGTCCAGACCATCCTTCTGCTCCACCGACTGAGGCCAAGTTCTTCACCTCCGTCGTGCACGATGCATCAAACCTGAAGCCTCATCAGATCCTGCTGGCAACCGACTTCTCCGGCCGGCAGTCGATTAGGGTGAAGAAGGGCCAGTCTCTCAGCAGCATCGCGGCCAAGGTTCTCGGCAGCCCGCGTAGGTGGCCGATCCTCTGGTGGGACAACAAGCGCAAGGTGCCCAACCCCAACGCTCTCCGTGTAGGTATCAGGCTTCACTTCGGCGCTTGGCATCACGTGCGACCCTGGCTGTCACAGCGTGCCATGAACGCCATACCCAAGCCTCCGCCCGCTCCGGCGCCTTCTGCTCCGACGTCGACCGCCCCCGTCGCAACGGCGCCATCTGTCGCTGCCGCTAGCTTCTCCGGCGCTCCCGGCTCATTCCAGGCGTGCGTGATCGCACGCGAATCCGGTGGCAACCCCAGCGCTGTGAATCCGGCATCCGGTGCGGGCGGCCTGTACCAGTTCCTTCCATCAACCTGGGCAGCACTAGGCTTCTCAGGCCTCCCCGAGGACGCCAGCGTGGCAACGCAGAATGCGGCCTTCGAGAAGGCATACGCGGAGTCCGGCACAAATCCATGGCGGCCGTACGACGGCTGCTAGCCTAAACGTGGCGCTGCCCCGGTCCTCCCTCCGGAGGGACCGGGGCAGCAGTCTGTTATCAGTGGATATGGACGGTGATGTGCTCCTCGACGGCCAGGATGATGGCAACCAGGATGGCTGCGACGTCCACAGCCACCCACGCCCAGCGCGGCGCATTCATCTGTCCTTCTCCTTTCCGGCCTCCTCCACGGCAGGCCTGGCGTCCCACTTGCCCTTGTCTGGACCGTGCCTGATCATCTTGCCGCCAGCATCCTCAACGGCCTTGTCGGCGATCTTCTGCGCCTCGCTCTTGTCATCGGCAGGATCTCTGCCGAACAGCCGGATCAAGCTTGCCTCCAGGCCTGATCGTTGTTGAACAGCCACCAGTCCCCCGGCGTACACACGCGCTCGGGAACCTTCGGGTGCGCCAGGCTAACGGCCGGAAGCGCATACAGCCAGGCCCAGGCCGATGAGCACACCACGTGTCCCGGGAGCAGCCCGCTAGGCTGCGCCGGCCACCGCCACAGCTGATCAAGGACCGGCTCCAGACCGCCCAGGTCGATGGCTCTGACGTCATCCTCGGCGATACCGACCCAGTCATACGGTGTTCCCGTCAGCTTGGCTGCGCCAGCCAGGAGGAACTTCACCTGCTTCGGTGTCTTCGGCTGATCGTGGTTCGACCGGGTGCGCGGATCGGACAGGTACGACGTGACGTCAGCCAGGCCAAAGCCTCCCGGTCGACCTTCCAGGCCGATCCAGCGACCAGCCTTGTCCTTGTGGGTGATGCCGATGACGTGGTTGGCAACTGCCGGCTTGCCTTCCAGCACATCGGCAATCCGAATAGCGTCCTGGGTGATACCTCTGCCC
>Ga0137379_10002462_pt1 | contig 17221 bp, 14 predicted proteins | sample SagtaG_18_FD_104812 | JGI IMG/M metagenome (GOLD analysis project Ga0137379, IMG submission 104812) | Vadose zone soil microbial communities from Sagehorn Ranch, Mendocino, California, USA - Sage2_L_80_16 metaG | ecosystem: Environmental > Terrestrial > Soil > Vadose zone | place: USA...
CGCGCGACGAGCTCCTTGCCGGTGCCGGTCTCGCCGGTGATGAGCACCGAGACGTCGGTGGCGGCCACCTTCTCGATGCGCCGGTAGACCTCGCGCATGCTCGGGCCGGCGCCGATGATCTCGCCGAACTGGCTCTGCTCGATCGTCTGCCGGAGCGCCTCGTTCTACATCCGCAGCCCGTGCAGGAAGAGCGCGTTCTGCACGAGCAGCGAGGCCTGCGCGGTGAAGACGGTCAGGACCTCGAGGTCCTTCGCGTCGAAGAGGCTCACCACGCTGTCGTTGCCGAGGTAGATGACGCCGAAGGGCTCGCCCTGGCGCATGAGCGGGGCGCACATCACCGAGCACAGCTTGAGATTCACCACCGAAGAGGAGGACGACCACTGCGCGTCGTGCAGCGCGTCCGCCACCACCACCGGCCGGCGGGTGGCCGCCACGCGCTGGATGATGGAGTCCGAGACGCGGGAGACCGCGTTCTCGATCGTCTCGCGGGAAAGGTTGCGGGCCGCCTTCACCTCCATCCGACCGCCCTCGAGCAGGATGAGGAAGCCCTTGTCGGCATGGGTCACCTCGAGCAGCGCGTCGAGGAGCTCGTCGAGCAGTCGTGGCAGCTCGCCCACGGCCAGGAGCCGCTCCGAGAAGCGGACGAGGCCGTGCATGGCCTCCACCCGCACCGCGACGGCCGCTGCCGGGAGCGGGACGGCCGGCGCCGTCGGGCGCTCGCCCAGGGTGAAGGTGAGCTCGCTCGTCCCCAGCCGCACGCGATCGCCGTCCGTGAGGCGCGCCGCCACTTTACGCCGCCCGTTCACCTCCATCTCGGCGCCGCCGTGGCAGGCGGCGTTGAAGTCGCGCCCGTCGAAGTGGATGTGGAGCGCCGTCTCCGGCAGGCCGTCGTCCGGCAGCGCCACGTCGTTCTCGGCGCCGCGGCCGAGGGTGGTGATGCGCCGCGCCAGGCTGATGGCGCGCTCGCGGCCGTCGGCGGTGCGGACGAGCAGGGTGGCCATCAGAAGCTCCAGGAGAGGCGGAGCGAGGAGCCGTCGCGCGGAGAGAGCTCGGTCTCGATGCGCGGCACGTAGCGGAGGTGGGCGTCGACGACGCCATAGGCGTACACGGCCCAGAAGAGCCCGGCCGAGACGTACTTCACCACGTCGACGCGCGAGAGCAGCGTCCGGTCCGCGTCGGTGTAAGGCGGCCGCCGGCAGCCGTACGGCTGCGAGGTCGAGCAGCGCCGGCTCGGGTCCTGCGCGATCTGGTTGTGGAAGAGGATGGCCGCCAGGTTCGTCGCGCCGAGCGCCACCTGCGCCGCCGCGATGGCGGTGCCCTTGGCCCGATCGCCGTTCTGGAACTGGCCCGCGCCGAGCGGCAGCCAATTGAAGAGGTAGATGCGGTCCTGCACCCGGATGACCTTGGTGGGCGGTCCGCTGCGCGCCTGCTCCTCGGACAGCAGTCTCTGCTGCGCCTCGTCGGCCAGCCGCCGCTGTTCGTCGAGGGCGCGCCGCCGCTCGCGCAGCGGCCCCAGCGCCGGCTCGTGCTCGCGCTTCACCTGATCGAAGAACTCGACCACCTTCGGCTCGACCAGGAAGGGATCGAGCGCGAAGTCGGGATCGAGCGAGAGCAGGGACACGAAGGCGGAGCGTGCCTGCGGGAGATCACCGAGCTTCAGCTCGGCGATGCCGAGCATTCGATAGGCTTCGATCGCCTCCGGACCGCTCGCGTCGGGGTGCTCGCCCAGCCATGCGCGGACCGTCCCCGCTGCTTCGGACCAGGCGCCGAACTCGAAGCGGTCGCGGGCGCGCTTCAGGTCAGCGCTGACAGGGGTGGCGGTGGCGGCGACGGCGAGAGCGACGAGGAGGGCGGTCACGGGAGGCGCTCCGGGCGCGCGGCGCCCCTCGCGGCGGGGTCGGCCGGAGGCGCTGGCTCGCTCGCGACCGGCGCCGGGGGGGCGGCCCCAGCGGCGAAGGTGAGATCGACACCGGCGCGGAGGCGGATGCTGGTGCGGATGGGGGCGCGGCCATCCGCCTCCAGCCGCAGCTCGGCGGAGCCCTCGTAGGGACTCTCGCCACCCTGCGGCACGGCGACCTCGAATGCGCCGCGCTGCGACTGCCCGGCGGTGCCGAGGAACCTCCCGTCGACGAAGACGCGGGTGGCCGGATCGCCCTCGACGCGCAGGAGCGCCGGGCGGGGCCGGAGCGGCACCGGGAGCTCGAGCGGCTGCGGAACCGTCTCGTCCGCCGCGAAGTCGCGCACGAACGGGAAGCAGCAGGCATGCTCGATCTGGACGCGGTGTGCGACCCCGCGCGTCAGCTGGAATGCGACGCTCTGCTCGCCATGCGCCACCTCGACCCCGTCGAGGAGCGCCCGCTGCGCGTAGGGCCGCACGCGGACCTGGACGATGGCGGGGGGGGCCGAGCTTGCGGAGCGGGGTGCGATCGCAGTGATCCGCCGACCCTCAGCCCGGGCCTCTACCTTCCCCTGCGAGGGGACTGGGTTCCCGGCCGGATCACCGGAGCTCGGGCGCGCGGGTTCCTTCCCCCGCTCCCCCGCCGGCGGAGCGGGCCCGGGTGAGGGGGTCTCCCTTTCAGGCACCGGCGCTGCCGCGCGCAAAATGTCGGTCGGGCTGGCCCCCCGCGTCTGCCAGCTGCGCTGTGCCCCCCAGGCGCCGGCAGCCATCAGGGCGAGGACGGCCAGGCCTGCCGCGCTGCGCCGGCCGCGCCGTTCCCAGCGCGCCCGTCGCGCGATGCGCGCCAGCCGCTGCGAGACCACGGCGTTGCCAGGCTCGAGGGCGAGGACGCGATCGAGGAGCTTCATGCCGCGCGCGGTCTCGCCGCGACCGAGGGCCAGGTCGCCTGCCTCCAGCGCGGCTGCCACCAGCCGCGGGCGGAGCTCCGCCTGGTATCCGGCGGGATCGCGCAGGAACGCCTCCAGCTCGGACGGCGCGTCGGAGAGGCCCGAGGTGGCGAGCACGTCGTCGAGCGCGCCACGGAGCGCCTCGGCACTCGGGATGCGCCGCTCCGGATCGACTTGCAGGGCGCCGTCGATGACCGTCGCCAGCGCGTCGCTCACGAGCGCTGAGATCTGACGCGGGTCGTCCCGGTCGCCCTCGATGACCCGCCGGAGCGTGGCGGTCGGGTTCGCGGCGGCGAACGGCATCTTCCCGGTGGCAAGCCAGTAGAGGATGGTCCCGAGAGAGAAGATGTCACTCCGGGCGTCCGCCTCCCGGCCCTCGATGATCTCCGGCGCCATGTGGTTGGGGGAGCCGACCAGTGCGCCGGTCAGGGTCATCCGCTCGTCGGCGGCGACGATGCGCGCGATGCCGAAGTCGACGAGCTTCACTGCGCGTGGCCCCCCCGACTCGAGCACGAGCACGTTTTCCGGCTTGAGGTCGCGGTGGATGACGCCTGCCGCATGGGCATGGACGAGCGCGTCGGCCAGGGCGCGCGCGAGCAGAGCGCCGACCTCGGGCAGTCCGCGCAGCTCTTGCTCCGCGAAGGCGCGTAGCGTTCGGCCGTGGACGAACTCGGTGACGAGGTAGCTCTCGACCGCGGCGTCGCCGGCGTAGTCGTAGATCTCCACGATGTTCGGATGACGGAGGCGGGCCACCGCCCGCGCCTCGCGAGAGAAGCGCGCCCGCGACTCGGCGCGCGCCGCGAGGTGTGGGTGGAGGAGCTTCACCGCCACCTCGCGGTCGAGGGCGGTGTCGCGGCCGCGGTAGACGACCGCCATGCCGCCGCTGCCCACCTCCTCGAGGAGCTCGTATCGGTCGACGCGCCGGATCACGCCCGCACTCTCGCGCGACCATGACATTCGCGCCAGGATCTCGCCGCGCGCACTATGACACGCTTGGCAGCCTGGGGCTACCGCCGCGGGTCGGCAAAAGCCCGTTTCCGAGCAGCGCGTGGATGGTCTCCGGCAGGGCGGCCGTGCTGATGGGGTGGAGCGGCCGCCAGCCGAGCGCAGCCAGTCGCCGGGTGTCGTAGTAGTGGTCGGCAGCCATCCAGTGCAGCGACTCCCGGTCGATGCGCGGCGCGAGCGCGGCGCTCGCGCCCCGGCGGCCGGTGAGCTCGCGCCATGCCGCCGCCAGCGACCGGTTGACGGGGTCCACCAGCCAGCGGTCGGGGACGTTGCGCACGAGCCAGAGCAGCGCGGCGGTGAGCCGGGGCGAGTAGGGAAGGATGCGGCCGGGCCGGTAGCCCATGGCCTCGAGCGCTGCGGCCAGGTGCTCGGCGAGCGGTAGCGGCGCGTCGTCGCCGACGTTGAAGGCGCGGCCCACCACCGCCTCGTCCTCCGGGTACTCGGCCACGTGGACGGCGGCACGGGCAAGGTCCTGCAGGTGCACCAGATGAGTGACCGGCCCGCGCCGGATGATGGGGATGCGCCGGCCATGGCTCAAGAGCGCGATGAGTGAGAGGGCGCGGATGGCGCCCGAGCGCAGGGTGGGACCATAGACCAGGGTGGGGCGGAGCACCGTCAGCGGCGCCCCCTGGCGGAAGCTGAGCCAGGCGGCCTGCTCGGCGCGCCAGCGGGCGCGCTCGGCGGCGGTGCGCGGCGCCTTGAGCTCGCCTTCCTCGCAGGGCAGGTTGCGCGGCCGGCCGTACACGGAGGTGGTGGAGACGAGGACATAGCGGCGAGAACCCGCCTCCCGCGCGGCGCAGCCGGCCGCGTACGCGGCGGCCGCCTCGGCGTCTGCGCGCGCCTCGGAGCGCTGCCCTGGGGAGGTGCGGACTCCGACGTGGAAGACCGCCTCGGCGCCGCGGGCGGCTGCGAGCACGTCCGGCAGCGTCAAGCCCTCGAAGGCGAGCTGACGAACCTCCCAGCCGGCGCGCACGAGCTCGACCTGGAGCGCTTGCTGGCGCGCGCCGGGAGAGCCGGTGATGAGCGCGAGGCGAGACATGCTCGCGATGGTAACAGCAGGCCCGCGCGATCGTCGCCGCGACCCAAAAAGAAAGGCCGGCGCATGGGCCGGCCCGGTGCTGCAGATGTTCGACCCGGAGCGGCGGGGGACGAGCCCCGCCGCTCCGGGCGCTACGCCCGGATCTCGGCCTTCTTTCCATCGGCGTCCACAGCCGCGGCCGGGACCGGCGGGACCGGAGGCGCGGGCACCTTGCGGCCGACCGGGTTCTCCTCCATGGCGGCCTTCAGCACCTCGTCCATGTGGCTCGCGAAGACGAACTCGAGCTCCTTGCGCGCCTGCTCCGGCACGTCGATGAGATCCTTCTCGCAGCGGGCCGGCATGATGATGCGCTTGATGCCGGCGCGGTGCGCGGCGAGCACCTTCTCCTTGATCCCGCCCACCGGCAGGACGAGCCCGCGCAGCGTCACTTCGCCGGTCATGGCGACGTCGGAGCGGACGCGGATCCCGGTGAGCAGCGAAACGAGCGCGGTGAGGATGGTGACGCCTGCGCTCGGCCCGTCCTTGGGGATCGACCCGGCCGGGAAGTGGATGTGGATGTCGGTCTTCTCCAGGAAGTTGGGAGGGATGCCGAGCGTGTCGGCCTTCGAGCGGAGGTAGGAGAGCGCCGCCTGGGCCGACTCCTTCATGACGTCGCCGAGCTGGCCGGTCAGAGTGAGCGACCCCTTGCCCGACATCTTGGTCGCCTCGATGAAGAGGATGTCGCCGCCGGCGGCCGTCCAGGCGAGGCCGGTCGCGACGCCCGGGATCTCGGTCCGCTCGGCGGTCTCGTTCCAGAACCGCTCCGGCCCCAGCATCTCGGGCAGGTCGGCCTCGGTCACGGTGCGCTTCGCCCCCGCCGCCACCTTGCCGCTCGCCACCTCCACCGCCACCGCGCGGCAGAGGTCGGCGAGGCGCCGCTCGAGGTTGCGGACGCCCGCCTCGCGCGTGTAGGCCATGATGGTCTTGATGAGCGCCTTCTCGTCGAGCGTGATGGCGTCAGCCGAGAGGCCATGCTCGCGGAGCTGCTTCGGGATGAGGTGGTTCTGCGCGATGTGCACCTTCTCCTCGAAGGTGTACCCGGGCAGCTCCAGGACCTCCATGCGGTCCTTGAGCGGGCCTGGGATGGGATCGAGGAGGTTGGCCGTCCCGACGAACATCACCTTCGACAGATCGTACGCGACGTCGAGGTAGTGGTCGGAGAAGGCGTGGTTCTGCTCGGGGTCGAGGACCTCGAGCAGCGCCGCCGAGGGATCGCCCCGGAAGTCGGCGCCCAGCTTGTCGATCTCGTCGAGCATCATGACGGGATTGATGCTCCCCGCCTTCTTCATCGACTGGATGATCCGGCCGGGGAGGGCGCCCACGTAGGTGCGCCGGTGACCGCGGATCTCGGCCTCGTCGCGCACGCCGCCCAGGCTGAGGCGCACGAACTTGCGGCCGGTGGCCTTCGCGATGGACTGGCCGAGCGAGGTCTTCCCGACGCCGGGAGGCCCGACGAAGCAGAGGATCGGCCCCCGCATGTCGTTCTTCAGCTTGCGGACGGCCAGGTACTCGAGGATGCGCTTCTTGATCTTCTGCAGGCCGTAGTGATCGGCGTCGAGGTTCCCGCGCGCGTTCTCGATGTCGAGGTTGTCGTCGGTGCGCTTCGACCAGGGCAGGTCGGCGATCCAATCGAGGTAGGTGCGCGCGACGGTGTACTCGGAGGACGCCGTGGGGATGCTCTTCAGGCGGTTCAGCTCCTTGGTGGCGACCTTCTCCACCTCGGGTGGCAGGCCCGCCTTCTTGAGCCGCTCGGCCAGCTCGTCGAGCTCCTCCTCCTCCTCGCCCAGCTCGCCCAGCTCCTCCTTGATGGCCTTGAGCTGCTGGCGCAGGTAGTACTCGCGCTGCGTCTTCGACATCTCGCCCTTCACGGCGGAGTCGATCTTGTTCGACAGCTTCAGGATCTCGCGCTTGCGGTTGAGCAGCTCGAGCACGAGCTTCATGCGCGCCTTGAGATCGACGGTCTCGAGGACCTGCTGCTTCTCCTCGATGGGCACGTCGACGTTGGCCGCAATGAGGTCGGCGAGGTGGCCCGGGTGCGTGATGCTCTCCACGAGCTCGGTGGCCGCCGCCGGCAGCTCCGGCATGAGCTCGATCACCTCGCGGGCGAGCTTCTTCAGATTGATGGCGAGCGCCTCGACCTCGACGTCGTCGACGGCGGTCTTGTCCTCCACCGGATCGATGCGCGCCTTGAGGTAGGGCGCCTCCTGCACCAGGTCGAGCACGCGGAAGCGCGCCAGGCCCTGCACGACGAGCGAGTAGTTGTCCTCGCCCATCTTGAGGAGTTTCACGATCCGCGCCACGGTACCGACCGTGTAGAGGTCGGCCGCACCGGGATCCTCTTCCTCGGCGCGCCGCTGCGTGACGACGCCGATCACCTGCTCGTCGCGGACGGCGTCCTTGATGAGGGCGATGGTCTTCTGCCTGCCGACCGCCAGCGGCAGGACGCCGCCGGGGAAGAACACGGAGTTCCTGAGCGGGAGGATGGGCAGAACGGCAGGGATGTCTTCCCTGTTGATGAGGCCAGGTGGGCCCATGGCGGGGGCGACCTGCGCACCGGCTGCGGCCTTCTTCTCGGGCATTGTCGTTTCTCCTGTCCTGCTGCCTCGGTGCCGGTGGGAGGCGGTGCCCCCAGCGTGGCGCTGGGAGATGAGCGATACCCACCCGTCCGGAGCGAGGCAAACAAAAAGCTTCCTGGCAAGCAGGCGACACAGCCCTTCTTGGCTTCCGCGTCGAGCGGAACCCGCCGGGATGTGCGGCATGCTGCTCAGGGGTGAGGCTTCTTGGTAAGCACTCCGGCGGCGGTGGCAAGCAGTGCGGCGGGAAGACCCCTGCGCGACGCCGCAGGGCCGGTACGCCCCATCGGCTGCTCACCCCTCGTCGAGGGCGGTCCTTCCCGACACCGGGAGGGCGTGCCCGCTCGGCCCACCGCCTGGCCCTCCTGGGTCGGCCGGATACGGCCCCTCGCTGGGCGCCCAGAGCGCGCCGTGCCGCCGATCGGTGTCGCCGTCCCCGGCGACGCTCTTGCCGGTGGGCACGACCTGCTGGGGGGCGGCCTCCGGGCCGTCTGCGGGTGACCAGACCCTTCTCACCTGGATCAGGTGAGCACCGCGTTTGCGGCGTGCAAGCGGGTGAGCGAGGATGCGCCCCGATGCACGTCGGCGCCGCAGCGCTCGCGTTCCCGGCCAGCGCGGCGCTGGTGCTGCTGGCCGTGCGCGGTCCGTCCGTGCTGCACGGCGAGTCTGCCTTCCCCTTCGCACTGCTCGCCGCGACCGGCGCCGCCGGGCTCGTCGCCTGGGTCATGGCCGCGCGGCGCGCCTGGCGGGACGGCGCGGTGCCGGTGGCGGTCGATGCGTTCCTGGGCGGCGTCGCCACGCCCCTCGGCGATGCCGCCGTCGCCTTCGACCTCGAGGGCAGGCTCGTGTGGGCGAACGACGCCGCGGTGGCGCTCTCCGGGTTCGCGGCCGGCACGCTTCTCGGGCGGGGCCGCGACGCGCTGGGCGAGGATCTGGCTGTGCTCATGCGGGGGCTCGCCCGCGGTCCCGCCGCCGGCCGCGTCGCCATCGTCACGCCGTCGGGCCGCGTCCCGGTCCGCGCCGCCGCGGTGCGTATCCCGGGAGCGTTGCCACTCGACGTCGCCGCGCTGCGCGTCGAGCCGCTCGAGCCGGCGGCTCCCTCCGCGCCCGAGCCGCGGCTCGTGGAGGACGTCGACATCGTGCCCGAGCCCCCCGCGCTGCGGGTCGGCCCGGCGGCGCCGGCGCTGCCCACCCATGCCGCGCTGGCGGCTCTGGCGTTCGAGCTCTCCGGCCCCGTGGCGCGCGCCAGCGCAGCCGCAGCCTTGCTTCGGCTCATCCTGCCCGCCGCCGGAGACGAGCACCTCGGCCGCATCGAGCTGGAGCTCCGCGCGGCCGAGACGACGCTCTCCGTGCTCCTCGTGCCGCTCCCGGCGCCGTTGCTGCGCGCGGTCGACGTCGACCTCGTCCTCTCGCAGGAGCTGGGGCAGGTCTCCTTCGCGGCAGGCGTGCGCGTCCGGCGGGTCGGCGGCGCGGCGGCTGCCCTGGCGGACGCGGGGCAGCTGCGCCAGGCGCTGCACCACCTGCTCCGGCTGGCCGCCGGCGCGATGCCGGCCGGCGGAGAGCTCGGCCTGCGCACAGGGAGGCGCGGGCTGGACGTGCTGCTCGAGATCTCCGACACGGGCGCCGGGACGCCGGCCGGCCTCGACCTCGCGCTCGCGGACCGGCTGGTCGTGGCGCAGGGCGGGCGGCTCGAGCGCGCGGCGGTGCCGGGCCGCGGAGAGGTGAGCCGGGTGACGCTGCCCTCCGCCGCCCGCGACGCGGGCTGACGGTGTTTTGACACCTCCCCCGGTGGCCGCTAGCATCGAAGCGACTCCGGGGAGAGCGCATCGTCCGACTCGGCCACATCAGCGACCTGCACGTGGGCGACCGCTCGCGCTATCCGCGCAACGGGATCACCGCGCGTGACTGCGACCGCCACTCGCAGAAGCTCCTGAAGAAGATACTGCACGCCCTCGAGGAGGAGCAGGTCGACCACCTCGTGGTGACGGGCGACGTGACGCTCTCCGGCGAGACGTCCGAGTTCGAACGTGTGGCCGAGCTCCTCCAGCCGTGGTCGAGCGCCGGAAAGCTGACGGTGCTGCCCGGCAACCACGATCTGTGGAGCTACGAGGCCGCCGCCACCTGGCGCTTCCTGCGCACGCTCGGGCCCGACGGGCGCGGCATGAAGAAGCCGCTCTCGGTCTACCCCTTCACGGTGGAGCTCTCGCCCGAGGTGACGCTCATCGCGCTCGACAGTGCACGCTGGAGCGAGGAGCCGCGCGTCGCGGCCGGTGCGCTCGGCAGTGAGCAGCTGGCGCAGGCGCGCGAGCTGGTACGCGAGGCGGGGAAGCAGGGGCGGGCGGTGGTGCTGGCCCTGCACCACCACCTCGTCATCCCGCCCGAGCGCGTCCCGTCCGACCTCCGCCTGCAGCGGATGCCACTCGCCGACGCCTACCAGCTGGTGCGCCTCCTCGCCGAGCTGCCGGTGGCGGCCGTGCTGCACGGCCATCGTCATACGCACTTCCGGGTCGACCTCCCCGGCCCCGGCAAGCCGACGCCGGTCCTGTGCTCCGGCTCCGCCTCGCGCGCGGCCGACGAGCCGGTACGCCGCCCGCGCGCGCTCGTCTACGATCTCGATCGCGGCGGGCTGCGCAGCGTCGAGACCATCGTGGCCCAGGCCTGACCCGAGCCTGACCGCGGTCCCGTCGCCTCCTTCGCGCTTGCCTCACCTCGCAGCGGCGGGTATCCCTCGTCGTCATGAAGGCCTTTCGCGTGCTGGTCCCGGTCGTGCTGGCCGGCTTGCTGCTCCTCTACATCCTCGCGCGGGTGACGGGGGGCGGAGAGGCGGAGGCGTACCGCCTCGATCGCGAGGCGCTCCGCCGCGAGGTGGTCGAGCGCAGCGCCGTGGCGCGCGGCCTCTCCGGCCCGGCCGGCGTCGAAGAGGCGCAGGGCGTGCTGCGCTGGTGGCTGGAGGCCAACGCGGCGCTCCGCAATCGCTACCCGCGCCAGGCCGGTCCGGCGTCCGAACCACGCGGCGACGCGAAACGCAAGGCGCAGGGCGCCGGCGGGGCCGAGGAGGCCTTCCGGACCTACGCCGCCGAGCGCGCCGAGGCTCTCCGGGCCGGCTACGCGCCCGCCCTCTCCGCTGCGGAGCAGGGGCTCCGGCTCGACCTCCTTGCGCTCCGCGCGGGCGAGCACCCCGACACCCACGAACGCGGGCTGCGCATCGACTTCGCCCTGTGGGGCGCGCCGCGACGGGTGGAGCGCGATGGCGAGGGTGCGCGCGCCCTGCGGCGAGTGGTGGTGCCACTCGCGTTCCGGCAGCTCGCCTTCCGCTTCGTCGACGCGGCCGGCAAGACCTACGGCGAGATGACCGGCACCGGTGAGCCGTACCTGGCGCTGCGCGATCCCGAGCGCTTCCCCGGCGAGCTGCCGCCCGGGATCGTCTTCGGCAGCTGGTGGGTGGAGCCGTTTCCGCGCGAGGCGGCGCGGGTCGAGATCTCGGTCGGCGTCCAGGTGCAGGGCCAGACCGCGGCTGCCCTCACGCCAGCCTTTCGCTGGGAGGTGCCGGTGGCCGAGGAGTGGAGGCTCCGGCCCGGCGAGACCTTCCGTGCCGAGACGCGCGAGGTCGCGCCCGAGGCGGCGCCCGGCAAGTGACGGTCGCCGGGAAAGGCGATCCGCCGCAGGGCGGCGCCGGCGAAGGGAGCCGCGGGAAGGGCGCCGCGTCGCGCGCTCGCGCCCGCTCCCGCGCGCGCGGCGGATCCGCCGACCGTCTCCCCGACCCCGGCTACGACGCGCCGCTGCACGAGCTCGATCGCGACGCGCTCTCGATCTTCCTTTACCTGGCGCTCCTCCCCGACGAGACGGCCCAGCTCGTGAAACAGCTCGGTCTCTCCCAGCCCGGGTTCCGCCAGGAGGCGCTCGGAGAGGTGCAGCGCTGCGACCTCCTCGCCGACGAGCTCCGCGCAGTCCCGGAGCGCCGCGCCGCGGTGATCGAGGCGCTGCGAGCGGGCCTCGAACGCCCGGTCCTGGCGACGGCGCCGCTCTCGCCACCCCTCGCGCTCGACCTCGTCGACGCGTGCATGGGCGAAGACGCGCTGGCGCTGGCTCTCTGGCGCGTGCTCGCCGATCCCGATCCCGCGGTGCGCGCCGAGGCGCGGCCGTTCCTGGCGCGGTTGGCCGCCCATCACTATGGCCCGGCGCCCCAGGACGGATCGCCGGTGGACCGCGGCGCGCCGGCGGTGGATCCCGCGCAGGCCCTCGCGCGCGAACGCGAAGAGCTGACGCGCAAGCTGGAGGAGGCGCGCCGCAAGCTGGAGCAGGCCGAGGCGCGCTCCGAGAGCGCGCGCAAAAAGGGGGAGGAAGCGCGGGAGAAGCTCCAGGCCTGGCTCAAGGATGCGCGGGCACGCGAGGCGCATGCCGTGGAGGAGGCGGCGCGGGCGCGCGAGGCCGCGGAGGCGGCCCAGGGCGAGCGCGAACGCCTCGGCCAGGAGCTGGCTGCGGCGCGTCGCGAGGACCTGGCCGTCGAGGCCCAGCGCCTGCGCGGCGGGCTCAAGGACGCCGAGGCGCGCGCCTCGGCGCTGGAGGGGCGCCTCGAGCGCGCCCGGGAGCGGGAGCGCGAGCTGGAGGCCGGACTGGAGCGCCTGCGCGCAGCTTCGGCGGGTGAGCCGGGGACGCGGACCGGGCGCGCGGAGCCGCCGGGGGAGGCGCTCCTCGAGGCCGAACCCGACGACGCGGCGGCCGCATGGCTCATGCCGGTGTACACGCGCGAGTTCTACGACTCCCTCGACGGCTGGGACCGGCGCATCCAGCGCGCCGCGTTCAAGCAGGCGGCGCTCCTCGCGCAGGATCATCGCCACCCGAGCCTGCGCGCGCTGCCGCTCGAAGGACTGCCCGGCTATTATCGGGTTCGGGTGGCGACCGACGTCCGCCTGCTCTATCGACGCACCGAGCGGCAGAACACGGTCGAGATCCTGTCCCTCATCGATCGCGAGGACCTCGACCGCTACATCAAGCAGGCGAAGACGCGCGCCTAGCGCCTGGCGCCTGGGCGAGTCTTCGCGGCCGAGCTCAATCGAAACGCTCGAGCATCTCGAGCTCGGGCTCTGGGCGCGGCTCCGCCTCGAGCTCCTGGATGGTCGGCGCGGTGTTCGCGCCGCGCCGGCCGCGGCGGCTTCCGCGCGCCTTCGGCTCCTGCGCCAACGACAGCTCCTTCCCGGCCGCGAGCAGCTTCGCCCAGGTCTCGGGCGTCGGCCGCGCGCGCGCCCCCTCGAGCGCTTCCCGGTAGATCTTCCGCGCCACCTCGAGCCGGCTCGTCACCTTCCCCATCCCCTCACCCCCTCGGCCTCCAAACGGCAATCATGAACGCAAGGTAAGGCATGGTGGAGATGGGCCGTAACCCTCCGTCTCTGCCCCTCATGGGCAGGATCGTCACAAAATCCGACGACCGCGCACTCGTTTACGGCACGTCCGGGTCGCATCGCTCGTCGGACGGGCAGGGGAGCGGGCAGCGATGAGTGGGCACGGCCGCCGTCACTGCATCTTCCGGTACACGCCGACCACGACCCCCAGGATCATCGTGGTCCGGAAGTCCTCGCGGCGGACGTAGATGGGCGCCATGCGCGGGTTGGAGGGCTGAAAACGCACTCGGTCACCCTCGAAGTAGATGCGCTTCACCGTCGCCTCGTCGTCGATGAGGGCCACCACGATCTCACCCTCATCGGCGTGGAGCTGCTTCTTCACGAAGATGTAGTCGCCCGACAGGATGCCATCGCCGATCATCGAGTCGCCCTGGACGCGCAGGCCGTACACCTTCTTGCTCGTCCCGAGGAAGAAGCTGTCGACCTGGACCGTGTCCTCGACCTGTTCCTGCGCCAGGATGGGCTGGCCGGCGGCGACGCGGCCGAGGATGGGGATCTCGACCATGCGGCCGCCACCGCGGATCTCCCGCCGGCCCGCCAGCGAGATGACGCGGCCCTCCCGCTCGACTGGGCCCCCGAGCGCCTCGCGTCCGGCCGCGGTGGGGATGAGGGCACGCGATTTCACGGGGTCGCGCTGCAGGTAACCCTTCTTCTCGAGCGCCTTCAGGTGGTCATTCACCCCGTTCGTCGAGGCGATGTCGAGCGCCTCGCCGATCTCGCGGATGGTGGGGGGATAACCGCGCGCCTCGATCTCGTTGGCGATGAAGCGGAGCACCTCGAGCTGGCGATCGGTGGGCTGCAGCGTGGCCATGTGCGCCTCCTGAACGCTAGTATACTGGTCCGGCGTTCAGGGGCAAGAAAGCGCCCCCGCTTGGTCAGCCCGACCTTGCCGCCCCCGCGGGTGGCCGGTACCTTCGCGGCGTGTCGCAGCCCACCACCATGCAGGCGCTCGGGATGGGCGCGCGTGCCGCCGGGAGGAACGCCTGGCTCGTCGCGCCAGCGCTGCTGGTGGCGTTCCTGCGCTGGGGCCTCTCCTGGCCGGCGCCGCTCCTCGCGCTGGGGTTCCTGAGGGCGGGCGCGATCTCGGGAGCCCGGCACGGCGGGCTCGCGGGCGCACTCGCCGGCGCCGCCCACGCGATCGCCACGCCGCGCCCGCTCGCGCTCCTCGCCGGGCTGTTCCTGCTCGGCGTGCTCGCCTCGGCCGCGCTGCGCGTGGCGTGGCTGGCCGGAGCACTGCCCACGCTCGGCGGTCAGCTGGCCGGGGACGACGGGCCCCGCGCCCGCTTCGCCGACGGGCTCGCGTTCGGGTTCGCGCCGCTCCTCGGCACCGCGCTCCTCGGCCTCGCGCTGGAGCTGGCGGCCCAGGTCTACGGCCTCACCGTCGTCCTCGGCATCCTCGGGCTCGCGCTGCACCGCGCCGGACCGGCCATGACGGCGCTGCGCGCGGGCGTCTCCGCGGTGGTGCTCACGACCGCCGTCGCCGCGCCGCTCCTCGCCTCCCTGGCCGCGGACGCCGCGCTCGCCCGGACCGCGATCTCGGGCGATCGACCGGCGCGGGCGCTGCTCGAGGCGCTGCGGCGGGTGGCGCTCCGCCCGGCGGCGTTCCTCCTGGCGGCGCTCTCGCTGGCGCTGGCGGCGCTCGTGCTGCTCGGCTCGGCGCAGGCCATGGAGGCGGCCGCGCTGGGCCTGGCGCGCGGGGCGCCGCTCATCGTCGTCGCCGGGCCGCGCCTCATGACGACCGTGCTCGGGGCCGCCCTGGCCGCCCTCTTCGAGCTGTGGCGGCTCGGGACGGTGGCGGCGCTGGCGTGCGCGGAGGAGCGCATCAGCGCGGTGGATCGGCCTGCCGCAGCAGGCGGCGCAGCTTGATCTTCCGCCGCGGGCCGCCGAGCGCGTAGAGCACGAGCCCGATCCCGAAGAGCGTCCCGGCCACCACCAGCGCCGCGCCGCCCAGGAAGGGCAGGAAGGGCCAGGCGGCGAAGTCCCGCGCGAAGACGAGCAGCCCGCCGATGGTGAGGCCGCACGCGACCAGGCCGATGAAGGTGCTGAGCCCGAGCATCCGCACGTTGACGGCGATGCGCTCGAGCTCCACCGAGTGCACGTTGACGCGGAACTTGCCCGCCTCGAGGTCGACCAGGATCTGCTGCAGCTGCGCCGGCACGTCCTCGGCCAGCGTCTGCAGCTTGAGGAGCGACTTCATGAGCGTGCCGGAGGCGTCGCTCGGGTTGAAGCGCGAGAGGAGGAGCTCGCGGGCGTAGGGCAAGCCGAGGTCGAGAATGTCGAGCCGGGGGTACAGCCGGCGGATGATGCCCTCGAGCGAGATGGAGGCCTTCGACAGCACCGCCCACTCCTTGGGGACGCGGATCCGGTGCTTCACCGCCAGGTCGAGCAGGTCGCGCAGCAAGGTCGAGGTGCGGATCTCGTCCAGCTTGAGTCCGAGGTAGCGGTCGAAGATGGCCTGGATGTCGCTGCGGAAGGCGGTGATGGGCGTGTGCTCTTCCGGCACGCCGATGCGGTTCAGTACGCGCGCCACCGTCTCCGGGTCGCGCAGCGCGGTCGCCATGATGAGGGTGACGAGCGCCTCCTGCATCGGCCGGGTGAGTCGTCCGACCAGGCCGAAGTCGAGGAGCCCGATGCGGTTCCCCGGCAGGACGAGGAGGTTGCCGGGGTGCGGGTCGCCGTGGAAGAGGCCGTCCTCGAACAGCTGACGGAAAGCGGACTCGATGATGTTCTTCGCCACCTGCTCGAGGTCGTAGCCCGCCTCGGCGGTGACCTCGGAGACCTTCACGCCCTCCAGGTACTCGAGCGTGAGGACGGTCTCCGAGGAGAGATCCGCCAGCACGCGCGGGATGACCACGAACGGGCGGTCCTTGGCCGCCTCGGCCATGGCGCGGGCGTTCCTCGCCTCGCCACGGAAGTCGAGCTCCTCGTGGATGGAGCGGTCGAACTCCTCCACGATGCCCGTCGGCGTATAGACCCCGGTCTCCTCCACCACCGCCTCGACCAGCCTCGCCAGCTGGTAGAGGAGCGACAGGTCGGACTCGATGCGCTGCCGGATGCGAGGCCGCTGCACCTTCACCACCACCAGCTCGCCGGCGTGCGTGCGCGCGCGGTGCACCTGCGCGATGGAGGCCGAGGCGAGCGGCGCCTCGGCCAGCTCGGCGAAGCAGACCTCGACGGAGCGACCCAGCCCCCGCTCGATCTCGGCGCGTGCCTCGGCGAGCGGGAAGGGCGGCACCGCGTCCTGCAGCTCGGAGAGCTCGTCGATCCAGTGGGAGGGGAGGATGTCCGGACGGCTGGAGAGGAGCTGCCCGAGCTTGATGAAGGTGGGTCCGAGGTCGAGCAGCAGCTGCCGGAAGCGCTGCGCAGTGCGGCGGTCCGGCTCCGGCCCGACCGGCTCCGCGCCCACCGCCGCGGCGCGCACCTCCGCCGCTTGCGCGCCGAGCATCTCGCCGAGCCGCGTCTGATCGAAGTAGGCGCCGAATCCGTGCCGGGCCGCCACGGCCGCGATCTGCGAGAGCCGGTTCAGGTCCTGGAATGCCGTCTTCAACACGGGGCGGAAGGTAGCACGGGGGGCAGGGCCACGCTGCGGCAGTTGGCCAGGCCGCCCGGAGGAGTGTGGAGAGCGCCTCAGAGCGGAAGCGACGTGAACAGGCAGGTCCGCCGTCAGACCGCGCCCGTATGCTCCCGCGCGCCGATGCCCGAGGCTCCCGCCATCCCCGCGCCCGCGAAGACGGCGGCGCCTGCGACGTCCATCGCTCCCGCGCTCACGCCGATGATGCGGCAGTATCTCGAGGCGAAGGCGCGCTACCCGGACGCCATCCTCTTCTTTCGCCTGGGCGACTTCTACGAGATGTTCTTCGACGACGCCGTCACCGCGTCGGCGGCGCTCCAGATCACGCTCACCGCGCGCGCCAAGGGCGATGACAAGGTGCCGATGTGCGGGGTGCCCCACCACGCCGCTCGCGGCTACATCGCGAAGCTGCTCGAGCGCGGGCACAAGGTGGCCATCTGCGATCAGGTGGAGGAGCCCGGGAAGTCGGCGCTCGTGAGGCGCGAGGTGACGCGCGTCGTGACGCCCGGCATGATCCTCGACGATCAGGTGCTCGACCCGCGCCAGGCCGCTTACGTGGGCGCGGTGGCCCTTGCGCCGGACGAGGAGGGCGGCGGAGTGGCCCTCCTCGACGCCTCGACCGGCGAGCTCAGGCTGGGCGAGGTGTCGAGCGACGACCGGCTCGCGGACGAGCTGCGCCGGGCCGGGGTGCGGGAGCTCCTCCTGGCCCGGGGCGCCGCGGCGACCTCCCGCGGGGCCGCCCTGGTCCGCG
>Ga0137379_10002464_pt1 | contig 17213 bp, 15 predicted proteins | sample SagtaG_18_FD_104812 | JGI IMG/M metagenome (GOLD analysis project Ga0137379, IMG submission 104812) | Vadose zone soil microbial communities from Sagehorn Ranch, Mendocino, California, USA - Sage2_L_80_16 metaG | ecosystem: Environmental > Terrestrial > Soil > Vadose zone | place: USA...
CTTATCGATGCCGCACCACCTCCACGAGCCCACCGAACGCGGCGGCCGCCGCGCCGGCCACGATAGTGCCAGCCCGGGCCAAGCCCGTGGGATCCCGTCGGCGGGCGGCCGCGCCGAGTCCGCAGCGGATCCCGGCGGGCAGGGTCCGGCGCAGGTACGCGCTTTCCGAGCCGAGGCTGTCCCGGCCGTGGTTGAGCCGGGCCAGCGCCACCTTGCCGCGGCCCTCGTGGTAGCACCGGGTGAGGAAGTAGCGCATGGTGGCCTTGTCCGCCGGTACCGGGTGGTCGATGAGCGCGTCCGGCACGTAGATCCAGCGGCCGCCGCTCGCCTCGCTCATCCGCAGGCACAGGTCGGTGTCCTCGGGCCGCGACCGGTCGCCGACCTTGCCGAAGCCGACCCGGAACCCGTCCACCTTCGCGAAGACGTCGCGGCGTACCGCCATGCTCGCCGACCAGACGTTGCGCACCGGGGCGGTCGTGGTGGGCAGGCCGGTGTACGAGCCGCCCCAGGCCCAGAGGAACTCGTCCGGTACCCAGCCGGGCCGGCGGGTCTGCCAGGCCGGCCGGATCGCGCCGCCGGTGCCGCACACTGCCGGGTCGGCGAACGGCGCGACGAGCCCGGCCAGCCAACCGGGGTGGGCGTAGGCGTCGTCGTCGAGCAGCGCCACGAGCGGGGTGTCGAGGTGGTACACCCCGGTGTTGCGGTTGCCGGACACGCCCCGCTCGGGACAGTCGTTGCGCAGCACGGTGACGCCGGACAGTTCGCGCGCGGCGCGCCGGTACAGCGGCTCGTTGTGGTCGACGACGACGACGACCTCGGCCGGGGCCGGCCGCTGGGCGAGCACCGAGGCGACCGCCGCGTACAGTCCGGCCCACCGCTGCTCGGTATGGCACGGTATGACAACGCCCACGCGCACCGCCGGACGCTATCAGATGCGCACCGGCGCCCCCAAGAGCAGGTCCAGGTCGGCCGGTACCGGCGGGCGCAACACGACTGTCCTGTGGGCCGGCGCGCGCACCGGGCAGCGCCGCGGCGGCTCGTTGGCCCGCCCCAGCCGGCCCAGGTCGCGGGCGACCGGGTCGAGGTAGAAGTTAGGCCGCTCGTCGGCCTCGTGGTAGTAGCGGTGGAACACCGGCGTGGTGGCGCCGGACATCGGCGGCACGATCCAGGTCCAGTCGGCCGGGGTGCGCCGGCCGGCCCGCTGCTCGCGCTCCAGGTGGGCGACGAACCGGCGCGCCTCGGTGTGATGGTCGGTGATCTTCACGCCGGTCCGCTCGAACGACCAGAGCACCGCTCGGTTCAGCTCCACCAGCGCCCGGTCGCGCCACAGCGTGGCGTCCCGCGAGGTGTCCAGCCCCAGCTCCTCGGCGAGGATGGGCAGCAGGTCGTACCGCGCCGGGTCGGCCAGGTTGCGCGCGCCGATCTCGGTACCCATGTACCAGCCGTTGAACGGCGCCAGCGGGTACTGGACGCCGCCGACGGACAGCCGCATGTTCGAGATCGCCGGTACCGCGTGCCAGCGCAGCCCCAAGTCGCTGAACCAGCGGTACTCCGGGTGGTCCAGCGCCACTTCGAGCACCGCGTCCTCGGGCAGGTCGAAGAGGCGTACCCCCTCGTCGGGCGTCTCGATCGCGACCGGCAACACGTCGAAGGACTCCCCCTTGCCGCGCCAGCCGAGCTGTTCCATGGCGGCCGTGAACTCGGCGTTCCTCGGGTCGCCGATCACCCCGCCCGCCGGCTGCCGGTACCCGGCGTACCGGATCAGCTGCTCGTTCCACACCCGGGCGTGCGGGCGGCCGGGTTGGGCCGGCCGGAACACCGAGATGACCGGCCGGATCTGCCCCGGCCGCCTCCCCGCTACCCGCAGGTGCGTGACGAGATCGCCGAAGATCTGCTCCGCGGTGGTGGCGTTGCGCCGGTCGAGCACGAGCAGGCTGTGCCAGTACAGCCTGCCGATGCACCGGCTCGCGTTGCGCCAGGCCACCTTCGCGCCGAAGGTCAGCTCGGCGCCGGTGTGCAGGTAGGTACCGGTCGCCGCGATCTCGGCGCGGACCTCGCGCAGCCGCCGCTCCACCGGGCCTGCCTCGGGATGTTCGGCGTGGTACAGCCGCAGGAAATTCTCGGCCTCCGCCACGTCGACCGGGTCGTCCGGGTGCCACGGGCGGGTCGGAGTGTCGCGATAACCGGGGATTCCTCTCATGCCCGCTCCCTCGTTCCGCTCCGTGGGGTAACGGGACGATGCCATGCTGTCGCCAAGTTTGCCAGACCCCGTCGCACAAGTTGTGCGGCCCATTCCCGGCGAACCGAACGATCCGGACGGCGGCGGGCGGCCGCGGGTACGCCGTATAACTGAAGCATGGTCGGCCTACCGAGCCCGTACCGGTCCCGGACCCGCACCTGGCTCGCGCTGGGGCTCGGGGTCGCCGCCCTGGTCGCGCTCACCCTGGGGCTGAACGGCAACCGTGGCCCCGCATCACTGACCACGGCCGCCCTGCTCTACCTGGTACCCGTGGTCGTCGTCGCCGTGGTCGGCGGGGTCTGGCCGGCGCTGGCCGCCGCGGTCGCCTCCGACGCGCTGCTCAACTGGTTCTTCGTGCCGCCGTACCACACGTTCACGGTGGAGAGCCGGGAGAACGTCCTCGCGCTGCTGATCTACGTGCTTGTCGCGGTGAGCGTGAGCCTCGCCGTCGATCTGGCGGCCCGGCAGCGGGCGGCCGCGGTACGCAGCGGGCTCGAAGCCCGCCTGCTCGCCCGGATCACCGCGGCCCCGGTCGCCGACCAGTCGCTGACCCGGCTGCTCGGCCACATCCGGGACACCTTCGGCATGCGCGCGGTGGCGCTCGTCGAGGGGGACGAGACGGTGGCCGGCGTCGGGTCGGCCGATGCCGCGGAGCCCGCGCTGGAAGTCGAGGCCGCCGACGGGCTGCGCCTCGTGGCGCACGGGCCGGAGCTGTTCGGCGAGGACCGGCGGCTGCTGGCCCGGCTGGCCGCGGGCGCCGCCCGGACGCTGGAAGCCCAGCGGCTGGCCCGGCGCGCCGCCGAGGCCGAGCAGCTGGCCGAGGTCGACCGGCTGCGCACCGCGATCCTCGCCGCCGTCGGGCACGACCTGCGCACGCCGCTGGCGAGCATCAAGGCCGCCGCGTCCAGCCTGCGCGCACCCGACGTCGAGTTCTCTCCGGAGGACCGCGACGAGCTGCTCGCCACCGTCGAGGAGTCCGCCGACCGGCTGGACGACCTGGTGGAGAACCTGCTGGCGATGAGCCGGTTGCAGGCCGGCGTACTGTCCGTGCAGGCCCGGCCGGTGGCCATGGACGAGGTGGTGGCGCGGGCGGTACCCCGGTCGCCGGTGCGGCTCGCGGTCGGCGACGACCTGCCGCTGGTACGGGCCGATCCCGGCCTGCTCGAACGGGTGGTGGCCAACCTCGTGAGCAACGCGGTGCGGGTGTCCGGCTCGGTGACCGTGGACGCCGTCGCCGCACCGTCCACTGTGGACCTCCGGGTCACCGACCACGGCCCCGGGGTACCGGCCGAGGACCGGGAACGGATGTTCGCGCCGTTCCAGCGGCTGGGCGACCGTACCGCCGACGGCGGGCTCGGGCTGGGGCTGGCCATCGCGCGCGGGTTCACCGAGGCGATGGGCGGCCGGCTCACGCCGGCGGACACCCCGGGCGGCGGCCTGACCATGACGGTCACCCTGCCGAGGGCGGACTCATGAGCCGGATCCTGGTGGTCGACGACGACCGTCAACTGCTGCGGGCGCTGCGGATCAACCTCGCCACCCGGGGGTACGAGGTGCAGCTCGCGCCGGACGGGGGTACCGCGCTGACGATGGCGGGCCGCCAGCCACCGGATCTCGTCATCGTCGACCTCGGCCTGCCCGACATGGACGGCGTCGACGTGGTGCAGGGCATCCGGGGCTGGTCGACGGTACCGATCGTCGTCCTGTCCGCCCGGCACCTGGAGCAGTCGAAGGTGCGCGCTCTCGACGCCGGGGCGGACGACTACGTGACCAAGCCGTTCGGCATGGACGAGCTGCTGGCGCGGGTACGGGCGGCGCTGCGCCGCCGTACCCCCGCCCCGGAGGCACCGGTGGTGCGGACCCACGCGTTCACCGTTGATCTCGCCGCCCGGCGGCTGACCCGGGACGGTCAGGACGTCCGGCTGACCCCGACCGAGTGGCACGTGCTGGAGGTACTTGTCCGCAACGCCGGCAAGCTGGTACCGCACCGGCAGCTGCTGCAGGAGGTGTGGGGTCCCCGGTACGAGTCGGAAACCAACTACCTGCGGGTGTACCTGGCCCAGCTACGGGCCAAGCTGGAACCCGACCCGGCCCGCCCGCGGCACCTGCTCACCGAACCGGGAATGGGGTACCGCTTCCAGCCGTGACCTCGACGCTGAGGGTCACCAGCGACCCCTCGGTCGCCACCCGCAACGGCTGGCCGAGCCGGTGCATCGTCCGGATCATCGGCGAGTTCCCGGCGTGCGTGCGCACGTGCAGCGCCTCCCGACCGGCCAGCGCGGCGAGCCGCAGCGCGCGCCGGACCAGGGCGGTACCCAGGCCGCGCCGCTGCCAGTCGTCGACCACGAGCAGGCCCAGCTCCGCCTCCGGCCCGTCCCACGAGAGGTTCGCCAGCGCGACGGGGCGCCGCTCCTCGGTCTCCGCGACGAGAGCATGACCCTCACCGGGCTCGAGAAGCCGGCGCAGGGCATCGTCGGACGGGATGCCCGTGCCGGACAGGTACCGCCGGTATCGGCTGCGCACCGAGCAGCGCGCGTGCATGCGGCGTACCCCGTCGAGGTCCGCCGGCTGCGCCGGCCGCACGGTGACCTCGGTACCGTCGGCGAGAAGCAACTGGTACCGGCGCGCGACGGCGCCCGCCAGCTCGACCAGCGCGTGCGCCCGGGCGCCCTCGGCCGGCGTGAACGGCGGCTCCAGCCGGCGTACCTCCAGCGTCCCCCCGGCCGGGTCGGGCAGCTGCAGCAGGTGCGCGGAGTACCCCGGGGCGCCCGGCGCCGGCTCCGGCCGCCAGGTCACCAGCACGTCCCCGAGCAGCCCGGTGAGAGCGGTGCCGAGGTCGTCGCCGTCCCGGACCAGACGGGTGGCGAGGTTGATCAACAAGGTCGGGGCGTCGACGAGACCGTCGGCGCCGGCCCGGCGTACCCACGGGTCCCGACCCCGGCCCTTGACCACCGCGGCCAGCAGGTCGGCCTCGGACAGCGCGTCGGGCGCGTCGATCAGGAAGTCGTCGACGGCTCCGCCCTCGGTCGCGTGGACCTGGACCGAAAGGATGTTGACCGACCGCAGCGCGAGGCTTGCGGCCAGCACCGCGAGGAAGCCCGGCCGGTCGTCGACCGTGGCCCGTACCCGCCAGAGCGCCATGGCGGCTCTCCCGGTCTCAGTGGTCCAGGGCGGCGGCGAACCGGTTGGCCGTGCTGTTGACCGGCCACGGCCTCGACTGCTGCCCCGATCCGGACAGCTGGTCCAGCCGGGCACCGAGGACCAGCGCGCTGGCCCGGACCAGCTGGGCCAGCCGGTCGGCCTCGGTGACGTGGAACGCCGGTGGCGGCAGCGAGGCCTCCGCGCTCGTCTCGCCGCCGCGCGCCGCGAGCAGCACCAGGCCGGCCTGACCGAAGGGCGCCGCCGCGTACCTCCCCCCGTCGCGCCAGTCAAAGGAGCGCGGCCGAAGCGGCGTCACCTCCGGTGGGTGCAGCGGCTGCGGGGCACGCCAGCTGGCGTAGACGACACTCGGCGCGGCGTCGCCGGTGTGCGCCCAGTCCGCCGGTACCGCGAGCACCGCGGCCCAGTCCGCGGACAGCAGCCCCGGTACCGCGTCGGTCAGCGTGGCGATCCCGTCGGACGGGTTCGCCGCGACCTGGCCGACCAGTTCCGCGTCGGCACCACCGACGGCCGGCGCGCCGACCGACCGCCACACGCCCTCGACCCCGACCCCCGGGATCGCGCCCAGCCCCGCGAGGATCCGGTCGACCGGAGCCGCGACCGGCCAGATGACGGTGAAGTCGTCGACGGCCCGGCCGCCGACCCGCTCCAGCACGACCATCTGGACGATGTCGGCGCCCGTCACGCCGAGCGTGCGGGCCACCTGACCCAGCGAGCCCGGACGGTCGGGCAACCTGACCCGCAGCCGCAGCAGCATCTCGAACCTCCCGATCGGATGTCCCCGTGCGGCTCAGCCTGCCGTGGTCACGTTTCCGGACGATTGCGGCGTCATGTCCCGCCCGGTAACCCTCGCGCCGGGAGGGTTCAGGCGAGGCGGCGCAGCAGGGTCGTCGCCCGCTCGTGGTCGAACTCGGTCGGGTCGAAGCGCTTGCCGATCCACTCGCGCATCGCCGCGTGCTCGGGGTGCGCGGGGTCGCCGAGGGCGGCCAGGAAGCCCGCATACCCGTATGCCCCGCCGACGTCCTCGGGCGGGCAGGCGCTCTCGCCCTCCATGCACAGCGGGTACCGGATGTCCGGCTCGGCCGGGTACACCGTCTCCACGGTCACCTCGTGCTCCCACCAGTCCCCGAAGTCGTAGGTGTAGATGAACCGGGCGTCCTTGCCGGCCACCGAGTCCAGCCGTACCTCCAGCTCGTCGCGCAGATCGAGTTCCCCGTCCGGGTCGGGCTCCCCGTACTGCACCCCGTCGATCTCGAACGAGTGCAGGTGGTAGTTCTGCCAGCCCATCGCGTACTGGATCACCCGGTGCACCCGGTCCAGGGTGTACCCGCCCGGTACCGCCACCCGCCGCCACACTTCGGGCGTAACGTCGGCCAGGCTGATCCGTAACTGAAAGATCTGTCGCGACATGGGGCCCCTTCCCGTCGTGTGGCCCATTCTTGACCCAAGACGGTGCCGATGACGAGGGGAACGGCGATGATCTGCGGCGCGTGTCGAGAACAGCGGCACACCGACTGCCGGGGCGCGAACTGGTGCGACTGCCAGCACCGGGTGCCCGTACCGACCCCTCCGGTGACCGGTCCGGCCGGCGAGTGACGATATCCGGATGTACCGACTGTGGCCCGACCCGGACCCGACCCCGCTGGACGACGCCGCGCTGACCGCGCTCTACGAGCACGCCGGCCCCGGCGTGCGGATGAACTTCGTGACCAGCGTGGACGGTGCCGTCGAGATCGAGGGCCGCTCGGCCGGGCTGGGCAACCCCGCCGACAAGCTGGTCTTCCACCTGCTCCGGCAGTACCCGGACGCGCTGCTCGTGGGCGCCGGCACGGTGCGCGTCGAGGGGTACAACGCGGTCCGGCTGGACGAGCAGCGGCGGGCCTGGCGGGGCGCGCGCGGCCTGGACCCGTACCCCCGGCTGGTGGTGATCTCCCGCCGGCTGGACCTGGACCCCAGCCACCCGGCGCTGTCCGAGGCACCCCGCCGCCCGGCCATCCTGACCAGCCGCGCCGCCCCGCCGGACCGGATCACCGCGCTGTCGACGGTGGCCGACGTGCTGACGCACGGCGAGGACGAGGTGGATCTCCGTTCATCCCTGGCGGAGCTGCGGGACCGGGGAATCCGGACGATCCTGTCCGAGGGCGGGCCGCACCTGTTCGGGTCGCTGACCGCGGCCGACCTCGTCGAGGAGGTCTGCCTGACCGTCTCTGCGCTGCTCGCCGGGCCCGGTGCGGGCCGGATCACCGCGGGCCCCGCGTCGGAGGTACGGGACCTGAGGCTGGCCCATATTTTGTACGCCGAGGACGCCCTGCTGCTCCGGTACGCTCGGAGGACGTGACGGTTGAGGAGACGGCCATGACGATCCTGGACATGCCGCCGCATCTGCCCTTGACGGCCGAGGAGTTCGAGGACCTTCCCCCGGTCGAAGGCTGGCGGATCGAGTTGTGGGAAGGGAACCTCGACGTGGCTTCAGCCGCTCAGATGGCCTGGCATTCCACAACCATGCGCGAGATCGCGAACATGATCGCGGCCACCGGACGAGTCGTTCACACCGAAGTCGGGGTCGTGCTCGCGCCACGCACGGTGCGGACACCCGACGTCACGAGGTTCCGTCCCGGCGTCCGACCTGACCTTCTCCGGTCGCAGTTCCCGGTTGCCGACGTTGACCTTGTCATCGAGATCATCTCGCCCGAGTCGGCGAAGCGGGACCGCCTGATCAAGCCGGATGAATACGCCACCGCCGGGATCCCGGAGTTCTGGCTCGTCGAGCAGCATCCCGAGGACATCAACGACGCTGAGGTCAACATTTATCAGTTGGCGCCCAGCCGTGCGTACACGCTGGTCCGGTCGGTGGCTTTGTCCGCTTTGGAACAGGAGATCGAACGCTGACCGGCGTGGCCGGGTGACTCGGGCGGGCGGCGTGGGGCACGATGCCCGTCATGAGCCCTTCCCCGCTCAATGATCCACCCGTGGTACCGGGACCGCCGGTCGGCCGGGTCCTCGGTACCGCCGACGCCACCCCGCTGTCGTTCTGGGTCGCCGTGGAGCAGGGTGCCTACCTGCAGCTCGACGACGTGGTGGTGACCCGGCGGGAGCTGCCGGACCGGGAGCCGGTCACGATCGCGGGAGTGGTCACCGCCGTACGGGCCCGGCACGAGGGCGCGCTGTTCGAGTCGGACGTGTTCGCGATCGCGGACGGTACCCTGCCGGCGCAGGTACAGGAGGCCGCCGAGATCACCACGACGCGGGTCGATCCCGAACTGTATGTGCCGCCGACCCCGGGCGCCCTGGTGCACCGCGCGGTCGGCCAGGTCCGGTCCAAGGCGCTGTACTTCGACCGGATGGAGCAGCCGGTACCGCTGGGCGTCGGGCGCGACGGCGCACCGGTCTACCTCAACTTCGAGTTCCTGAGCGGCCAGCGCGGGGCACACGTGTCGATCTCGGGCATCTCCGGGGTCGCGACAAAGACGTCGTTCGCGACCTTCCTGCTGTACTCCGTGTTCCGGTCGGGCGTCCTGGGCGCGGAGGCGGTCAACACCAAGGCGCTCGTGTTCAACGTCAAGGGCGAGGATCTGCTCTTCCTCGACCACCCGAACACCCGGCTGACGGAGTCCACTGTGGACGCTTATGCGACCCTGGGCCTGACCGCCGCACCGTTCCCGGACGTGGCCGTGTACGCGCCGCCGCGGGCCGGCGATCCGACCGGTACCCCGGACGTGTCGAGCCGGCTGTCCGGAGTGGACAGTTTCTACTGGACGCTGGAGGAGTTCTGCGCGGACCGGCTGCTGCCGTACGTGTTCGCCGACGCGGACGACGAGCGGCAGCAGTACACGATGGTGGTGCACGGGGTCACGGCACATCTGGCGAGGGTCGCGACGCCCGCCGACGGCGGCGTGTCCATCGAGGGCACCCGGATCGGTTCCTACGCCGACCTCGTGGACTTCCTGGTGGCTCACGTCAACGACGAGGAATCCCGCCCGTACTGGGTCGGCTCCGCGGTCGGCCTCGGTACCGTCAACGCCTTCGCCCGCCGGCTCATCGCCTCAAAACGCGACCTGCACCGAATCATTCGCGGAGATCTCCCCACGCGGACCCGCCACTCGGTCAATACGGCCGAGTCGGCCCAGATGACCGTCGTCGACCTGCACAACCTGCCGGACCGGGCGCAGCGCTTCGTCGTCGGCGTGACGCTGAAGACCGAGTTCGAGCGCAAGGAGAAGGCGGGTACCGCGAAGCCGCTGCTGTTCGTCGTGCTGGACGAGCTGAACAGGTACGCGCCGCGCGAGGGCTCCAGCCCGATCAAGGAGATCCTGCTCGACATCGCCGAACGCGGCCGGTCGCTCGGCGTGGTACTGATCGGGGCGCAGCAGACCGCGAGCGAGGTGGAGCGGCGCATCGTCGCCAACTCGGCGATCCGGGTCGTCGGGCGGCTGGACCCGGCCGAGGCCGGCCGTCCGGAGTACGGGTTCCTGCCGCCGGCGCAACGGGCCCGGGCGCTGATCGCCAAGCCCGGCACCATGTTCGTCAACCAGCCGGAGTTGCCGGTACCGCTGGTCGTCGAGTTCCCCTTTCCAGCCTGGGCGACCCGGCCATCGGAGGCGGGACCGGCGCCGCGCGCGACGCTCCGCTCGCTGACCCAGGCGGCCGACGCGTTCGCCGTCGTCGGTGCGCGGCCGGCCGGCGCTTCCCTGTCCGACGACGACATCCCGTTCTGATGAAGCTGCTGCACACCTCCGACTGGCACGTCGGGAAGGTCCTCAAAGGACAGTCCCGGATGGACGAGCATGTCGCGGTACTCAAGCAGGTCGTGGACATCGCCCGGTCCGAGCGGCCCGATCTGGTGCTGGTCGCCGGGGACCTCTTCGACACCGCCGCGCCGACGCCGGATGCGACCCGGGTGGTGACCCGGGCGCTGTCCGCGCTGCGCGGCAGCGGCGCCGAGGTCGTCGCGATCGCCGGCAACCACGACAACGGGGCGGCGCTCGACGCCCTGCGCGGGTGGGCCGAGGCGGCCGGGATCACCCTGCGCGGCTCGGTACGCGACCGGGCCGCCGAGCACCTCATCACCGGGCGCACCGCCGCCGGGGAGGACTGGCGGCTGGTCGCGCTGCCGTTCCTGTCGCAGCGGTACGCGGTACGGGCGACCGAGATGTTCGCGCTGTCCGCCGCCGAGGCGACGCAGACCTACGCCGACCACATCGGACGCCTGCTCAGCGCGCTGACGGCCGGGTTCGACGGCAGCGCCGTCAACCTCGTCACCGCGCACCTCACCGTCGTGGGCGGTGTACTCGGCGGCGGCGAGCGCGACGCGCACACCATCCAGTCCTACGCGGTACCGGCGACCGTGTTCCCCACCACCGCGCACTACGTCGCGCTCGGGCACCTGCACCGGCGGCAGAGCGTCCTCGGGCCGTGCCCGGTGCACTACAGCGGCGCCCCGCTGGCGATCGACTTCGGCGAAGAGGAGAACACGCCCTCGGTGACCGTCGTCGAGGTCACCGCGAACACCGCGGCCAAGACGCGGGACGTGCCGATCACCAGCGCGACGCCGCTGCGGACCGTGCGCGGCACGCTCGACGAATTGTCCACAGTGGACACCGGTGCGGCCTGGCTGCGGGTGTACGTGACCGAGCAGCCGCGGGCCGGGCTGCGCGAGGCGGTGCAGGAGCTGCTGCCGCGCGCACTGGAGGTACGCATCGACCCGGCGCTGACGGCCGATACCGCGGCGCCCGGGCGGGCGCAGCGGTCCGGGCGCGCTGCTCGCGACCTGTTCGCCGACTACCTCACCAGCCGTGGCCACGCCGACCCGGACGTGATCGCCCTCTTCGACCGCCTGTACGGGGAGGTGGCGCGCTGATGCGGCCGCTGCGGCTGGACCTGCACGGCTTCACGGTCTTCCGGGAACCGACCAGCATCGACTTCACCGACGCCGACTTCTTCGCCCTCGTCGGCCCGACCGGCTCGGGCAAGTCCACCGTCCTCGACGCGATGTGCTTCGCGCTCTACGGCACGGTACCGCGGTGGAGCGACCGGCGTTCCGTTGCCAACGCGCTCGCGCCGTCGGCGACGGAGGCCCGGGTACGGCTGGTCTTCGAGGCGGCTGGGGCGCGGTACGCGGCGACCCGGGTGGTCCGGCGGGACGGCAAGGGACGGATCAACACCACTCATGCGGGGCTGGAACTGCTGCCGCCCGGGTTCGATCTGTCCACACTGGACGGTGGCCGGACCGAACTGGGCGAGCCGCTCGCCGGTACCCCGGCGGAGCTGGACGCCGCCGTACTGGCCGCGGTCGGGCTGCCGTACGAGCAGTTCACCAGCTGCGTGGTGCTGCCGCAGGGCCAGTTCGCCGAGTTCCTCCACGCCAAACCGGCCGCCCGCCAGCAGATCCTGGTCAACCTGCTGGGCCTGTCGGTGTACGAGCGGATCCGCGACCAGGCGACCGCTGAAGCGGCCCAGGCGGACGCGCACCTCGCGGCGACCGACCGGCTGCTCGCGGACCTGTCCGGGGCGAGCGACCAGGCACTCGACGGGGCGGCCGCGCGGGTTGCCGAACTGCGGCAGCTGAGCGAGGCGGTGGAGGCCGCGGTACCGGCGCTCGCGAAGGCGCAACAGGACGCGGCGGCCGCGGCGGCCGCGCTGGCCGACCTCGACGGCGAACTGGCTCTGTTGAGCCGGATCCGCGCACCGCAGGACGCTCGCAAGGCGGCAGCGGGGCTCGCCGCCGCGGAAGCGGCGGCGGTAGCCGGGCATGAAGCGGTGACCGCGGCCGAGGAGCGCGAGGAGAAGCTGCGCGGCGAGCTGGCCGCAGCCGGGGATCCGACCGCGCTGCACCGGTTGCTGGACGGGTACGCGGAACGGGACCGGATGGCCGGGCAGCTCGCCGAGCTGGTCGACGGCGTCGCGACGGCGGAAGCGGAACACGCGAAGGCGACCGGGGCGCTCGCCACCGCGACGGCCGCCGCCGAGCGGGCCGCCGCCGCCGTCGCGGAAGCGGAGCATGCGGTGGAGGCAGCGCGTACCCAGGACCGGGCCGCGACGCTGCGCCCGCACCTGCGCGCCGGCGAGCCGTGCCCGGTGTGCACGCAGATCGTCGTGACCGTGCCCGCGATGCCGGAGGTACCCGCGCTCAAGGCCGCGAACGCCGCGCTGGCCAAGGCACAGAAGGGCGCGGAGGCGGCGCAGCGGACGGTCGCGAGGCACGATCACGCGGTACGGGCACTGGACCGGACGCTCGCCGCGGTGGCGGCGCGGCGCGACCAGCTCCAGGCGCGGTACTCCACAGTGGACGGTGCGCTGGCGTCGGCGCCCGAACCCGATGCGGTCCGCGCCGAACTGACCGCGCTGGACCAGCTGCAGCGCCGGGTGGACGAGGCGGCCGGCGAGGTCCGTAGGGCGCGGGAGGCGCAGCGCCGGGTCGCGGCCGGGCTGGAGCAGGCCCGGGTCAAGCTGCGCGCCGCGTGGCAAGGATTCGACGGGGTACGCGATGCCGTCGCCCCGCTCGGCCCGCCCCCCGCGGACCGCGACGACCTGGCCGGCGCGTGGGACACCCTCGCCGGCTGGGCACTGTCCGAAGTGGACGGTCGCCGGGGGCGTCGGGACGCGCTCGCCGACGGGGTTCGCGACGCGCAGGCGGCGGCGGCCTCGGCGGCGGCCTCGATTGCGGCGCTGTTCGCAAACAACGGGCTCGCCGCTCCGGGCGATCCGGCCGCGTTCTCCCGTGCGGCAGCCGTGGCGTTCGCCCAGGCGGAGAGCGCGCGCGACGCCATCCTCGACAAGCGAGCCCAGGCCGGGAAGCTGCGCACGCAGCGCACCGGGTACGAGCGGGACAGCCAGGTGGCCAAGGCACTGGCGAACCACCTGCGGGCCAACAACTTCGAGCGCTGGCTGCTGGAGGAGGCGCTGGACCTGCTGGTGGACGGCGCCTCGCGGATCCTGCGGGAGCTGTCCGGCGGGCAGTACGACCTCGGGCACGACAAGGGCGAGTTCTTCGTCGTCGACCACCACGACGCCGGGCTGCGCCGCGCCGTGCGTACCCTGTCCGGCGGCGAGACCTTCCAGGCGTCCCTGTCGCTGGCGCTGGCGCTGTCCGAGCAGCTTGCCGGGGTGTCCACCGGGGCGGCGAGCCTGGAGTCGATCGTGCTCGACGAGGGGTTCGGTACGCTCGACACGGCCACCCTCGACATGGTCGCCGCGACCCTGGAGAACCTGGCTGCCCGCGGGGACCGCATGGTCGGCGTGGTGACCCACGTACCGGCGCTGGCCGAGCGCATCCCGGTCCGGTACGAGGTCCGCAAGGATGCCCGGTCGGCACACGTGGAAAGGGTCGGGCTGTGAGGTACTCGGTCGAACCCTGGAGCCCCGCGTTCGGTAGCCCGAACCAGCTGGACGAGAGCGATGGTTACCGCACCACCGCCGAGCTGAAGCTCGACGTCGAGCTGCCGGTGGAGTCCTGGCGCCCGTTGCCCCCCAACGCCACCGTCGACACGCCCCCGGTCGTGCTGCTCGTCGACGGCGTGCGGCGGATCGACGCCTACCTCTGGGCTCAGGACGGCGAGGGCAACTCCCACCCGGCGGTCGCCGCCTCGTACGCGGCCGGCGTGGTCCGCTGCGACCTGCGCCGCAAGGTCGCCGAGGTGGTCCACCACCAGATCCGCCGCGCGCTGTTCACGGCCGCGCCGGGCGCGACCCCGCTGGGCGAGTACGCGGTCCAGCCCGGGAGCGGCACCCGGCACGAGGACGTCGCGAAGTCCGTCCAGGGCGCCATGCTGGCCCTGGAACTGGTGGTGTCCGAGGAGGTCCGGAGGTCCACTGTGGACGATGATGACCTGCTCGTCACCGACGGCCCGTTGCGCGGGCGGCACCGGCTCGCGCGGGCGCTCGGGTACACCAAGACGCTCGGCACCGAGTACCTCGCGCCGGATCAGGCGCGCGTGGTGACCGGTTGCCGGCCCGGCGAACGTTCGCCGATCTTCTTCACCGGACCCCAGTGGCCGCACTACTCGTGGTACCTGCGGCTGCCCGGCCACGCCAGCCATCCGTGGGCCGGCATGGTGCTGGTACAGGGCTCGCCCGACCTCACCCCGCAACAGGCGACCGCGCTCGCCGACCGCTCGACGGCGACGTTGCCGCGCTTCGCGTCGACGGCGTACAAGGATCCCCGCGCGCCGCAGAACCTCGTGCCGATCGCCGGGCTGGAGCGCCGCCTGCGCAGCCTGCTCGGCGATTCCCGGCTGCTGCACCGCACGCTGACGAAGGCGAGTGCGGCGTGAGGACGATGCGCCTGCCGGAGCGCTACGAGTTCGCCGGTACCCTGCGGGCGCTGGCGGAGAAGGGGCGCGATCCGACGGTACGGGTGTCGGCGACCGAGTTGTGGTGGGCCTGCCGTACCCCGGACGGACCGGCGACCCTGCACCTGCACCGGCACGGCGATGCGTTGCACGCCAACGGATACGGGCCGGGTGCCGGGTGGGTCGTGGAAAGGGCGGACGCGATCGCCGGGCTCCGCGACGACCTCGCCGGCTTCGACGAGGTGGTCCGGCTCGATCCGGTGGTCCGCGAGGCCTGGCACCGCAAGCCCGGCCTGCGGCTGACCCGGACCGGCCGGTTGTTCCGGCACCTGCTGCCGACGGTACTGGCACAGAAGGTCACCGGGTTGGAGGCGTTCCGCGGGTACGTGAAGACGCTGCGCCACTTCGGCGAGCCGGCCCCCGGACCGGTACCGGATCTGTTGCTGCCGCCCGATCCGGCCGCGGTCGCGGCGACGCCCTACTGGGTGTTCCACCCGTTCGGCGTGGAGGCGAAGCGGGCCGACACGCTGCGCCGGGCAGCCGCCGAGGCGACCCGGCTGGAAGCCGCACCGGACGCGGCCGCCGCGACCCGCCGGCTGACCGCGATCCCGGGCATCGGCGCCTGGACCGCCGCCGAAGTGGTCCGGCTCGCGTACGGCGACCCGGACGCGGTGACCGTCGGCGACTACCACATCCCGCACCACATCGTGCACGCGCTGACCGGAGCGCCCCGGGCCGGCTCCCGGCTCGCGCGGCCGGGTGAGGTCAGCCCGGCGGACGCCCGGATGCTGGAGCTGCTCGAACCGTTCCGCGGCCACCGCGCCCGGGTCTGCCAACTGCTGCTCGCCACCGCCCCCGGCGCCCCCCGCTACGGCCCGAAGATGCCGGTGCGCTCGTTCGCCCGCTTCTAGACCGGCCCGGCCGCCTGCCGGGCTGGGCCGGCCGACCGGGCCGAGGCACACTGGTGCTCGTGGACCTGCCGATCATGCCGCCGCTTGAGCCGATGCTGGCCAAGTCGGTACCCGATATCCCCGTCGCGGACGGGATGACGTACGAGCCGAAGTGGGACGGCTTCCGGTGCATCATCTTCCGGGACGGCGACGAGGTGGAGCTCGCGAGCCGGGGCGGTAAGACGCTGACCCGGTACTTTCCGGAGGTCGTCGAGCAGGCTCGGCGGCAGCTGCCGGTACGCTGTGCGGTCGACGTGGAACTGGTGGTGATCCGGCGCGATGCCCGGGCCATCCCCAAGCTGGACTTCGAGCTGCTCGGGCAGCGGATCCACCCGGCCGCCTCGCGGGTCAACATGCTCGCCGAAACCACGCCGGCCTCGATCGTCGCCTTCGACCTGCTGCTCGTCGACAATGTCACCCTGCTGGAGACGCCGTACCCGCAGCGCCGGGAACGGCTGGCGGAACTGCTGGCCAAGGCGCAGGCGCCGGTACACCTGACGCCGACGACGACCGACGTGGCGACCGCGCGGGAGTGGTTCCAGGTCTTCGAGGGCGCCGGGTTGGACGGGCTCGTCGCCAAGCCGGCCGACCTGCCGTACGAGCCGGGCAAGCGGCTCATGTACAAGATCAAACACGCTCGTACCGCCGATGTCGTGGTCGCCGGCTTCCGGTACCACAAGTCCGGGCCGGTGGTCGGCTCGCTGCTGCTCGGGCTCTACGACGACGAGGGCCGGCTGCACCACGTCGGGGTCAGCGCGAGCTTCCCGATGGAGCGGCGCGCCGAGCTGCTCGACGAGATCGCCCCGCTCCGGATGGACGATGTGTCCGAGCACCCGTGGGCCCAGTGGGGCACGCTCGCGGCGGAGCTGGGTACCCAGCGGATGCCCGGCGGGGTGAGCCGGTGGACCGGCAAGAAGGATCTGTCGTGGCAGCCGCTGCGCCCCGAATGGGTGATCGAGGTGGGGTACGACGCGATGGAGGGCGACCGGTTCCGGCATACCGCACAGTTCAAGCGTTCACGCCCGGACCGGACGCCGGAGTCGTGTACCTACGAGCAGCTCGACCGGCCGGTACGGTTCAACGTCGACGAGGTCCTCGCCGGTTGAACCGAAGGTCGTACGCTAGGACGCCGACCCGGTACCCGCCGGGCAGCCTGGAGGACAAGCTGTGCGTCGCCGTACCGTATCCGTGACCGTCGCCCTCGCGATGGTGCTGCTGGCCGGCTGCACGAGCCCGCACGTGCGCTGGGTCTCGCCCACCTCCGGCCACGCGGATACCAGCGCGTCCGCGGTGCCCGGGCCGAGCATCAGCCCACCGGTGTGGCGGTCCTGCCTGGACGAGGCCGACAAGCTCCTCGCGGGGCAGCGACCGCAGGGGATCGGCTACGAATGCGGCACGATCCAGGTACCCCAGGATTGGGCCCACCCGGATTCGGCCCGGACCTTCCACATCGCCCTCGTGCGGGTGCGCAGCCAGCACCAGACCAACCGGATCGGCGCGCTGCTGGTCAACCCCGGCGGGCCGGGCGCCTCCGGCGTCGACCTGGCCGTGTACCTGTCCGCCCAGCTACCCGATGAC
>Ga0137379_10002468_pt1 | contig 17210 bp, 19 predicted proteins | sample SagtaG_18_FD_104812 | JGI IMG/M metagenome (GOLD analysis project Ga0137379, IMG submission 104812) | Vadose zone soil microbial communities from Sagehorn Ranch, Mendocino, California, USA - Sage2_L_80_16 metaG | ecosystem: Environmental > Terrestrial > Soil > Vadose zone | place: USA...
CTACCAGGGCCTCGCCCCCGACCTGCAAAAGGCGGTGGACGATTCGATGAAGGAGACCTGCGTGGCTCACCGGAAGATCGAGGTCGAGCGCGAGAAGATCGACTTCGAGATCATGAAGAAGGCCGGTGTGCAGATGAACGAGGTGAAGGACATCAAGCAATTCCAGGCCCTCATGAAGCCCGCGTATGACAGCGTGGAGAGCAAGGTGGGCAAGGACTTCATGACCAAGCTGAACGGAGCGATCCAGGCCGCCGGCAAGTAGCCGGTGCTCCTCCGCGCCGTCGCCAACTGCGTCGAGGGTCTCCTGCTCGTCATGATGGTGATCCTCTGCGCCGACGTCTTCCTCGGCGTGTTCTCGCGGTACGTGTTGCACAGCACCTTCACGTGGTACGACGAGATCGCGCGCCTCCTCTTCGTGTGGATCGTCTTTCTCGGGGCGGCGGTGGGGGTCCGGCGCTCCGGTCACTTCCGCCTCCAGCTCCTGATCGAGCGTTTCCCTCCGGGGTTGCGTCGGATCGCCGACGCTTTCGGTGTGCTGGCCATCATGCTGTTCGGCGGAGTGCTGATCCAGCAGGGATGGAAGCTGGTGGAGCTCGGCCAGTTCCAGCAGACGCCGGTCATGGGCCTCTCCAAGGCCTACGTCTACGCCTCGATGCCGGTGGGTGGCGCCCTCATCATCCTCTATAGCCTGCGGCACTTCTGGCGCGCGGTGACGGGCGCTCCCACCGCGGTGCCCGGGCACTGATGGTTGTTCTGATCGCCGCCTCGTTCTTGATCCTGCTCGCCCTCGGCGTGCCCGTGGCTTTTGTCATCGGGGTGTCGGGCTTCATCGGTCTCTGGTGGTCGGGGCAATACCCCCTGACCGTTATCGTGAAGCAAACCTTCGAAGGCGTGGACTCCTTCGTGCTGCTCGCCATTCCGCTCTTCATCCTGGCGGGCGCCCTCATGGAGACGGGCGGCATCGCGGTGCGGCTGGTCAGGCTCGCCCAGGTGCTGGTCGGCTGGATCCGCGGGGGGCTCAGCATGGCCGTGGTGGTGGCCGAGTACATCTTCTCCGGCATCTCGGGCTCGACGGTGGCCGACGTCTCGGCCATCGGCTCGACCATGATCCCGCCCATGCTCAAGGCCGGTTACAGCAAGGAGCAGGCGGTGGCGGTGGTCTCCGCGGCCTCGGCCATGGGCATCCTGGTGCCGCCGTGCATTCTCATGATCGTCATTGCCTCCGTGGCCAATGTCTCGGTGGCCGCGCTCTTCGCCGCGGGCTTTCTCCCCGCCGTGGTCATCGCCCTCGCTATCATGGTCTATATCTGGTTTGACGCGCGGCGGAGCGGCATCGAAGCGCGCGCGCACGTGACGCCCGCCGCCATCCGCCATGCCTTTCTCGACGCCGTCATCCCCCTGGGGCTGCCCGCCATCATCTTCGGGGGCATTCTGGGCGGCGTGGTGACGCCGACGGAGGCTGCGGTGCTCGCGGTGGTGTACGCGTTCATCGTGGGGCTCTTCGTCTACCGCGAGATCACGTGGCGTGACCTGCCCGGCATTCTCATCCAGAGCGCGGTGGTGACGGCGGCGGTGTGTTTTCTGCTCGGAACGGCGGCGGTGGTGGCGTGGGTGCTCGCCATACAGCAGGTGCCGCAGCTCCTCCTCAACGCCATGCTGACGGTGCCCGGGGGCAACGTCGTTTTCCTCGTGCTGACGTCGGTGTTGTTCATTCTCCTCGGGGCCGTTCTCGAAGGTCTCCCCGCCGTGGTCATCCTCCTCCCGACCTTCATGCCGGTGGTGACGCGGCTGGGCATCGACCTCGTGCACTACAGCACGGTGGTGGTGGCCGCCACCGGCATCGGACTTTTCCTGCCCCCCATCGGCGTAGGCTTTTTCATCGCCTGCGGCATCGCCAAGGTACCCGTCGACCGCGCGAGCGGCGCGATGCTGCCCTACGTCTGGATGATGTGCATCGGCCTGCTCGTGGTCATCCTCTTTCCCTGGTTCACTCTCGTCATCCCGAGAATCCTGAAGCTCGTCTGATCTGTAGGTCTCAGGGGAGCTTCGCCTGCGGGCTGTCGTAGAAGCGGTAGTCACAATCAAGACATCTATAGACGCGCTTGCCGCGCAAGAGCAGGACCAGACGCTCGAGGAGCCGGGCGCTTGACGCGCTCGCTGATCTTGCTTCCGCACTTCGGGCACAGGTGGCCCATGGTCACTCGTTCGTCGAACTTACCTGACGCGGTCCGACACGAAGGTTCCCACCAGCTCGCAAGCCTCGTCGCTCATGGCGCCTACTGGATCACCTCATCTGCCCGCCCCAGTAGCGACGGGGAAATCGTCAGCCCGAGCGCCTTCGCCGTCTTCAGGTTGATGACGAAGTCAATCTTCGTCGGCTGCTCCACGGGCAGATCGGCCGGCTTGGCCCCCTTGAGAATTCGATCGATGTACTTCCCTGCGCGCGAGCACCCCTCGAAAACATTGGGTCCGTAGAAGAGGAGCGCGCCGTCCTTTGCCGCGCCCGGCTCGCCGGAGAGACTCGGCAGCCGGTGCTTGAGCGCGAGCTGCGCGATCGGGACGTTGTTATGGACGAAGAAGGGGCTCTGGGTGCTCATCACCCCCTGAGCGCGTCCTGCGACAGCGGCGTCGAACGCCGCGGGGAGGTCTTCGACACGCCGCACCTCGATCACCTGGAGCTGAACACCGAGCCGTCGGCCGCGACCTCCATGTCCCGGACCACGAGATCCTGAAGAGGTCCGGGAAGCCGAAGGAGGGCGAAGCGTGACGCTTTGGGCACAACCTCCTTGAGGAGCTGCACCCGTTTTGCCATGAGCTCGGGGGCGAAGTGGGTAACACCCGTCACGTTGCCGCCCGGGTGCGCGAGACTGGCGATGAATCCCGATTCAACGGGGTAGAAGCTCGTCGCCAACACGATGGGGATCGACGTGGTCGCCTCCTTTACGACGGCCGCCGCGGGCCCCGACGCCGAAACGATGAGGTCGACCTTCATCCGGACGAGGTCAGCCGCGAGGCTCGGGAGCAGGTCGGTGTGATCTTTCGCCCAGCGCAGCTCCAGGACGTGCGTTCGGCCCTCGGCATATCCCAGGTCGTTGAGGCTACGTCGTAGCGCGTCCACGCACACGGAATCGTTGGGGAAGTCCAGCGAGAGCACACCGATCTTCCGGACCCTTGCTTCCTGGGTTTCTGCCACGAGGGGCGCGGCGAGGAACACCGCACCAGCACCGGCGAGGAACGTGCGGCGGTCCATCACTGAATCACTTCATCCGCCCGGCCCAGCAGCGACGGCGGGATGGTCAGCCCGAGCGCCTTGGCGGTCTTGAGGTTGATGACGAGTTCGAACTTCGTCGCTTGCTGCACCGGGAGATCGCCTGGTTTGGCGCCTTTCAGGATCTTGTCCACATAGGTGGCGGCGCGTCGATAGAGATCTGCACGATCTGGACCATAGCTCAGGAGGCCGCCGGCCTCCGCATGCTCTCTCGGCCCGAACATCGTCGGCAGTTTGTACGTCATCGCGAGTTCCGCGAGCCGCCTTGCCCCGCCCATGAATAAGGGGGTCGAAAGAACCAAGACCCCACCGCCGCGCTCACGGCTGATGGCGGCAAAGGTGTTGTCGAACTCCGTCGCGCTACGCACGGCCAGAGTCTGAAGCCGGAGGCCCAGGGCCTGGCTCGTGGCCTCCACGGCCTTTACGCCCGGTCCATGGGACGGCGTGGCGGGATCCCAGAGGACGGCAACCCGCGCGAGCCCGGGAACGGCCGCCTTCAGCAACTCCAGGCTCTTGGCCATTGTCTCGCTCATGATGATGGTGAGTCCCGTGATGTTGGCGCCCGGCCGCGCGAGGTTGGCCACGTGGCCGCTGCCGATCGGGTCCGCGTGGCTCGCGAAGACGATGGGGATCGTCGAGGTCGCTCGCTTGGCCGCCCCCGTGTAGATGGAAGTCGGGGCAACAATAACATCGACCTTGAGTCGGACCAGTTCCTCCGCCAGACCGGGGAGCCGATCGAACCGTCCCTCGGCCCAGCGGTATTCAACGACGATGTTTTGGCCCTCGACCCAGCCCAGGTCGCGTAGACCTTGGCGAAAGCCCTCGAGGGCATGCGGCCACACGGCTGGACTGTCCCACAGGAAACCGACGCGGTAGACCTTCCCGGCCTGCTGCGCCCCTGCGGGAAGGGGCAGCGCGAGGAGCATCACGCTCGTGCCCGCGAGAAACGTTCGCCGATCTATCACTGAATGATCTCGTCCGGCCGCCCCAGCAGCGACGGGGGGATCGACAGCCCGAGGGCCTTCGCCGTCTTGAGGTTGAACGAGAGCGTGAACCGTGTCGGCCGCTCGATCGGAATCTCCTTGGGCGGGGTGCCCTTGAGAATCTTGATGGCAATCGCTCCCGCCTGAGCATACATAGTCACCACGTCGGGGCCGTAGGAAACCAGCCCACCGTCCAGCTCGCGTGGCCCTGGGAAAATGTCCATGTTGGGGCTTCGGCCCGAGGAGAGCGGCAGAACGCCTATCCGACCGGTCTTCGCCGGCTGTTGTGCCTCGGCGACGGGCGGGGCAGCAGGGAGCACCGCAGCAGTGCCCGCGGGGAACGAGCGGCGGTCTATCACCGGGTCCGGCCATGGGCGATCAGTGAATCCATGGCGAGCGGATAAACGGCCTCGGACAAGCGGATTGGGTTCATGGTACGGGCCTCCTTACGGGCTGGGCGCGAGTCTAGCAGAGGCAGTCGCGTCCCTGGCGGCTGAGTAGAATGGCTCCAAGCGTGACGAATTCGTCACGCCGATGTTGGATCGAGCCTGAGGAGGCGGGGAAAGGAGATCACCATGTTCTTCTCGTGGTTCTTGATTCTATTTCTCGTCCTTTTCGTCGCATGGTTCCTTGGTTGGACGGCATTCCATGTCGCGGGCGGCCTGATTTATCTTCTCCTCGTCGTCGCGGTCATCTCCTTGATCGTCCATTTTGCTCGGGGCCGTCCCTAGGCGCCCCGAACTGACCGCCGCCCTCGGAGCGCCCTCGTATAGTCGCCCATACGTGCCCTCCAGAGAGCCTGCCAGGGTTACGGGCGGGGTGGGATGAGGTCCGGGTGCAGGGGATTAGACGCAAGGTGTTCGAGGATGAGCATTCCTAAATCCGGGCACAGTGGCGAACTGATTTATTGACCCGGTCGGCCGAAGTCCGCGAGAATCAGGACACAGGCGGATAGCTCAGTTGGAAGAGCGCGGCCCTTACACGGCTGAGGTCGCAGGTTCGAGCCCTGCTCCGCCTACCAACTACTGCTGGAAGAAGGGGCCGTGCAGGTGTGCCGCGCGATTCCCTCCGCGAGCCCCCGCCTCAGTGGAGCATCAACACCGCCGTGGCTTCGACCTCTGAAGTCTTGATGTCTGCGAGCGCCCGATTCGCCTCTTCGAGGCGATAGCGGGTGACATGCGGGCGGATGGGGATGGCGGCGGCCTCGACCAGAAGCGCCTCCCCGTCCTCGCGGGTGTTGGCGGTCACGCTCTGCAGGGTCTTCTCCCAGAAGAGGTGTGGCTCGTAGGTCATGGCGGGCAGATCGGTCATGTGGATGCCGGCGAGCGCCGCCGTGCCGCCCTTGTCGAGATCGCGCAGGGCGATGGGCACGAGCGCGCCTACGGGGGCGAAGACGATGGCGGCGTCGAGCTTGATCGGCAGGGGATCGCCCGGCGCTCCCGCCCAGTCGGCGCCGAGATCGAGGGCGAGCCGCCGACGGGCGGGCTCGCGGGTGGCGACGTAGACGGTACAGCCCCAGTGCCGAGCGACTTGCAGCGTGATGTGGGCTGAAGAGCCGAAGCCGTAGAGTCCGAGGCGCCCGCCTCGGGGCACCCGGCTCCGCCTGAGCGCGCGATAGCCGATGATGCCGGCGCAGAGGAGCGGCGTGGCCTCGGCATCGTCGAACAGGGGTGGAATGGCATAGGCGAAGGCTTCTGGGACGCAGGCATACTCGGCGTAGCCGCCATCGTGGGTCCAGCCCGTGTAGGTCGAGTCCGCGCAGAGGTTTTCGCGGTGCCCGGCGCAGAAGCGGCAGTGACCGCAGGTCGAGCGGAGCCAGGCGATCCCGATGCGGTCACCGATCCCGAATCGCTTGGCGCCGGGACCGAGCGCATCCACCGTGCCCACGACCTGATGCCCAGGGATCAGGGGCAGGCGCCGCTGACTGAGCTCGCCCTCGATGACATGCAGGTCGGTGCGGCACGCGCCGCAGGCTCGCACCCGCACCCGCACTTCTCCCGCTCCCGGCTCGGGCATGGGCCGATCAATCGATACGAGAGGCGAAGTCGCGATGGTGGCCGGAGCGGACAGCATCATGGCGCGCATGGGCGTGAGCGCTACCTATTCAGCTCGTCCGCCGTGGCGAGCACGGCGGGCGGAGCGGGAAACGGCGGGAGGGCCAGAGCAATGTTCAGATGGGAAGCATACCTCAGACGGAGCACTTGCGAGTCCGACGCGCGACGGGGTAGGCTTGGGGCGGCTCGGGCCCAGAGTGCTTCCGAGCCCTGAGGGGCGCGGGTCGTCGCTGGTGCAGGCCGGGCTCTATCAGCCCGGCCTTTTCTCACGCCACATGCAGGAGGCCATATGGCAGAGCTGACCCGGCGCTACATCGTCATGCAGATGGCGACCGAAGGGCCCTTCGACCTCCGGGATGCCGACGCTCCCTTCGTGCTCAAGCCCTGGAAGGACCCGGCGGCTCTCCAGGCCCTCCGCGCCTATCGCGATCACTGCTACGAAGAACTCGCCCGGGACCTCGACCAATGGATCGAGGCCATCGAAATGGGACCGCAGGTACGGGGCGGCGTCGGCTCGCGCAATGAGCAGGCGCAAGCCAGCCGGCGCAAGCCCGCGATGAAAGCCAAGGCTAAACCAAAACCCCAGGTAAAGGTGGTCAAATCACTGAAGAAGAAGGCCAAGCGCCGCTCGTGATCGACCCTTCCGCTCAGATTGCCGATTGGATCAGGTCCTCCCGGCGCACCGTGGTCTTCACGGGAGCCGGCATGAGCACCGAGTCCGGCATTCCGGACTTCCGCAGCCCCGGCGGCGTCTGGGATCGCTTCGATCCGAACGAATTCACCTTCCAGAATTTCGTAGGCTCTGAAGTGGGGCGCCGGCGGTACTGGGAGCTCGGCCGTATGGTCTACCCTGTCATCCGGCGCGCCGAGCCCAATCCCGGCCACCACGCCCTCGTCACTCTCTGGCGATTGGGCCTCCTCGACTGCGTCATCACCCAGAACATCGACAACCTTCATCAACGGGCAGGCCTGCCCGCGGAGCGCGTCATCGAGCTCCACGGCAATGCCACGCGAGCGCGCTGCCTCACTTGCGAGCGTCCCTACGATCGCGCGGAGATCCAGGACTGGCTCGAGGCGGGTGTGCAGGTGCCGGGGTGCGCGCCTCCCTGCGGTGGCGTCATCAAGCCGCGTACGGTGATGTTCGGGGAGGCCATGCCGCGCGAGGAGACGGAGGAGGCGGAGCGACGCGCCTGTGCCTCGGATCTCTTCATTGTCGTCGGCTCCTCGCTCGTGGTGTATCCGGCCGCTCAGATGCCCGTGTACGCCAAGCGGGCGGGCGCGCGACTCGTCATCGTCAACCGCACCCCGACGCCGCAGGACGCGGAAGCCGAGCTCCTCATCGCCGACAGCGCGGGCACCGTGCTGTCCAAGGTGGCCATGCTCGTCGCGGGCCGCCAGACCGTCACGTAGTCCTATCAGGAGCCTCGCATGCCCATCGTCGTGAGCGATGCCGTCCAGCGCCTCGTCAAGAACCGCTCGGTCAAAGAGGTGGCGGCGCCCCTGTCCGAGAGCGCGCCGGACCTGACCCTGGAGCAGGGCTATGCCATCCAGCGATCGCTCGAGGGGGCCTTTTGCGATGGAGGAGACCGTGTCGTCGGCTGGAAGGCCGGTTTCACCAACGCGGCGCTCCAGGAGGCCTACGGAGTCCACGAGCCCGTGCTCGGCTTTCTCCTCGCCTCGGGGGTCTTCGGCAGCGGCGATGCCGTCCCCATCTCGCGATTCGTCAGCATCGGGCTCGAGGTGGAGACGGGCTTCGTCATGCGCGCTGATCTCTCCGGGCCCGGCGTGACCCCGTCGTCCGCGCTCCTCGCCGTGGAGGGTGCGATGCCCTGCTTCGAGCTCATCGACTTCCGACTGTCGGGCAAGCCGCGCGGCACGGACATCGTGGCCGATGGCGTCTACGCCAACGCCATCGTGCTCGGCGGCCCGCTCACGCCGGTGAGGGGGCTCGATCTCTCGCTCGAGGGCGTGGTGTACGAGGAGAATGGGCAGCGCGCTGCCACCGCGACGGCCGCGGAGGTCATGGGCAACCCGCTCAACTCGCTGACCTGGCTGGCCAATGCCCTCGGTCGTCTGGGCGGCAAGATCCGCGCGGGTGACGTGGTCCTGACCGGGTCCATCTCCAAAGTCTTCCGCCCCAAGGCGGGCGATGCCGTCCGCGCCTCCTTCACGCGCATCGGCTCCGTCTCGTGTCGCTTCGTGTAGGACCCGCCCCTCACCCTGCCCCCTCCCCGCAGGGAGAGGGAGACCCCCCATCAGCCATCCGGAGGTAACGTAGATGTCGACCGTGCTCTACGAACAAACGGGCAACATCGTCACCATCACCATGAACCGTCCCGACGCGATGAACGCCATCGACCCGGAGACTCACGACGCCCTCGTCGCGGCCTGGATTCGCTTTCGCGACGACGATGCCGCCTGGGTCGCCATCCTGACCGGGGCGGGTGAGAAGAGCTTCAGCGCGGGCGCCGACCTCAAGAAAATGATTCCGGCATCCTTTGCCAAGGGCGCGGCGCGCCGCGGTCACGAGGGCTATGGTCTGGGGGGCATCACGCGAGGGCTCGAGATCTGGAAGCCCATGATCGCGGCCATCAACGGCCATTGCCTCGCCGGCGGTATGGAGCAGGCGCTGGCCTGCGACCTCAGGATCTCGGCGCCGCACGCGACCTTCGGTCTGCCGGAGGTCCGCTGGGCCATCATTCCGGGCGCGGGGGGGACGCAGCGATTGCCGCGCACGGTGTCGCTGGCCAAGGCCATGGAAATGATCCTCATGGCCAAGACGCTCACGGCGGCGGACGCGCTCCAGGCGGGCCTCATCAACGCGGTGGTGCCCGCGGCGGAGCTCATGCCGACGGCGCGGGCGTGGGCCGGGACCATCTGCGAGCGAGGGCCCTTGGCGGTGCGCGCGGCCAAGGAAGCGGTCATGCGAGGGCTCCCAATGTCGCTTCCGGACGGGCTGCGTCTCGAAGCCTTTCTCTCGGGCACGCTGCGCGGCACCGAAGACGCGGTGGAAGGCCCCAAGGCATTCGCGGAGAAGCGGAAGCCCAGCTTTCAGGCACGCTAGGGTGGACCTGGCCGAGTTGAAGCGGCGGCTCGACGCGGGACTCAGCCGACGGCCCCGGCACGAGGCGAGCCGCAGCGACCTCATCTCGGCGGCCGTGCTCCTGCCCGTGACGGCGGGGCCGGCCGGATCGGATGGACCGCATATTCTCTTCAGCAAGAAATCGGCCGACGTACCGCATCATAAGGGGCAATTCGCATTCCCCGGCGGCATCGTGGAGGAGCGGGACGGCTCGCGCGTGGAGACGGCGCTACGCGAAGCGTGGGAGGAGATCAAATTACCGGCGGACGCGGTCGAGGTGCTGGGGCTGCTGGACGATACGGAGACGCGGGCCACGCCGTTCGTGATCACGCCCGTGGTGGGGATCGTGACGCGGCCCGTCGTCTTCCAGCCCGACGGGCGCGAGATCGAACGCGTGCTCGAGGTGCCGCTGGAGACGTTGCGGGATCCCGCCATCTTCCGCACGGAGCTCTGGGAGCGGGGAGGCGAGCCGCACCCGGTGCACTTCTACGACGTGTCGGTCGAGGACATCATCTGGGGCGCCACGGCGCGCATCCTGAAGCAGTTCCTGGACATCGTCGACGGGCGCGAGGACGCGGCGTGACCTACGAAACCCTCCTCGTCGATGTGACGGACGGAGTCGCCTCGCTCACCCTGAACCGTCCCCACGTCCGCAACGCGCTCAGCGCAACGCTCATCCGCGAGCTCGAGCAGGCTCTGGGCACGCTCGAGGCGGACCCCGGGGCGCGAGTGATCGTGCTCGCGGGGGCGGGGGACAAGGCCTTCTGCGCCGGCGCCGACCTCAAGGGCGTCGGCGATCGAGGCACCACGCTGCAGGCGCGCGAGGCCTTTGGCGGGCTGGTGCGCATCCTCGAGTACATGGCGCGCATGCGGACACCGCTCATCGCCAAGGTGCACGGCTACGCGCTGGCCGGAGGCTGCGGGCTCGCGGCCGGCTGCGATATCGTGATCGCGGCGGAGGAAGCGATCTTCGGGCTGCCCGAGATCAAGATCGGTCTGCTGCCCCTCATCGTCATGGCGCCCATCCTCCGGAGCGTGGGACGCAAGCGCGGCATGCTGATGATCCTCGCGGGCGAGCAGGTCAGCGCGCGCGAGGCTTATGAGATGGGCCTGGTGAGTCGCATCGTACCGGGGTCGGAGCTCGTGCCCATGGTCGACGCGCTGGCGCGGACCCTGGCCGGTTTCTCGCCCACCGCGCTCGGGCTGGCCAAAGAGGCGGCGGCCACCTCGACCGGCATGGAGTATGGCGCCGCGCTTCGGTATCTGCGCGAGCTGATCACCCTCGTCGCCCTGTCCGATGACGCGCGTGAAGGCATCACGGCCTTCTTCGAGAAGCGCGCGCCGAACTGGACGGGGCGCTAGGCCGGGAGGGCACGTCTTGATCTTCCGCCGGTGGGGAGCGGTTCTGATCCTGGCCACGGCTGTGGCATGGGCGGAGCCGGCGTCGGCCCAGCCGAAAGAGCTGCCGGCGACGGTGGTCACCCTGACGGGCAAGGCGGAGTGGTTCAAGAAGGGCGATACGAAGTGGAATCCGGCCGACCTGCGGGACAAGCTCAACGAAGGTGACGGTGTCCGCACCGGCCCTGGTGTGCGGGCTGCGCTCCGGACCGCGGGCGGCAACGCGATCCGACTGGCCGCGCTCACCCAGGTTTTTCTCGTTCCCCCTCCGCCGGGAGGCCTCGAACCGCAACCGGTGCGGGTGCGGCTCGATCGCGGGTGGCTGTGGGTCGCGGTGACACCAGGCACCCATGCCCACGCGCCCCTGGAGGTGATCGCTGGGCCGGCCCGGGTGGCCGTGCGGGACGGCGGCGTCAGCTTCCGACTCCATCGCGACGGCTCGGTGCTGGTGCGCACCCATCACGGGCTCGCCGTCGTGGGGAGCGCGGACCGGAGCGGCAGCTGGGAGCGAAGCCTGCCGGAAGAGCTGGAGATGCTCGTGCCGCCGTCGGGACCGCCCCTCGAGAACCGCAAGATCACCCGCGATCTGGCGGAGGCCAACTGGGCGCTCTGGAACGAAGAGCAGGACTATGTCGCCTATGGCGGCAAGCTGCCCCAGCGGTGAGGAAGGGAACCTGACGGTGGAGCGGACGTTTGGAGGACTGCCGTGACCAGCGCGATTGTGGCCGTCTTGCTCCTCCTGGGCTCCTCCGCGGTCGCCACGGCCGCGGATCCGGCCCAGCTCGCCCGAGGCAAATACATCTTTGGCGCCACGGGCGGCTGCGGCTGTCACACCGAGCCCAAGGGCGTCGTCAATGCCGGGGGCAGGAAGTTTGACGGCCCCTTCGGCACCGTGTATGCGAGCAATATCACTCCCGATACGAAGACGGGCATCGGAGGGTGGACGGACGAGCAGATCATCACCGCGATCCGCCTCGGCCGGCGACCCAATGGTGAGCGGATCCTTCCCGTGCACCCGTTCACCTCGTTCAACGGCATGGCCGAGGACGACCTCACCGCCCTCGTGGCCTTCCTCAGAAGCGTCCCACCCGCCAACCGGACCAATACTCCGAAGAAGATCAGCATTCCCATGTTCGAGAGCGTGTTCCTGCCCGCGTGGCTCATCACCTTCGCCTCCAAGGAGACACCGCCGCCTGCCGCGCCCGTCTCGGGCGTCGCGCGGGGCGAGTATCTCGTCCGCGCGGTCGGGCACTGTGGTGAATGCCACACCCCTCGCTCGGCCGTGACCATGGCCGTGGACAATTCGCGCTTACTCGCGGGCAATTCCAAGAAGACCGGGCCCGAAGGGCAGGCCGCGCCCAATATCACGCCGGACAAGGGGACGGGCATCGGCGATTGGACCGAGGAGCAGATCGCGACGTATCTCGGGACGGGCAACCGGCCCGATGGCGATGTCGCCGGCGGCCTCATGGGCGAGTCGATCCAGGGGACCCTGGCCGGCTACCGGGACATGACGCAGGCGGATCGCCAGGCTATCGCGCGGTACCTCAAGAGCATTCCAGCAGTCAAGAACAAGATCGAGTAGCGGCAGGACCCACCACACCACGAGGAGACGACATGCTCCGACAAGCACCGTTGCACCTCAGCATCATGATCATCGTGCTGGTCGCGGCGACCGCGACGGCCTGCACCACGGGGTCGGCGCCGCGGATGGTCGGCACCGGTGACGTCGTGGCCGATCGTCAGCGGGTCATGAAGCTGCAGGGCGAGCAGATGACCGATATCCAGAACAAGATCAAGGCAGATAACATCGAAGGCATCGCCACCAATGCGGAGGTGCTGGCGATTACTTCGATGCAGATCACCTCGCTGTTCCCCGAGGGTTCGCTGACGGACAAGTCCAACGCCAAGCCCGAGATCTGGGTGCGCTGGGGAGAGTTCGAGGCCACCGCCAAGAACATGACCATCTGGTCGGAGCGCCTGCGCGACGCCGCCAAGAACAAGGATCAGAAAGCCGTGGCGGATGTCCTGAAAGACTATGGCCGCGCGACCTGCGTCTCCTGCCACGACACGTTCCGCAAGCCACTCCCGCGCTCCTGACGCGGGGAGGCGTGCCGGCGGTCTCTGCGACTCAGGGCCACCACAGGTAGAGAAAGCGGGGGCCCGAGCCGCTGACCAGGGTCGTCAGCTGCTGGAGAGATGTTTCGACGCCCGGCGTAGGAGCCGGCGCGGCGGAGTAGAAGTTGGCGCGGTATTCCTTGGGACGGTGGTACATGATCACCCGCGCCTCGGCGACGCCGGCGGCCTTGCGGGCGGCCGCCACCGCGTCCTCCATGTAGCCGATCTCGTCGACGAGCCCGAGCGCTTTCGCCTGCTCGGCGGTGTAGATGCGGCCGTCGGCGGCGGCGCGGACCTTGTCCTCCGGCATCTTGCGCGATTGCACGATCAGGCTCACGAAGCGGCCGTACATCTGGTCGATCACCGACTGGAAGACCACGCGCTCCTGCTCCGTCAGGGGACGGAAGGGGGAGCCGGCGTCCTTCATCGCGCCCGACTTGATGGCGAGCGGCGCCACGCCGATCTTCTCCATCAGCCCCTGCGCGTTGACCGTGAGCATCACCACGCCGATGCTGCCGGTGACGGTGGTGGGAAGCGCCATGATGGTGTCGCCCGCCAGCGCCGCGTAGTAGCCGCCGGAAGCGCCGACGTCCATCATGATCGCGACCACGGGTATCTTGTGGCGGGTCTTGAAGACGTCGATCTCGCGGTAGATCAGGTCAGAGGCGGTGATGGTGCCGCCCGGGCTATTGATGCGCACGATGAGCGCCTTGACGTTCTCGTCCTCCGAAGCCTTTTGCAGCTCCTCACGCACCCGCGCCACGATGGGCACGCGTGGCGGCGGCGAGCCGAGAACGAGGCCGCCCGTCTCGTCCGCGAGGACGCCGGAGACGTCCATGAGGAGGATCTTGGTCTTGCCCTCTCCTTCGACCGTCTCTTCTCGCAGCGGACGGATGCGGGGCTGGAGCTCGATGTCGATGAGGGAGCAACCCTGGAGGATGAACACAGCGGAGATGAGCGCGGCGAACATTCGCATGTGCGAAGTATACCTTGCGGGCAAAACTCCCCTCTATAATCGCCACCATGCTCGAGCACGCGATGGGCGTCGACGACATCCAGGCGGCGGCCGCCCGTCTCCCGGGGCGCATTCACCGGACGCCGGTCATCACCGTGCGCTCCTTCGACGAGCGCTGCGGCCACACCGTTTTCTTCAAGTGCGGGAACCTGCAGCGGGCGGGCGCCTTCAAGATCCGTGGCGCGCTCAACAAGCTCCTCACCCTCACCGACGAAGAGCGCCGGCGCGGCGTCACGGGCTTCTCCTCCGGCAAACAAAAAGACGCTGACCGGCGTTCCCCTCGTCTCCGACGAGGGGATCGCGGCCGCCGTTCGCTTCCTCCTTCTCCGTGGCAAGCTGCTCGTCGAGCCGACGGGCGCCGTACCGGCCGCGGCTTTCCTCGCGGGGAAGTTGCCGATGCCGAAGGGGTCTCGGGTCGGCGTCGTCCTTTCGGGCGGGAACATCGATCCGGTGCTCCTCGCGGAGATACTCAGCGCGGACGGCTGAAGCGCCGGGGCGCGGCGGCTCCTATCTGCGGTGATACTCCGGTATGACCTGCTCGGCGGCGAGAGCGAGCTGATCGAGCATGCGCTCGGGTGGGCAGAGCGGGCGCAGGATGAACTTCGAGCCACCGCCCTTGGCGTATTCCTCGATGCGCGAGGCGAGCACGTCGATCGGACCGAAAGCGGTGCAGGCGTGCATGGTCGCCTCGTCTACGCGGCCGCGCGGAACATAAGGCTGGGCCAAGGCCAACGCGTCGGCCTCACTCGCCGCCACGGTGTAGTTGATCAGCGTGCCGAAGTGATCCTCGGGCACCTGGCGCTTCTCCGCCGCGGCCAGCTCCTGCACCTTCTGGACGCCGACGCGAAACTCCTCGGGCGTGATGAAAGAAGGAATCCACCCGTCCCCCAGCCGCGCCGTGCGCTTCTGGGCCACCTCGCTCTTCCCGCCTATCCAGATGGGCGGGGGAGTCTGCCACGGCTTGGGGAAAATAGTCACGCGGTCGAGCTTGAAGAACTCTCCCTGGTACGACACTTCGTCCTCCGTCCAGAGGAGGCGCAGGACACGGATCGCCTCGTCGGTGCGCCGGCCCCGCTCCTTGAAGGGCACCCCCGATGCGTCGAATTCCCTGGGCAGCTCCACGCCCACCCCCACCGCGGGAAAGAGTCGCCCGCGCGAGAGCCAGTCGATCGTCGCCATCTCCTTGGCCGCCACCACCGGGGTGCGATAGGGCAGCACGAGGACGCTCGGGCCGAACTTCAGCTTCTGCGTGCGGGCCGCGATCGCCGCGAGGGACGTCATGACTTCGGGGACGGGCACGGGAGAGGACAGGCGGTCCGAGAGCCACATCGAATCGATGTCGCTCTTCTCGCAGAATTCGGCCAGATCGAAAAGGAACTGTCCGCTCTCCCGACCCGCCGGCCACGGGCCCGGCATGATCCCGACGCGATACTTGATCCCCATGCGCTCGCATCCTACGCGTCCACATCCGAGGGGTCAAGGATCCGCATCGCCTCATGACGATGACCACCGGAGCGCTCTATTGAATCACCTCATCCGCTCGCTGCAAGAGCGACGGAGCGATCGCCAGGCCAAGGGCCTTGGCGGTCTTCAAGTTGATGAAGAGCTCGAACCTCGTAGGTTGCTCGACGGGCAGGTCGCCGGCCTTGGCGCCCTTGAGGATTTTATCTACGAAGACGGCGACACGGCGGATCATGTCGGTGAGGCTCGGGCCATACGAGATCAGCCCCCCGTTGTCCACGTACTCCCGCATTTCGTAGACGGCCGGCAGGTGATGCTGCGCCGCGAGCGCGATGATGGGCCGGCGGCCGACCCAGGTGAGCGGGTCGGTCACGACGACCATCGCCTCGGCCCGCTGCTGGGACATGGTCGCAAAGGCCGGCTCGATTTCGTCGCGAGTCCGGACGGGGACGGACAGAAGCGTGACCTTGATCTGCGCTGCCACTTTCTCGGTCTCCCGGTAGCCGAGGATGCCGGCGGGGTTGTCGGGGTTCCAGAGGACAGCGACGCGGCTGGCACGGGGAGCGATCTGCTTGAGGAACTCGAGCCGCTTGCCGCTGAGCTCGACCGACAGCGCTTCGAGGCCGGTCACGGTTCCGCCGGGGCGCCCCAGGCTCGACACGAACCCCAGGCTGACCGAGTCGCCGACGGCCACCATGACGATGGGAATCGTCCGGGTCGCGTTCATGGCCGCCCTCACCGCCGGGTCGCCGGCGGCAACGATCACATCAACCTTCAGCTGCACCAGGTCGCCGGCCAGATTTGGCAGCCGATCCACGTCACGCTCGGCGAAGCGGTAGTCGACGGCAAACGTCCGTCCCTCCACCCACCCCAGCTCCCGCATGGCGTCGAGACCGGCGGCGACATAGACTTTTGCGAATTCGGGCGTGCCCGCCCAGAGCACGCCTATTCGCGGAATCCTGTTCGCCGGCTGCGCGTCGGCGGCGAGGGGCCTCGCGAGAAAGCTACCCGCGATCGCGCCTACGAAGCTCCGTCGCGTGATCCCTGAATCACTTCGCCCGTACCTGGCCGGATGTCCGGCGGGATCGGCGGGACCTGCGCCAGGGCCGCTCTGAGGTTGAGCACCGGTCTCCATGTGGCGGGCTCCTCTATGGTGGGATGGGCAGATTTCGAGCTCGGCAGCCTTCACGTGAGCCTCCAGCCCCAGGGAGGCACCGCGACCCTACGCGAGAGGTGACATGCATGCAAGTCTCCCGTCGTCTCCCTTGCCGTCGCGCTTGACAGGTCGACACGAGCCGGTCAAGTTAGTTCGCCATGGGTGCCCAGGACAGGCCTGATTCCGAGTTCGAGGCTGAGAAGGTGATCCTGTCGGGGCTGGAGCGCCGCCGCTATCCGCGCGTCACCATGCCGTGGCCGGCCATCGTCCAGGATTCCGATGGCCGTGTCATCACCGGCGAGGTGATCGACGTGAGCCTTTCCGGTATGAAGCTCCGCGTCGGCGCTGACGTGGTCGTGGGGGACGCGGTGATGCTCCGCGTGACCCTGCCGCGCGGAGCGGGAGACATGGAGATCTCCGCCCTGGTGGTGAGACGGGATCCGGAAGGCATAGGCGTGAACTTCGGCAGGCTGTCTGCCGAACAGGCGGACCGCTTCAAGCCCTTCGTGCCCACCTGGGACCTCCGGCGACGCGCCCAGCGCGTGGACGTGGAGCTGCCCGTTCAGATCGAAGGGCACGACTTCGTGACCGAGGGACGAACCGTCGATCTCTCCGCGGTCGGCGGCCGCGTGACCACCGACGAGCGGCTGATACCCGGTGCCACGGTGGCGGTCA
>Ga0137379_10002470_pt1 | contig 17202 bp, 15 predicted proteins | sample SagtaG_18_FD_104812 | JGI IMG/M metagenome (GOLD analysis project Ga0137379, IMG submission 104812) | Vadose zone soil microbial communities from Sagehorn Ranch, Mendocino, California, USA - Sage2_L_80_16 metaG | ecosystem: Environmental > Terrestrial > Soil > Vadose zone | place: USA...
CCGTGGCCGCCGCAAAATTGCGGCGTGCCCAGGAACGTGTTTTTAGTGCGCGACCCTACGCCGGCCAGTTGCGAAATGTTCTGGGCAACCTTACCGTTCGCATAGAAAACATTGCGCATCCTCTGCTCGAGATTCGTCCTGAGGAACGGATTCTGTTTGTAATCGTAACGGCCGATCGTGGATTGTGCGGAGCTTTCAATTCCAACATCATGCGTGTGGCTCAATCGTTCATGCGAGAGCATAGCGGTCAAGCGCTCAGTTTGGCCATGGTGGGTCGCAAAGGCCGCGACTTTGTCAGACGCCGCGGGTTCACGATCCGTTCGGAGTTCGTGAATATCTTTTCGCGGCTCGATTACGGACATGCGAAGGATATTTCTGAAAACGTTGTGCGTGCGTATTCGAACGCGGAAGTGGACGCAGCATACGTTGTATACAACGAGTTCAAATCCGTTATTCAACAACGGGTGGTCGTGGAGAAATTGCTGCCATTGAGCCGCTCGGAATTGCGGGAAACGGAACCTCAACGCGATTACATTTTCGAACAGCCGCCACAAGAGATCTTCAACAGGCTGCTTCCACGCTACGTGGAAATCCAGATCTATCGGGCACTATTGGAGTCCGCCGCCTCGGAGCATGGGGCGAGGATGGCATCCATGGACACCGCATCCAGGAATGCCGGTGAGATGATTGACATGCTGACCTTGAATATGAACCGCATACGCCAGGCAGCCATCACGCGCGAAATCATCGAAGTGGTCAGCGGAGCGGGAGCTGCATAAAAATGGCAAACATCGGAAGAGTTTCACAGATTATCGGTCCGGCCGTGGACGTCGAGTTTCCGGAAGGCAAACAGCCGACGATTTATACCGCATTGCGCATCACCAGCGCAGGCTTCAATGTGCCGAGCCCAATCGACGTGATTGTCGAGGTGCAGCAGCACCTTGGTGAAGGCCGGGTTCGATGCATCGCTTTGAAACCCACGGAAGGTATGGTCCGCGGAATGCCGGCCGAAGATCTCGAGGGGCCGGTGTCGGTACCCGTCGGTAAAGGGACCCTCGGCCGCGTCATTAACGTCATCGGTGAGCCCGTCGACAAATTGGGTCCAATCGAATTCACGCGAAGAGAACCCATCCATAAGCTGGCGCCGTCGCTTATCGAACAGAATACTCAACTCGAGATGTTTGAGACAGGAATCAAGGTCGTTGATCTCATCGAGCCTTATCTGAAAGGCGGGAAAATCGGCTTGTTCGGAGGAGCCGGCGTTGGCAAGACCGTCATCATTCAGGAGCTGATTAACAACATCGCGACCAAACACGGTGGCATCTCGGTTTTCGCGGGAGTCGGGGAGCGCACGCGCGAGGGAAATGACCTGTGGCTCGAAATGAAGGAGTCGGGCGTCATCAATAAGACAGCGCTCATCTATGGACAGATGACGGAGCCACCCGGAGCAAGACTCCGGGTGGCTTTGACTGGACTGACAACGGCCGAATACTTCCGGGACGACGAAGGACAGGACGTACTGCTGTTCATTGACAACATCTTCCGGTTCACTCAGGCCGGTTCCGAAGTATCGGCTCTTTTGGGCCGTATGCCGTCGGCCGTGGGATATCAACCGACACTGGCAACGGAAATGGGTGAGCTTCAGGAGCGAATCACGTCCACTACGAGAGGGTCCATCACTTCGGTGCAGGCGATCTATGTTCCTGCCGATGACTACACGGATCCTGCGCCGGCCACGACATTTGCCCATCTCGACGCGACCACGAACCTCTCCCGGCAGATTGTGGAGCTCGGTATTTATCCGGCTGTTGACCCGCTCGCTTCGACATCGCGAATTTTGGATCCAAGAATTGTGGGTGCAGAACACTACAACGCGGCGCGTTCCGTGAAGGCCGTGCTTCAGAAATACAAAGACCTGCAGGATATTATCGCGATCCTGGGTATTGACGAGCTTTCTGAAGAGGACAAGCTGGCCGTCGCTCGTGCGCGGAAGATCCAAAGATTTCTGTCGCAGCCTTTCTTTGTTGCCGAACAATTTACTGGTCGTCAGGGCAAGTACGTCAAGATCGCCGACACGATTAAAGGCTTCAGAGAGATCGTCGAAGGAAAGCACGACGATATTCCGGAACAAGCCTTTTACATGGTAGGCACGATCGAGGAAGCCCTGGAGCAGGCCGCAAAGATGGAGGCGGTCCGGTAACATGGCAGAAGCCACCATCGATCTCACGATCGTGACGCCTGAACGTGCAGTCGTTCACGAGGAAGTCGAGGAGTTGCAGATACCCGGCGCGGAAGGCTATCTGGGGGTGCTACCCGGGCACGCGCCCCTCTTTTCCGACTTGAAGGTTGGTGAAGTCGGCTATCGAAAAGGCGATCGTTGGTTCTTCCTGGCGGTGGCCTGGGGATTCGTCGAGGTGCTGCCGAACCAGGTTCGAATCCTTGCGGAAACCGCAGAACGCGCCCACGAAATTGACGTTGAAAGAGCAAATCGAGCGAAACAACGCGCGGAAGACCGGATTTCGAAAGGTGGAGAGGACATCGACTACCAGCGTGCGCTCGTTGCGCTAGAGCGTGCACTGGTTCGAATCCAGGTTAGCCGCAAGGCTCACCAACCCTCATATTCTTAAGCTCGCACTATTCCAAGACCTCGGTACTTGACTCCGCCGCGGCGACAGGGCCCGTCTGAATTTCAAATCGTTCCCGTTCGCGATGCTGACCCAACTTCAGACCTCCTGAGGTCGAGGAATTCAGGGTGAACCTATACGAAGCGAAAACACCCCTCCTTGGCAAAGGAGGGGTGGCCGCGCCATCAATAAAAATGGCCCGAAGGCACCTTATTTAGCGCGGACGGGGTGGTTCGTTCAAGCTACCGTTAGAATCTATTCGAGGTTGAACGAACCACGCCGTCTGCGCCAAGCTGAGGTGGCTTCGCGACATTTCATTGATGGGCGCAGCCACCCCTCCTTCGCCAAGGAGTATCCAGAGCTGTCCTGCTGGCCAGCTCCATAACAGAAAGGAAGTCGGCGGCACGAAAACAAAGAACTTATCGGCCTACTTCCTTGAGAGGGGAATTCCGGCTCATTCTGTTTTCTTCGTTTGCTGCAAATTGTCTAGCGAGATCAGGATCTCTGAACTTTCAAAGGTGCGGCGCGTTACGGGCGGTTCACAAGACAGCCGTATTGCGTGAAGTTGAAATATGCCCAACCGCCTTCGAACCTGCTGCTGTCCTTCACGGATACTTCCAAGCCTATGAACTCCTTGTCAAATGAACCTTGCAGTCCCGGTTCCCTCTTTACTTCAGCGGCGGCCAACTCCATTGCCATCACTGTTCCTTCCAGGAACTTTCCTGTTCTGGCGAACTCGCGATAGGCTGCAGGATTGATATAAACATTGTGGTCCATGTCCGAGCTTTGGTTCTGCGCCTGTCCCGGATTCTGAGCGTAGGAAAGTCCGAGATAGCTTCACGACTGGTGCGGCCTTCATGCAGGACCATCCATAATACTGCTTTACGCCCTGCTGTGGCACGAAATCGGGACAACGATGGAAGAGCAGCCGTCAAGAAATTGGTAAGGCAAAATGAAGAAATACAAATTCAAGGCGAAGATTGAGGCGGGCGACGGCGGAGGGGCTCATGTCCTTTTTCCGTACGATACAGAAAAGGAATTCGGCACCAACGGAAGAGTGGCTGTAAAGGCAACCTTCAACGGTGTGCCTTACACGGGTTCACTCATCAAGTATGGTAATCCACGCCACATGCTCGGTATCCTCAAAGCCATACGCGAGCAAATTGGCAAGGTGCCTGGCGACACAATTGAAGTCGTGGTCTGGAAAGATGACGAGGTAAGAGCGCTTGAAGTGCCTGCTCCATTTGAAAAGCTGATGAAGAAGGAAGGACTGTTTCCGTTTTTCGAAAAACTAAGCTACACCCACCGCAAGGAGTATTGCCGCTGGATCAGCGACGCCAAAAAGGAAGAAACACGATTGCAGAGACTAAAGAAAGCCATTGAGATGCTTAGGAAGGGAGTAAGGACTCCGGGGTAGTGCAGCGCTGTTTGCGCTTTTCCGACAAATCATGCCGAAGGCGTGACTCGAACCCGCCTGTTCACCTGATTCTAAATAAGTTAGTGATTCCACTCGGCCGCCTGGCGCACTCCTGCGACAACAAATCCAGGACACGAGGGATCGTTGAACGACACCGCAATGACCGCCATAATTGCCCGCGCAGTTGAAATCGTCGGGGAAATCACGAGTGTCGACCCCTTCGCAACCGGAAAAGGCGTAGTACGTACACGGCGACTGCTCGTGAAGCGTTTTGGCAAAAAGTTCGCTTGCCTTGGGATTTTCTCCAAACTAGACCACTACCCGAGATTTTGCCTTCCGAAAGATGTTTCCGCAGGCATGCATGCCTTTTGCGCCGTCCGAAAAAAGTCCCCGCAGACCTGCGAAACATTTTCGCCGTCCGAAAAAAGTTTGCGCAGGCGCGTATGCCTTTTGAAACATCCGCGAAAAGTTTCCGCAGCCATCAACACCTTTTCCGCGACCGGGAAGTTTTTTGTTCAGCGCCTCCCAAGCTGGAACACAGGACGTGAAGAGGAGTTACGCACCGTCTTGAGAACGTCTCCATCAAACTTGATCCGGCGCAGATCCAGGCGTTGCGGAAGATCGCAACGATGAAGTCCATTCCCTATCAGATTGATTCGACAATGGATGGCTGAGGGTATCCGCCGAGAACTCCAGCTGGACAACCATTTCCTCGTATTCCGCCACCAACCACGAAGAGAACAATTGCGTTGCTGCGACGAACGATGCTTGAATAAAATCGTTTTCCATCCTGACGAGCCGGTGCTCGCTCGCTCCACATGGATGCACCGGCGCTTGTCAGTGCTTGCTTTTGGGTGAGAAACTCTCCGTGGCGAAGGGGACGCGAGTGTGAAGATTGCGATGTTTTCCTGGGAGGCGTTGCACGGGTGGGCGGTGGGAGGGGTGGCGGCGCATGTGACGGAATTGGCGGCGGCGCTTCAGCGCAAAGGCCACGAGGTGCACGTGTTTACCCGGCCGGCCTACGGCAGCGGCGGGGTGTTCTGCCACGACGGCGTCTGGTATCATTATTGTCCGCACAACTTGAACCGCAGTTTCGTGGACGAGATCCAGGAAATGTGCCGGTCGTTCGTCTGGCACTTCTTCCAACACGAAGATACGGACGGTCATTACGACATCGTCCACGCGCACGACTGGCTCGCGGCCAACGCGATGGTCTGGATCAAACGGGGGCGACCGGATCACGGGGCGGTGTTGACGATGCACTCGACCGAGTACGGCCGCTGCGGGAACAATTTTTGGGGCGGCACGTCGGCGCGCATCCGCGACCATGAACGCCACGGCACGTACTGCGCCGACCGGGTGATCGCCGTCAGCGGCGCGCTGAAGGGCGAGTTGATGTGGATGTACAACCTGCCGGACTGGAAGTGCTGGATGATCTACAACGGCGTTTCCTACGGGAAATTCGACGGCTGGCTCGACCCCGGCGGCGTCAAGGCCCGGTACGGCATCGGGCCGATGGATCCAACGGTGTTGTTCTGCGGCCGGCTGGCCCTGCAGAAGGGACCGGACCTGTTGATGGAGACCATCCCGGGCTTGTTGCGGTACTATCCGCACGCCAAGTTCATCTTCGTCGGCGAAGGCCATCTGCGCGGCGACTTGGAGGGGCGGGCCCGCCAACTTGGCGTGGCCCCCGCCGTCCGCTGGCTTGGCATGCTCAACAGCCAGCAACATGCCGAACTGTTCAAGGCCTGCGACGCGGTCTGCGTGCCGAGCCGCAACGAGCCGTTCGGCATCGTGGTGCTCGAAGGCTGGGCTGCCCGCAAGCCGGTCGTGGCCACCAACCACGGCGGCCCCGGCGAGTTTGTCTGGCACAACGTCAACGGCCTGAAAATCCACCCCGCCGTCGAATCCGTCGGCTGGGGGTTGGGCACGTTATTCACCAACTGGGAGTGGGCCCGGTGGATGGGCCGCAACGGACGCATCGCCGTCGAGACCGCGTTCACGTGGGACAACATCGCAGAGACAACGCTGGAGTGTTACCGGTCCTTGGTCTGAACCTTCAAACGAACAGCACAGGAGGCACAGGTATGAGAACAACGACAAGGGAACCCGCAAGCAGCCCAACCGGGACTGAGACGATGGCCGAGAAGGCCATCATCGAATTCAAGATCACGGTCCCCCAGGCCCGCGCCGTCGCCCTGGCGGGCACGTTCAACGGATGGGATCCCAGCCGCACGCTTTTGCGCAACGAAGGCGGTGGCCTGTGGCGGGTTTTCCTCGCGGTCGGTCCCGGCCAGTACGAGTACCGCTACGTGGTGGATGGCCGGTGGCAGGACGACCCCAACGCCAAGGAATCCGTCCCGAATCCATTCGGCGGCCGCAATGCGGTGCTGGTGGTGCCCGCGGCACCGCGACGGGCTTCCGCAGCCGCCGTCCCCGATTAGGCGGGTTGCTGCAATCCGTAGAATTGGCGCATGCCACCGCACCCGGCAGTTGCCAAGACCACCAGGCCACCGCTACGGTCGTTACCGGCGGTCGCGTCGCCGTTTAGTTTGTTGTCGGGCGAAGACCTGAAACAGCTCGCCACCGGCGCGCATTCGCATTTATACACGAAACTCGGCGCACAGCCGGTCGGCCTGCCCGGCGTCGAAGGCGTGTACTTCGCGGTTTGGGCGCCGCGGGCATCGGCGGTGTCGGTAGTCGGTGACTTCAACCAGTGGCAGACCGGCGCGCATCCGCTGCGGCGCTCCCGCGATTCGGGCGTATGGGAAACGTTTGTGCCCGCCGTCGCGCGCGGAACCAACTACAAGTTCCGGCTGACGACTGCGCCCGGCCAGGTGGTGGAGAAAGCCGACCCGTTTGCGTTTCACGCCGAACTGCCGCCGCGCACGGCCTCGGTAGTGTGGGACTTGGACTACGACTGGGGCGATGGCGCGTGGTTGGAAGAACGACGCCGGCATCATTGGCGCGCCCGGCCCATTTCGATCTACGAGGTTCATCTCGGCTCATGGATGCGCCTGCCGGAAGAAGGCCATCGCTGGCTGACCTACCGGGAGCTGGCGCCGAAGCTGGCGGCGCACGCCCGCGAGATGGGCTTCACGCACATCGAGTTGCTGCCGTTGGCGGAACATCCGTTTTACGGTTCGTGGGGCTACCAGCCGACCGGCTTTTTCGCGCCCACCAGCCGCTACGGCACGCCGCAGGACCTGATGTACTTCGTGGACCATCTGCACCGGCATGGGCTGGGAGTAATCTTCGATTGGGTGCCGCTGACTTTTCCGTATGACCCACATGGTCTGGCACGGTTCGACGGCCAGTGCTTGTTCGAGCACGCTGATCCGCGGGACCATCATCACCCGCAATGGGGCAGCGTGATGTTCGATTATGGCCGGCCTGAGGTGCGCAGTTTCCTGTTGAGCAACGCGCTGTTCTGGTTGCGCCAGTATCACGCCGACGGCCTGCGGGCCGACGCGGTGTCGTACATGGTGTACCGTGATTACGGCCGCCGACCCGGTCAGTGGAGGCCAAACCGGAATGGCGGTCGCGAGAATGTAGAGGCGGTGGCGTTTCTGCAGCAATTGCACGAGGAGATCGCCGCCGAGTTTCCCGATGTCTTGACCTTCGCGGAGGAAGCCACCACCTATCCGCAGGTGTCGCGTCCGACGCACGTGGGCGGGCTGGGGTTTACGTTCAAATGGGACATGGGTTGGATGCACGACACGCTGGAGTACGTGGGCAAAGCGTTCCATGCGCGTCGCGGTCAATTGAACAAGCTGACGTTCCGCATGCTGTACGCGTGGGCGGAAAACTTCGTGCTGCCGCTCTCGCACGACGAAGTAGTGCACCTCAAACGCTCGCTGCTCAACAAGCTGCCCGGCAACCACTGGGACAAGTTCGCTGGGCTGCGCCTGCTGTACGGTTACATGTACGGCCAGCCCGGTAAGAAACTGCTTTTCATGGGCGGCGAGTTCGGCCAGTGGCGCGAATGGAATCACGACCAGAGCCTCGACTGGCATCTGCTCCACGAGCCAGCCCACCGTGGCATCCAGCACTGGGTGCGCGACCTCAACCAGGCTTACGCGCAATTGCCCGCGTTGCACGAAGGCGACTGCGAGCCGGCCGGTTTCGAGTGGATCGACTGCCACGACCACAACAATCAAGTCCTCACATTCCTGCGCAAAGGCCGAAGCGACCAGCCGCCGGTCCTCGTCGTCTGCCATTTCCTGCCCGGCGTCATCCGCAACTACCGCGTCGGCATCCCGTGGCCGGGCCTGTGGCGCGAGGCGCTCAACAGCGACGCCTCTCACTACGGCGGCAGCGGCAACGGCAATTGCGGCGGTCTGCAGGCCGAGGAGCAGGGCTGCCACGGCCGTCCCTACTCGCTGAACCTCACTGTGCCGCCGTTGGCCGCATTGTTCTTCGTGCACGAGCCGAAGGAGAACCCCGTTCATGCCTGAGGTTTATCACGCGATCGGGTTGAACATGCATCAGCCGCTCGGCAACCTGATCGCGCTGCACAATTCGCCCGAACGCTGGGAAGCCAGACAAATCCTCTGGTGCTACGCCCGGCCCACGCGGATGCTCGAAGGCTACGAAGACGTCGCCCGACTGCACCTGGATTTCTCCGGCACGCTCTTGAAACAACTCGAAGACCCCGGTGTGCGCGAGACGTTCGCCGACGTGGTCAGCATCGCCGACTTCCTCGACCGGTACCGGTGCTCCAACATCGAGTTTCTCGGCACCGGCTTGTACCACCCCGTGTATCCGCTGATTCCGCCCAGCGACTGGGACACGCAGACCGCGTGGTGGCTCGGCCTCGGCCGGCATTTGTTGGGCCGCGATCAATTCCCCGGCCTCTGGCCGCCGGAGATGGGATTCTGCATGGAGATGATCCCGTCGCTCGCCCGGCACGGCTATCAGTACGTGATCGTGGACTGCTGGTACATCAAACCGAAACGACCGATGCGCTGGGAGGAGTTGCGTTACCGGCAGAAGAAAGGCTGGGACGAAATCCGCAACGCCAGCGCCTACTATCAGCAAGTCAAACGCGCGTTCGACCACCGCCAGCTTGGCGGCGACGGCGTAGAAGTGCGGCAGCTCATCAACGGCGCGTACGACCGGATCCTGACGGCGGAGACAAGCTGCAATTTCTTCTGGGGCAGCTGCTGGGTGCACCGGTCGTTCGACGAGCTGGAGCAGGCTTACCATTTGTTGGACACGGCCATGGCGAAACTGAAATGATCATCTACAATCTGTTCCCATTGCTGGCCGGGCCGTTTGCGTGGTGGGCCGAGCATTTCCAGCGCGCGGCGTTGATGGGGTTCGACTGGATGTTCGTCAACCCGATCCAGTTTCCCGGCTACTCCGGCAGCCTCTACTCGATCTCCGATTATTTCCGCTACAACCCGCTGGTGCTGGATTCGGCCGACGCGACTTCGCAGGAGGAACAGGTCCGCCGAATGGTCGCGCGGGGGCACGAGCACGGCCTGAAAATGATGATTGACCTCGTCATCAATCACTGCGCGTTTGACGCGCCGCTGACCAAGCAGCATCCGGAGTGGTTCAAGCACGAGCACGGACGGCTCGCGCATCCGTCCTGCAAACACGCCGACCAGTCCGTGGTGTGGGGCGACCTCGTGCAGTTCGACCACCGGCACACGCGCGACCCGGAAGGCTTGTACCGCTATTGCCTGAGCCTGGTGGAGCATCTGCTGGAACTCGGCTTCGACGGTTTCCGTTGCGACTCGGCGTACCAGGTGCCGGCGGACTTCTGGCACCGCTTCATCGGCGAAGTAAAGTCGCGCCGCCGCGACATCGTGTTCATCGCCGAAACTCTCGGTTGCACTGCCGATCGGACACTGGAGACTGCGCGGGCCGGCTTCGATTACATTTTCAACAGCGCCAAGTGGTGGGACTTCAACGAGCCGTGGTTAATCGAGCAGTACCACCTGACCCGCGAGGTCTCTCCCTCGATCGCCTTCGCGGAAAGCCACGACACCGAGCGGCTCGCCGACGAACTGGATGGCAACGTCGCCGGGTTGAAGCAGCGCTACCTGTTCACAGCGTTGTTTTCGGCTGGCGTGCTGATGCCGGTCGGGTTTGAGTTTGGCTTTCGCAAACGCCTGCACGTCGTCCAGTCCCGGCCCAGCGACTGGGAAACGACCGACCTTGACCTGCGGCCGTTCATCACCGCGGTCAACCGCATCAAGCGGCAATACCCGCTGTTTCAGGAAGAATGCCCGACCAGCGTCCTGCCGCACCACAACCCGAACATCTTGTTGCTCTGGAAGGCCGGCACGCGCGTGCCGTTCGAGTTGCTGCTCATCCTGAACAAGGATATCCACAGCCACCAGGAGTTCGCGACCGATCACTTCCGGCACTTCGTCCAGGCCGGCGCGCCGTTGCGCGACGTTTCGCCGGAGTATCGCTTGGAGTATATTCCCGAGCCGTTTCACTACGCACTGCGTCCCGGTCAGGGGATTGTGCTGGTCACAACGCGCAATGGAAGTCGCCTATGAAAGCTGCACAAATGTCACTGCGCCGGAAAAACACATCAATTTATCGGACATCATGAATATCAGTTACAGCCAGTTTACGAATCCTCCACGGGTCACGCTGATGCTACGGCGGCCATCTATCTTTGGCCATGAGGTTAGTTTTTCGCCACCCGTCCCCTTCTTTTCGTTTTCGAAGAGTCCGATTGTGGATGAATTGATCCAGCGGGTTGATGCCGCGCGACGGCGCTAGTCCTTTGTCAAGGTGTGTGAGTTGCTTTTGCAACATATTTTTAGACAATTTATAAATTCTGTCGCCCTGTAAACGCAAGTCAATCAAACGCCAAGCCACCGGCGCATCACCTGTTCAATGTCCATCATTCTGACCTCCCGATATGCCATCTACAGTTCCAACAAACAGCACAATGCGGCCTGTGATTAATCACGAACATTGACCCATCTGGGCAGTAGATTTTCAGGATCATTGACCCACCCTCCAGTTGCGATTTTCCACATAGGTATGCCACTCCAGTCCGCACTGCGGCCCGCGTTTGGGGGAACGCCCGATATAACCGGACCGGGCCTCGTTGTGAACGAAAATTGGTGTATAGCGCTGCTCGATGCCGTTGTAGGCATCGAAGATCGCCGTGTGAACAATCGCCCCGACCCGCGGACTCGAGGAGTTCGCGGTATTTGTCGCAATGAGCGTGTTGATGAAGATCTGATTCCACTCCAGCACCTGGTTGGGTTTCTCATCGAAGTTCTTTGCCCCTGCGACGGGACCGGAGACCAGAAGAGCTACCCAGAAGCTAAGACCGACGACGATCGCACTACCTTTTATCAAAGCATTGGTTTTCATATTTTGATCCTCTTCATTGACTAGGGCGTTGTCCGAGGTGAAAACCCGCAGACTCGAACTGGGTGCTATAATTCGCGGTAACGAGATAAAACGCGAGGTGAGCAATCCTCTGACCCATGAGATCACCCAGTGGCTGACGGATTGGAGTAATGGCGATCGTTCAGCCTTGGAAAAGTTGACACCAGTGGTCTATCGGGAACTGCATCGTCTGGCTCAGGCCTACATGCGGGGAGAGCGTGTTGGTCATACCCTGCAAACTACGGCACTCGTCAACGAAGCCTATCTGCGCCTAATCGAGCCGGAGTGTCAGAGTTGGCAGAATCGCGCCCATTTTTACGCCGCTGCGGCAAAGTTAATGCGTCACATTCTGGTGGATTTCGCTCGGTCTCGGGATCGAATCAAACGGGGCGGTGGCCTGGAGCAGGTCTCGTTGGACGAGGCTTTGACGATCACTGCAGACCACACCGCCGAGTTGTTGAATCTGGATGAAGCACTCACCGCTTTATCGAAGCTTGATGAACGGCAAAGCCAGGTTGTCGAGTTGCGTTTCTGGAGCAGCCCTGATCAAATCGAACATGCTGTACCGCCGCGTGGGGATCGCTCTGAGGTACTCCGGTCCGAAGCGAGTTTCAAACCCGCTGTCTCTGGCTTCGGTGCGCGAGCCGGATCCCTGAACGACAATCGATTCCGCCACTCCTGCCACCTTCAAGACAACCGTTCTCTCCAGAGTGGCGCCCGCGCCGATGCGGATGTCTTCCTCGTGATAGGACGCAAATCCCTGCCTCTCGATGTCGAGCCTGTACGATCCGGGAGTCAGATTCGGAAACCGGAATTGGCCTGCTTCGCTCGTCGGCATGGTCCTCGGCCCGCCAATCAGTGCCGTGGAGGTGACACGAACCTGACCGCCCGGAACGACGGCCCTCTGTTCATCCCTGACCGTTCCAATGAGAGTTCCTGTCAAACCCTGCGCTGCAGCCACCCGAGGCAACAAAACGCATGTGGCGGCGAAAATCACTATGCACCACCTCTGAATCTGAGGTGCTGACGGCGTGGGCCTCTTCGTTTTCATCCGACACGCTCCTTGGCAGTCCGAGTTGGCTGGGAATGTCCGCCATTATACCTGCGCGAAAATGGCTCTCCTCCCATTAAGGCGTAATTTGGAAGGAAAACGCGCAATTCGGCGCTGTAATAGAAAGGGAGAAAACCCGGCGATGACGTATAAATGGGAACTCCCAACTCATGCGCCGCGCCCAGAAGCGATTTGTCTTTCAATCCCAAAACACGGCTGCGCTCGAGCTTGGGTACCGTTCGACGTAACGCGCCGAATTTTGGGACGGAGGAATAATTCTAAGTTGTACCAGCGGGTCAGCGGTCCGACCGTAATTTGCCCGTGTTCACATACTGTTCGCACTCACCCTGATTACGGAAGATGCCCGGGAAAGTAAAATTCGCCCAGCCGCCTTTCTTACAAGAATCGCCGCTCGTTGGCGGCCCGCATAGCCGTTGATTGTTGAGGGTCGAAACCGTCGTCGGAAGCCCCTGCGGAATGATGAATGTGTCGTACAATTCGACCTCTTCCGAGGTCAGGTTCTTGGCTCTATGGATTTCACCGTGGAGCTTCTCGAAGGCCTGCCCCGCGACAAATGTTTCCTGTTTGCCACATCCCTCTTCGTGAGTCAGCGTGCCACGCTTTACGGTCACGTAGACAACGCCAGGATGATAATGCCAGGGCAGTGTTTCCCCGGGCGCAATAATGAATTGCCGTACCGTCAGGCTGGCAGGGCCGCCAAAGAGTTCGGAGTGCTGGATAGTACCGACGGCGAGAATGTTGGAGACTGCCGAATACGCAGCTATACCCAAAAGAACGGCGCAAAGCCCGGCAACAAGCACAATCATTTTTCTCAATTTCATGGCTCCTCCTGTTCTAAAGGCCCCCTACTGAATAAGGCGTAATTCGTGGGGAAAACTCGCAGTTGATCAAGAAGCCCCAAGAAGCCCGGACACGCCGGGGAATAATCGCGGCGGTGCTATAATCGTCGGCACAAGAAAGGTCGAACACAAGAAGGAAGCCACAGGTGGGCACACCCTCGACGCACGAGATTACGGAATGGCTCACAAGCTGGAGCAACGGAGATCGGCTCGCGTTGGAGAAGTTGACCCCGCTTGTGTATCGCGAGTTGCACCGACTGGCTCAGATCTACATGCACGGAGAGCACTCCGGCCACACCCTCCAAACCACCGCCCTGGTCAACGAAGCATACGTGCGCCTGATTGATACCGGGCGGATGCGCTGGCAGAATCGCGCTCATTTTTACGCTGTAGCTGCAAAGTTGATGCGTCACATCCTGATTGATTTCGCCCGTTCGCGGAGCAACCTTAAACGGGGCGGGGGCACACCGCAGGTCTCACTGGATGAGGCTCTGACGGTCAGTGAAGAGCGCGGCGTCGAATTGGTCGAACTCGACCACGCTCTAACGGCTTTGGCCAAACTCGATGAGCGACAAAGTCGAGTGGTGGAACTGCGGTTCTTTGGTGGTCTGACCGAAGCAGAGATAGCTGAAGTACTACAGGTCTCGCCGCGCACTGTCAGTAGTGACTGGAGCCTGGCGCGGTCCTGGCTCCTGCGCGAATTGAGCAAGAACAAACGCGATGACGCCTGAACGATATCAACAAGTCGGACACCTCTTTCACGCAGTTCAGGAACTTGCGCCCGAACAGCGGGCTCGTTTTCTCGCCGAAGCCTGTGGAGGCGACAAAGCGCTGCAGCAGGACGTCGAATCCTTGCTCGCCTACGATGCTCACCGGGAGAGCCTTATGGATCGTCCCGCCCTGGAGATCACCGCTGAGGCACTTGCCGCGGAGCAACTACGGTCCCGGGCAGGCCAGCAAGTGGATCATTATCAAATTGTGTCGTTGCTGGGCAGAGGTGGGATGGGCGAGGTCTATCGCGCTCGCGACACGCGGCTGGATCGCGAGGTGGCTTTCAAAGTTCTACCTGCCGCCTATTCGACGGATGCGGACCGGCTGCGCCGCTTTGAGCAGGAAGCGTGCGCGGCCGGGAAGCTCAATCATCCGAATGTCCTGACAGTCTACGATGTGGGTGTGCACGGTGGTGCCCCGTACATCGTTACCGAACTGCTCGAAGGCGAAGAATTGCGCGCGCAATTGCGGCAAGGAGCAGTTCCACAGCGGCGAGCGCTGGATTACGCGCAGCAGATCGCGAATGGCCTGGCGGCAGCCCACGCCAAAGACATCGTCCATCGTGACCTCAAGCCCGAAAATATCTTCGTGACGAGCGACGGCCGCGTGAAAATTCTGGACTTCGGTCTGGCGAAATTGAAAGCGCCCGTGTCCGGCAGCACCGTCGAGACGGCCCAAGCCCTCAGCACCTCGCCGGGCGTAGTTATGGGAACCGCGGGTTACATGTCCCCGGAACAGGTACGAGGCCATGACACCGATGGGCGCGCCGACATCTTCGCACTCGGCGTGATTCTCTACGAAATGCTCAGCGGCAGACGTCCATTTTCAGGTGAGTCCGCTGTTGAAGTCATGAATGCGATTCTGAATGAAGACCCGCCGGACTTGAGCGAGGCGAATGCAAAAATTACTCCTGTGCTCGCGAGGATTGTGCAGCGCTGTCTCGAAAAAAAGCCCGAGCAACGGTTTCAATCGGCGAGTGATCTTGGCTTCGCGCTGGAAATGTTGTCAGCGACATCCGCGCCGTCCAGCATTGCTGTGAAGCCGGCCGCAACTCCGGTCCCCAGGCTCCGGTTCAGATGGCTGGTTCTTATCGTTGCGGTGGTAGTTGGCGCTGGGGTTCTCGCCTGGCGTCTGAACCGATCGGATTACTGGTGGCGCAACCCGCTGGCCAACGCACAATTCACGCCGGTCACGGACTTTCCCGAAGCGGAGGGAGACGCCGTGATCTCGCGAGACGGGAAGTTCGTGGCCTTTCTCTCCGACCGAGACGGGCCCTCCGACATCTGGGCAGGACAGATCGGCACCGGCGAATTTCAGAATCTCACCAAAGGCCGAGCGCCGGACATCGGAAACCCAAGAGTTCGGAACTTGGGATTTTCGCCAGACGGATCGCAGGTTTCCGTGGAGGTTCGTATTGCGGGCCGAGTCTACTCGTGGGCCGTGCCCACAATAGGCGGGTCCGTTCATCCGTACATGGATGGAGTTGAGCTTGCCTGGTCGCCTGACGGGACACGAATCGCCTACCACACGGATGGGCCTGGCGACCCTGTTTTTGTCAGCGCACCCGACGAAAAAACCGGGAAGCAGATTTACGCAGCTGAGCGTGGAGTACATTGCCATTATCTGGGGTGGTCACCTGATGGCGCCTTCATTTACTTTGTCCAAGGCTTTCCACCCGATGAAATGGACATCTGGCGGATACGCCCAGACGGTGGACAAGCCGATCGAATCACTTTTCACAACTCGCGCGTCGCATATCCCACTTTGCTGAATAAGCGAACACTGCTTTACATCGCCAGGGCTGACGATGGCACTGGTCCCTGGCTTTATGCAATGGATGTCGAGCGGCGTGTTCCCCACCGCATCAGCTTCGGAGTCGAGCGATACACGTCCATCGCCGCCAGCGCTGACGGCAGGCGGTTAGTAGCCACTGTGGCAAATCCGGAAGCGAGCCTGTGGCGAGTGCCAATTTCGGATCGGATGGCCGAGGAGCCTGCAGCGCGTCGTATCCCGCTTCCGACGGTGCGAGGGCTTTCTCCCAGGATTGGCCCGGAGTACATGCTGTACCTCTCTTCAAAGGGCGGAAACGACGGAATCTGGAAGTCTGCTGACGGAACAGCTGTTGAATTGTGGAGTGGATCCCTTGGGCGAGTTCTTGAAGGTGCGGCCATTTCACCGGATGGCAGCCGCATCGCGTTCACTGCTCAGAAGAGCGGACGAAACAGGCTCTTTCTGATGAACTCGAACGGAACCGGCGTTAAAGAACTCGCCGATTCGCTAAATGTGCGGGGCGCTCCCGCTTGGCCACCGATTGGGAACTGGATTACGGTTCCCGCCGACCAAGGTAAAGGAGCGGGGCTTTTCAAGATTACCTTGGACGGAGGGCCGCCGATTCAGCTAGTCGGAGAACAGGTTGCAAATCCGGTCTGGTCTCCGGATGGACGCTTCCTGATTTACTCTGGCGCAGAAGTGGGCACGACCTTCCCCTTGAAGGCAGTAAACGCGGACGGCAAACCGTACGGCATTCCCGAACTGATTCTCTCCCGTGGTGCAAACCGTTTTGCGTTCCTGCCCGGGCGGCCAGCCCTGGCAGTTTTGAAAGGGGATGTCTGGCACAAGAATTTCTGGTTGATCGACCTCGTAACCGGACAGCAACGGCAGCTAACCAACTTCAGCCGTGAATTCCTCATCAGCGACTTCGATATTTCTCCTGACGGACAAGAAATCATTTTCGGCCGCCTTAAGGAAAATTCCAATGTCATCCTGATCGATTTGCCCGAGCAGTGATTCGGGAGCAGACAATAAATCACCATCACATCATCCGCTAACATACGCTCGCTTTAGGGATGCAGCGATGTAGATTGCTGGTCTTTCTTACCGGAATGCTCTCGATGAGGGGTTCACGCTCTTCTCCGAGGCCCGCAATCTCCCAGAGAGAATCTGGTCCTTGCTCTGTCGTAGATTTGCTTGCGTCATCCACGAGCCGTCGAATCAGCTCAGCAATGCTCACACCCTCTTTCCGTGTCAAGTACTGAACCTGCGATTCCGGCAGGCAAACCTGAAGCCGATGCATTAGAGTCGGCAAACGAAACCTCCCAATCTGCTGTA
>Ga0137379_10002479_pt1 | contig 17188 bp, 18 predicted proteins | sample SagtaG_18_FD_104812 | JGI IMG/M metagenome (GOLD analysis project Ga0137379, IMG submission 104812) | Vadose zone soil microbial communities from Sagehorn Ranch, Mendocino, California, USA - Sage2_L_80_16 metaG | ecosystem: Environmental > Terrestrial > Soil > Vadose zone | place: USA...
GTGAATCGGGATGCCGGCGGCCACCGCGGACGCGGTCGTCTGCTGACGGCGCAGCTCCTCGAAATCGACCCACGACATGACGCGCATACGGGCGCCGCTTCTCGTCACCGTGGCGAGCGCTTGCTCGTGCAGGACGCCGAGCGGCGTCCACAATAGCGTGCGCACCGCGGAGTAGATCGCAGCGGACACGCGGATGGCGATCGCGAGGGATGCGATCGCGAACAGCGTGAATCCGGGCGAAAGTCTCAGCCGCCGCAGCGCAAGCCGCGTGTCGTGGACCAAGGAGCTCATCGCTGGAGGTTATAACGGCGTTCACCTCCAGGAGCAAGTCAGGGCAGTCTCTCGCGGTGGCGATCCTGGCGTTCTCAGCCCTCGGCGCAGCTCAGAGGTTGCATCTGCGCGATGCCGGCGCGGGCGGCCTGTCGCGAGCGACACATTGGATAAGATGTTCCGATAGCGGTCGTCGGAAGCCTCACGCTGCGTAGCGTCGTGCGACACACGCTGCCCGTTGAGGCTCAGACTGCCCATGAAGCATGACGACCTCCGTTAGAAGTGGGGTAAACAGATCGACCGCGGCTGTGGGAGAATGAAGCGGATGTGAAGATTCGTGACGTTGTGAAGATGCTCGAGGACGACGGCTGGTCGGTTGTTCGCCAGCGCGGATCGCATCGGCAGTTCAAGCACGCGAAGAAACCTGGGCTCGTCACGGTCGCCGGTAAAACCGGACGATGACTTGGCGGCGGGAACGTTGAACAGTATTCTCAAGCAGGCCGGACTGAAGCCATGAAGTACTTGATTGTGATCGAGCGCACCGCCACGGGCTACTCTGCCTACTCGCCTGACCTGCCGGGATGCATCGCGACTGGCAGCTCGCGCGAAGCGACCGAGCGCGAGATGCGGGATGCGATCGCGTTTCACCTGGACGGCCTCAAGGCCGAAGGCGCTGCGATCCCAGAACCAAGCAGTTCCTCCTCGTACATCGACGTCCCAGCCTGAGCTCGACCTGTCGGATCGAACAAGATCCGACCGCCGGCACGGCGAGCCGCGTGCGGGATCGAAAGAACTTGAAAGAAACTTGAAACTTTGCCCGGCGAAAGTGCCGTCTCCACCCGAGACGGCACGAACGCCATGCGCGATTCTCCGAACAAAACCGACGAAACCCAGAATCACCGGCGACGTTTGGACCCTCTCTGGACGCCGTTATCGGGGTTCGAATCCCTGCCTCCCAGCCAAGTCCTCGGGTCGCACACCCGGCAGAACGTCAGTCTTTTCAGGCACTTCCACACAACAACCGCGACACTGCTCTTAAAGATCTCGACTTCTCAACCCGTTCCTCACATCCGGTCGTTTTCACTGAGCAAATTCGACAGTCATGGAGCCAACAGAGCAGAAGTGACGTTTCGAAACGCAGTTCGTGGCTCCGTTGAGTCTGGAAGAGACGGCGGCCACATAGCTTGGCGCATCACATCGGACCTGCGGCCGTGGTAAACCCTTCGCGACTCCTCGGAGTAATCTTGCGGCGCCAGAGTGATCTCCCTGTGATCGAGTTCTGTTTACCCCGCTCACCCAGTCCCGAGAGCGTCATCGCGAAGCGCTCATGCGTGAACCCGCACCATTTCTCTTCGGTAGCTCGCGGTAATTCCACCACGCCTCGCCGCGCCAGCGTGCCGCGGAGCGACCGCCGTGCAGAATTTCCGCGAGGATCTCCACCGTCTCGACAATCGTCGTCCCCGACCGGTTGAAGTACTTGTTCCCATCGGCGAAACCGACCTGTCCCCGCTTCACCGCCGTGAGGTTGAACCAGTCGGGCAGAGTCTCGAGGACCGAGACTTCCTGGATGGTCCTCTCGAGATCGAACCCGCAAGGGGCCACGATGAGATAGTCGGGGTCCGCTTCGAGAACGCGCTTCCACGGGATGGCCGCCGAATGCCGTTCTTTCTCGCCCAAGAGCGGTCGGCCGCCGGCCGCTTCGACGAGTTCCGGTCCCCAGTTACCGATCGCAAAAGTTGGGTCGGTCCACTCCAGCAGCACCAGCGTCGGCACCGGCCGGTCTCGCACGGCCGCGGTCACCACATCGATCCGTCCTTGCATGTCGGCGATCAAGGCGTCGCCCGCGGCCGGTCGCCCGATGGCGTTCGCCACGCTTCGGATACCGTCGTAAATCCCGGCGACGCTGCCGGCCGAGAGCGCCACGACTTGATCGGTCAGCACCGAGAATCCCGCGCGCGTCACGTCCTCTGGCGTGACGGCACAGACCTCGCAATGAACTTGCGTGATCAACAGGTCTGGTTCGAGTCTGCGGATGAGGTCCGCATCAACGTGATACAGCGGCTCGCTGGCTTTGAGCCGCCGCCTCACCTCGGCGTCGATTTCGCGGCTGGAGACGGTGATGTCGAACGCGGGTCGGGTGCAGGCTGGCAGCGTTCGCACCCACGCGGGGTTGTCGCACTCATGGGAGCGACCCACGAGAGTCTCACCAGCCCCGAGGGCACAGACGATCTCAGTCCCGCTGGCCAGCAGGGACACGACTCGCATGACTCAACTCGCGGCGACCGACAGATCCCGGTTTTCCCGCAGGGATGTGAACGAGGCCTCCAGCAGGGCAAAGCCGCCGAACAACGCGACCGCGAAACCCGCGTCTCCGAGCAAGCTATTGCGAAAGAACGGAATCGCGGCCGTGTAGCAGGCGGCCAAGCCGGCCCAATTCGTTGGGTAGAGCGAGCCTGAGGCCCACACGGCGAAATTCGTCACCACGTAGAACATCACCGAGCTGGCCAACGTGAGACCCCCGACCTGAAGCGGCGACCGCTTGTCGCGAATCAGCCTCCCCATTGCCGCGGTCGCCAGGATGCACGCATAGACGACCGGCTGCGATTTCAACAGGCTCGCGCCGTAGGTGGTGTACCCGAGCACCACGTCGCTCAGCAGCATCGCCGCCAACGGCAGCAGGTAGGCGAACTTTCTGTTCGCCAGATAGGCACCGCCAAAGAGCGCCATCGCCGCGATCGGCGTCACGTTGGGTGGGTGGGGCACGAGCCTCGAACACGCGGCGGCTAAGACGATCGCGGTGAGGACCATGAGTCGATTGTTCATTGCGTCTCCTTGGACAATGTCTGCCACATACTCGTTCACACTGGAGGTATCCTTGGCACTTCGTAGGGCGCGGGCGCGCGAGTTTCACCGGGCAACAGATCGGCGTAATGCCGGCCGTCCCGCATGACGATCTCACCCACCCTCACGGTCACCGGTCGCTTGAAGATCGGCCCGTCGTAGACAAAGGTGTGAAACTCGCCGTATTCACCACAGGGATCGATACCGGCGGGCAGCACGGCGAGGAGCTCGTGGTCGTAAGCCCTGCCGACGAATCCTGGACCGACTTTGCCCTCGACGCATGAGAGGTAGCTCTTGAAGCCGCTGGCGATCACCTCCCTCGCCAGCTCGGTCGTATCCCTTTTCCAGAGAGGAAACATTCCCCGCATGTTCGCCTTCGCCAAATTCCTTTCGCGATAGGCTCGCAGGTCTTCGAGAAACAGATCCCCGAAGGCTACCGTTTCCACGCCTCGGGTTTTGTACTTCGCCATGACGTCGCCCATGATCTGTTCGTACACGTCGTTCGTGCAGGGGTGGTTGCTGCCCGACGGGAGATACACCCTATCCAGCGGGACGCCAATCGCCTCCGCCTGCTGCTCGAGCAGCACCTCGCGAACCCCATGATGGCTGATGCGGCGGTACTCTTCGGACACGGAGGTTAAGAGGGCGACGACCTCATACTCGTTGGCGTTGAACAGTTCGTGGAGGGCCACCGCGCTGTCCTTCCCACCGCTCCATGACATGACGACGGGAAGTTTCATCACTGAATCCCGACCGTGGTCTTTGGACCGTGGGTCCCGGGTCCGGTGTCGTGGGATCGACAGGCGCCCTCCACCGGCGGCGCCACGGCGATACCGTCACGTCGAGACGCGTTTCGATTGGCGGGACGAGGCAAATCGTCCGATGGGAAATGCGCACACATCGGGAGCTCCTTCTCGCGAGAAGCTTGGACACGTTCCTTTCAGGGCAGGTTTCCTGGCTCCCGGGTCGTCACCGTCCTCCGTATACCTTCCCCGGGCGATTCATGCCCAAGTGGCGGTGCCTCTGTCGGCACCCTCGGAGGCGGCTCGCCGGCTACAGTGGCGCGGCCGCGCAGGCGTTGCAACCTGCTTCCCTTTTCACCCTCACGACGAGGGCACCCTGAAAGGTCGAACTACGATCGAACCCTCGTACTATACGTCAGGTCCGGGAGTCAAAACCGCCGTCTAGTTCACGCGCCCGCTTGTTGGTGACCCAAGAGACATGTCCGGCACAGGCAATCGCCGTAGCGCGCGCGCAATTGTGCGCGCGCTACGGCGGCCAGCGGCACGTCGTCGCACCAACATCCGCCCGCGCGGCACTCGAACGTCGCGCCGCATGCCTCGCAAGTTTTTTCGCGGATGACGTTGCGTGTGGGCTCGATGCGTTCACTTGAACTTGCGCGCGCAACCATCGTAAGGCGGATTATACCGGATCAGATTCAGCGCGACCGATCACCCGTACAGGGCGTCGCATCCACAGACTACCGGCGCATGGTTAGATGATTCCGTAGAGCGGACGGGGCGTAAGTGGCGGAGGCTCGCGATTGCGATGACGGCAGCGGTCCTGGCAATGCCATCGGAATTGGCGGGCAGCGCGTATCGTGGAACAACCACGCAAGCGATCGACAGTTGTATCGCCGAGAGTCGCGGGAATCGGCACACCGCTCACTGTAGGGATAGATCCCTGAAAACGCCGCAGCGTTTACCCTAGGCGTTCTGTGACTTGGTTCTGCCGAATCGCCCGTCGGATTCCCTCGGAACTTGTCGGCGGCGGATCTCGCTTGCGGCGATTCACGAAATGCCACCGCCGAGTGACATCCTGAGTGACATCGCGCCAGCAAAACGCGGAGAAGGAAGGGAACGGATGAAAGCGCCGGAAGCCGATACAGGTCGTAAACGGCTCGCATGCCGACAGTTGGCGAAAATGCCGCCGGTTTTCGCGCGCCTCCACAAACCGCGTCAGAGACTCCCTGCCTCCCAGCCAAGTTCGAACCTCGGGCCGCATTACGATAGAACGTCAATCATTTCAAACACTTCCTCCCTCGGACGCTGTCCTTGCAGCCGGCATCCTCGACTTCTCAGCCCATTCGTCAGATCTCCTGCTTTCCTTTGAGCAAATTCCGAAGTCTTGCAGTCCACCGAGCCGGAGTGACATTTCCGAGCTACATTCTGAATCGCCGTGGGATGCCCCACGCGACACTCAATCGCGAGCTCCTCCATCAATCGCAGGAATCAACCCATCGAGCCGGTCGCTTCGATCCCCACCACAACCGGCGGCGGAATCGAGGCATAGAACGCGAGGAGGGTCCCACCCTCGTGCGTCAACGTCTTCTCGACGAGCACACCGGTGTCACGATCCAGCCTCGCAATCGATTGCTGGCTCGCATGTAAATCGCACCCGATCAGTCTCATCTCGGCCTCCTTCAACCCGAGTGCTCCGAGCGTGGACGCCGCACAGTCTATGCGGATCGATTCGAGGTCGACGTCGTTATGACATCAATGTTTATGGGGGTGACCTCGAAGTGTGCCCACCAGGTGCGCCCACCACTGGCCGGACGGTAGCCGGCCGGGCGTCGGCAAACTCTTTGCCACTACTAAGGAGTTGCCTTGGCGTTCCAAACCCTGCAACGCGCTGCACCGAAACGGACGTTAAATGCAGCTCGGCCTGGCCGCCCCGCGCCGGCTCCGGCCCCGCACCGTGAATGCGCCGGACTTTTGCCGAAACTACTGGGCAGCCACCAGTTTAGATAAATTCTGGCAGCGAAACGATCCAACCATACGATGGTTCCTACGTCTAATGTGCGAGGGAGATAGCTATGCGCGATCGAGCGTTCAGGGCGCGCGTGTTACTGTGCGCGATTCTTGGCGCTGTATTGGCCGCCGTCGGTTTCGGCGACGCGCAGTCACCAACGTCCGACCTCAGTGTCACGGATCGGGTGATCGTCGCCAGCACGATCTACTCGCTGGTCCAGCAATATTTTGCACACTGGGAAGGCGCCCCACGACGCGAAGTCGAAGGCGCTTATCGCGCGTACATCGATCACGCCGTAGGAGACAAGAGCCGGAAGGAGTTCGACCTCGCAACTCTCCGCTTTGTCGCAGCGCTCCGAAACGGTCACACACAGTTCTTTGACGATCAACTCGATGGACGACCTCTAAAGTTTCGGCTCATGGAAGTGGAGAACGAATGGGTGGTGGTCAATAGCCAGGATAGTCACCTGCGCCGTGGGGCGATCGTGCGGACCATCGACGGGAAGGCTGTTGACGGTTTCGTCGGTGAACAGGCGCAGTACGTCGCGGCATCGAATGACCGGCTCGCGCGGACTCACGTCTTCACTTACGCTGGTTTGTTCCCCGATCGCATCTCCATCGGTCTCCAGGACGGGAACGTCGTGGTCGTGGATCGGTCCGTCAGAGCCGACGCACCCGAGGCGCCGGCGCCGAGAGTCTCCGAGGGCCGATGGCTGCGCGAAGGTCAAGCTGCTTACATTCGAGTCCCAGGCTTTGGTGACCCGGCATTCGAGCGAACAGCCATCGATCTCGTTCGCCAGTTCGCCTCGTCGCCCAATCTTGTGATCGACGTGCGGGGGAACGGCGGCGGCGCGACGCCCTTCCAGCTCATAGCGGCGTTGATGAACCGACCGCAACGCCCGTGGCAGGAGGCGACACCGCAACACATCGCGCTGCTTGAGGCACAGGGCATGCCGCCGTTGCGTGTATCGCGCGATTTTCTCCCGCAGTCTCCATCGAGCGACGCTTACGCAGGTCGCCTCTTCCTGTTGGTCGACCGGTTTTGTGGATCTGCGTGCGAAGACTTCGTCATGCCCTTCAAGGACAGTCGGCGTGCCGTTCTAATTGGCGAGACGACCCAGGGAAGCTCGGGGAATCCCTACAGGGCGGATCTGGGACATGGCATGCGCGTAGCTATTGGCGCAGTTCGCTATCGATTTCCTGACGGTACTCCGTTCGAAGGTGTCGGGATCGCTCCTGATGTCACGATTGAGCGACGGCTCTCCGACGTCGCCGCCGCTCGTGACGCGGTCTTGGAACGGGCACGAGAGCTTGCCGACGCGCCACGGTGATCCAGGCCAGACCGTCACAATCGCTCGTTGCGTGGTTGACTAATCCGCCGGGTGGCTAACAGGGACGGATCTCTCCGGCGTCGTCAGCGGAGACCCTATCGCGGGATGTTCAAGCTGCGATCAACGTCGACGCTCGCGCCTCGGGCAAATCCTCGAACTTCTTGAAAGAAACGCTGTTCTGGCTGATTTCAGAAGACGCTCGCGACGAGTGTCATTTCGAGTGACATCGCGCTGGCAAAATCGGCAATAGACAGCAAACAGACGAACGCGGACGAAACGACGCCGACCGGCCAACCGGCAGAATCAGAAAGACTTGGCAAACGTTGGCGAGCAGCGGCAAACGGCCGAAAACCGATTCGGGGGACTCCCTGCTTCCCAGCCAATTCTCTAAATCGTTCTCGCTCTCAGAGTTAGATTCGATCTCCCGATCGTTGTTCTCGTCGTCGACCACCGCCTTGAGCGCCCGGATATCCAGCGTCTGCTCCGCGACGATCTGCTTCAATCGACGATTCTCGTCATCGAGTTGCTTGAGCCGCTGCATCTCACTGAGCTCCATGCCGCCGTACTTCGCTTTCCAGCGGTCGTACGTCTGCTCGGTGACGCCGTTGGCCCGACAGAGGTCCGCGACCTTCCGGCCCGCTTCGCGTTCTTTGACGATCGCGAGAATCTGCTCGTCGGTGAATTTGCTCCGTTTCATCGGTCCTCCTCTGAACGGAGGACCTCGTTCTATGCGGCGGAGCCGATTAGAGGGGCAGGTCATCTTCACCCTCACCGAGCAGCGGTCCTATACCGGCGCACATGGCCCAGACGTTACCGCCGCCGTTGCCGCGTAAGTTCAACGATCCACCCGCAGGGCGGAGCGAAATGCTAACGTATTTCCATGCGGACGGGCTCTCTCTCCTTGCGCAGCATTGCTGTACTGGTGATATGCCTTCTCATATCGCCGGCGGCATCGATAACGGCTGGTGAACGCAAACCGGACTGGTCGGTCGCCGTCGTCGAATCAACGCTGAAGCGCTACCCGACGCTGAATTTGGCGCAAGGCTGGGGGTACCAGCGCGGGCTGGTCCTTTACGGCGCGTACCTCGTTTATCTGCGGACACACGAGAAGCGGTATCTCGACTACGTGAAGTCGTGGGTCGATGTGTACGTCGACGACACGGGCACGATCAATCGTCCCATCGACGCGATGGTGGATGTGCTCCCGGCCAACCTTCTGCTGATTCTTTACAAGGAAACGAAGCAGGAGAAATACAGGGTCGCGGCCGAGTCTGTGCGCACCCGCTTCGCGACCTGGCCGCGCACACAGGACAACGGGCTCTGGTACAACCAGCAGCGGCCGTCGCAGTTGTGGGCCGACGGCGTGTTCATGTCGCTGCCGTTTCTGATGCGCTACGGCGAGATGTTCGGCGACAGAAAGTACGCTGACGACGAGGCGGTCGGACAGATGCTGATTTACTACGAGCACCTGAACGATCCGGCAACCGGCTTGTTGTGGCACGCGTACGATGAGAGCGGCGTCCAGCCGTGGGCCGATCCGGTGACACATCAGTCAGCCGTGCACTGGGGCCGCGCGATCGGCTGGTATGCGATGTCGCTGATTGACGTGCTGGACGACCTGCCGAAGAACCATCCGCGCCGAGGCGAACTGATCAGGATCGTTCAGCAGCTCGCGAGGGCATTCGAAAAGTACCAGGACCCGAAGACCGGGTTGTGGTTTCAGGTCGTCGACAAAGGCGCGCTCGACGGCAATTGGCTCGAGACGTCCGCCTCGTGCATGTACACGTACATGATCTGGATGGGAACGAAGCGAGGGTACCTGCCGAAACGCTATGAAGCCGTCGCGCGGCAAGCGTACCGTGGCGTGCTGACAAAGCTTTCGATCGATGAGAGCGGGCTCACGAATCTCGTGGACATCTCCGCGTCCACGCCGGTCGGCGACCTCGCCTTCTATGTCGGGCGAGATCGGAACGTCAACGACCTCAACGGTCTTGGCGCGTTTCTGATCATGAACGAGGCGCTCGCGGCGCCGACGCTCGGCTACACGCCGAAACGCATCGATTGGACGCTCAAGTGAGCGGCGCGAAGCCGCGCGCACGATCGAAAAAACTTGAAAGAAACTTGAAAGTCTGCAGGCGAAAGGGGGCCGCCTCGAAATCCGCCTCTGGACCACGTTATCGGGGTTCGAATCCCTGCCTCCCAGCCAAGTTCTCCGTTTTCGCCTGTTTCCTTAGCAATTCCTCTCGTTTTCAACGCCAAACGGCCCGAGTGACATTTTCGAGTGACATTCCGATGTTGCAGCGAGCGAACAATTGGGACTCGCCCGGCGGTTCCGCGCAATCGAGCCCGACATCGGTATTCGACCAGAGCGTGAGAGGAGGTTCAACTCGGAAAACCACTGCACGGGGTCGAGTCCCCAACGGGAGCCGCCCTGCTTGGACTCGGGGCAAAACCGCCCAACTGCGGTGGATGTTACCGCTTGCCGCATAGGTCGCTTGACTGCCAACGCGCCGACTGGCAGTCTCAGATCTAGTCGATGGCGCTACCACCTAACGAATTCAGCATTTGGCTCCCCGGCGTTCCTCTCTCGTTTCAAGCGAAGCACCGGAGCGGCTATCTGAATAGGATACAGGACGCGGCGCGAAAGGTGTTCCTCCTGCCGCTGCTCTCGGCCAACATCGAGATCGTGTTGGTCTTTGTAGGCTCTGAAGGGCATCGTCTACGCCGACGATAAGCAGGTGCGGTCGGTGCGATCTGAGGCGGTGCCGAACGATGATTCACTCAGAATGGTGAACGGCACACCGCATTTCACATTTTCAAGCCTCGATGGTGGCCATTTTCTGATCCGCGTGCGCGTGCTCGCGGCCGGACGTTGACAACGTGCTCAAGCTCGTCCTCGACGCCCCCAGTCCCTACGATTCGCCATTGAGCTGGCGTCATCCTAGCTCTTAATTCCTAAGCCGCGGGCCTGAGCGTAACCGCGAGCCGTCCGCGTGGCGTGTCGATATGGATATCGATCTGCGCGAAGCGCTGCCTGCGGCTTGCGCGCTGGCGATTCGACACCGGCGAGCGCTGGGACCACGAGGCAAAACGATCCAGCCACTACGGTTACAACTCTGCGAGAGACCCCATCGTTGGACAGATCCGTAGGCGGCGCGAGGTAGTACTCCGTCCTCCTTCATTGTCCTTCTCGAGCGACCACCCCTGGTGACGCGGGCGCTTAGCACGCCCGGCGCGCGGGCAGCTGCTCGGCGGCTCCGGGCGGCGTTCTTCAGCACGCCGGCTGACACTTTCTCCCGCTTTTTCGTGACGGCTCACGCTGCGTGACCGTCTCCGTTGCCGTTCGCAGTGGCCGGCCATTTCGCCTTCTGTCGCCCCCGAGTCCGCCATGAGAGCCCCATATGGTGTAGGTGAGGTCCAGTGATGCCGAGCTCAGCGGCAGCTCTGCCGATCGTCGACCTCCCCGAAATTTCACCACTCTCGAATTGAAGATTCCGAGCGGACTGACGACGAACATTCATGCGGAGACCATCAAGTCGTTCACAGCCTGCACGATTGCGGCGATCTTGGCGCCGATGCGGCGAACCAGCTCCGAAACGCACGAAGAACATCTTCTGCGCGACTGCGAAGGTTCCCGCAAGCACTTGCTGTCGCGCTAACGCCTTGGCCACCGGCCAGTTTCTGACCTCACACAAGTCGAACCAATCGGCGCGCGATTCCAAGTTCAACCTGTCGCGGCAGTTAGCGCTGTTCGACACTCGCTTCAACGGCTTGCCAGAGGGCCATTTATGGCTTTCACGTCTCAGGAGCTCCAAGTTGTGGCCGAACTCACGAATCACGTTTCAGGAACGGCTCTTGCTGTTGGGTCCGTTCAACAGATCAGGACGTCAGCTCTTGTTCGACACAACCGGAATTGGGCATGGCGACATTATGAGTCCTCGCCAACTCAAGTGCTTTTGGTATTGGCGGTTTTTGGTCTCGACCATCCACGCCGCGAGGTGCGTCTCCGAGCGCGCCGAAGGACTCAAGGTTCAGGTCGGGGGCCGTTGCGTTTCACGTATCTCACGCCGGCTTCGTCCGCGCGCGGTCTGGCGCACACGCCCGGGCTGGACATCCCAATCGCGACAGCAAAGCGAGATACCCCGTATGAAACACGATCGTGCCGGTCTCGCGATCGCGACCGGCGACCCGCGATCCGCCAGCCCGAAGGCTTTTGTCCGCGAGATCGCGATCGGTGGCATAGTCGTAAGTTCGCATTTTTGATTCGTCGGCACGAGCCCTTGCTGCCTCGCCCGATACCGTACGGAGTTCTTGTGTCCCGAATACTCATTATCGACGACGACGAATCCACTCGCAATATGTTCTGCGCCTTGCTTCAAGCAGAAAGCTTCGACGTTGTCGTAGCGGACTGTGGACAGAGTGGGATTCGGTCGGCGATGAATGACATCTTCGATCTGATACTTGTGGACCTGAACTTGGGGGATATGTCCGGCATAGACGTTGTGCGGACGTTACGCTGGAGTGGGCTCACAGCCACGATCGTCATAATGACGGCTTTTCCTGAGCTAGACTCCTCGTTTGATGCCGGCATGGTTGGTGCTGATGGGTATGTGGACGGACCTCTCTTCGACGATGAACTGTGTGCCGTCGTTAGGCGTGCGCTATCCGGTGCGATGCCGATTCGTCATCCAAGTCGTGCCGACTCAGGAATCGCCGGTAACGATAATCAACCGACTTCCTCGACGAGAGACCAAAGAATTCGCGTTGCCCTCGAACTTATCGAATCGCACCCGACCACTGGAATTGAGGCCATCGCGCGGTGCGTGGACCTGAGTGAGTCAAGACTTCAGCATTTGTTTAAATCTGCGGTAGGCATTCCGATGGCGCGCTTCGCGAGGCGACGGCGGATGCAGACTGCAGCGCGGTTCCTGGTCGAAACTCGTGATCCGATCGCTCACATTTCGGAACGCTCCGGTGTAAAGGACTTTAACAAAGCCTTTCGGTCGTTTTTTGGAATGTCGCCTCACGAGTACCGAAACAGGCATCAGCATCGCCAGCCTACCAGATAACCGAATCAGCTAATAAATAGCAGAAAACTCCGATTGCGGACGTGTTCGGGCACACCTATTCTTGCAACTTGTGCAGGCGACGTCTTACGTTGCGAAGGGAGTGCCAAGATGAAACGAAAAGCGATTGCGTTTCTCGTCGCGGCGGCGGCCTGTATTGGCCTCGTCGCTCAACTTCATGCGACGGGTCGCTGGAAGATCGGTGACACTGGCTGCTACTGGGATCCGAATGACGACGGAGCCAATCAGTGTACGGCAGGAAGATGGAAGATTGCCGGCGACGGAAGTTGTTACTGGGACACGACTGATTCGGGTCCTAACCAGTGCGATGCCCCAATGACGACGTCCGTGTTCAATTCGTACGTGTCAGCCGCAGATGCCCTAAACGCCAACATCACAGGTACTAGCAATGCGGACATTGAGGCCGCATTGGTTATCCTGGATCAAAATGGCCTACTGCCAGAGGCCCTTCCGGATATGAGTGACGTCTTTGGGGATCTATCCACACCGCTCGCGGGGGGGTGTGCAAGAAGGGATGCGATGTACGCAAAGGCGCAAAAGGCGACGCTGTGGCTTGGGGCAGCCACCACCGGCCTTGGCCTTGCCGCTCTGGTTAGTGCGGGCTTTGGCGCCGAACCCGCCGCTGTAGGCCTGGCAGCGGGCGCGGTTCTGACAGGCGGGCTAGGGGTCGCAATGGGCGTTTTGACGAATTATATCGGTAATCTTCAATGTTAGGCGGTCGCCTGCATTCTTCGCTAACGAGGAATCGGCGCCTACGTGTGCAGTAGAGGCTCAAAAATAGAGCGTTACAAATCCTGAGCCGCATCCATTGAGTGCACAGCTGCATGGATGCGGCCAGCAGACGACGCGACGATCGGTTCACCTGACCGTCGATGATGCGCGACACGTTCAGGTCTCTAATCCGTTTGCGCAATCAGAATCGGTCCCTTCCTTGATCGACCGAAACACCCTCGTCCATGCACGGCAGCCACTCTGACACCGTGGTACAATGAGGCGAACTGGCAAACTCCCAAGAGCAATCCTGGTTCTCGCCGATCCTCTGATCAAATCAAGAGCGGCGATCTCACGACGAATCGAAATTGCCAATTTCACGATGGGCAAACCGAATTCTCGGGTACACACCGGTCGAGATCAGCCCATGATTCAAATCACCGGACTGTCGAAGGTGTATGGACGCCAGACGGCGCTAGAGGACTTCAGTGTAACCGTTGCGTCTGGTGAGATCGTCGGCGTTTTAGGGCCGAATGGCGCCGGTAAGTCAACGCTCATCAAGATTCTGGCGGGCATCATTCTGCCCACAGCTGGTTCCGCGCTCGTGGCGGGTTTCGACATCCTGCACTCTGCGATTGAAGTCAAGCGGCGGGTCGGTTATCTTCCCGAGTCCGCGTCATTTTTCGACAGCCTCAGTGCGCTGGAGTACGTCGATTTCGTTGCTCGCTTGCATCGGTTAGAATCACGAACCGCTCACCAGCGACGCGATGAAATCTTCGACCTCCTGAAGCTCGGCGGCGGCACAAATAAGCCAATGGCACAGTTGTCGAAGGGCACACGGCAAAAAGTAGCCTTATGTGCGGCATTGATTCATAGGCCGAATGTTCTCCTTCTCGATGAGCCTTTCGATGGGTTGGACATTGAAGCTGCAATGATAGTTAGAGAACTCCTCCGGCAACTCGCTGCATGCGCAGAGTCGACCGTATTGCTCTCTTCACACATGGTATCGACCGTCGAGGAGCTCGCGACGACCGTTCTTATAATGAATGATGGGCGGCGACTGGCGTGTGACACTCCTGATCAACTCTCTGCGGCAGTCGGCGCGACGACGCTTGAGGATGCCTTTCGAATGATCGTGCGTGTCGAAGCCCCATCGAAGCGTGTCGCCAACTTCATCGCGGCTCATCAGGACTGAGCATGGCGGAGTTGACTCTCCGGTGGAGTGACCTTGATCTATTGCAATGGCGGAGTCTATGTTCAGCAGATGTCCTCGGCTTGTCCCGCCGCTCTGTAGCGCTTGGTGCAGCACCTCGGCGTGAACACCCCCGCCGATTGCTGAGGCTGATACTCGCACGCTCCCTGGGATATTCCGCCGTCGGCGTACTGGTGGCCCTCGCCACACTTCGGACGGCTGGGCCAATAATCGCAGGACAGCGCGCGATATCGATGTCTGTTTTCTTGATTGGGACCCTGATGCTCAGGCACTGTCCCGCTGAGCTATTGCCGAGACACGACGACGATCTTCTGCGAAGTCTGCCACTAAGCCCTGTTACATTGTTCTGCTCTCGATTCTCAATGTTGATGTTGTGGATGATGCTTGCGCTAACATGTGTCATCGTGCCTCCGGCGTTGCTGATTGCATGGCGGTGGGGCGGCGTGTGGCTCATAGGTTCCTTGATTGGCGGGTTCGTTGCGTGCTTTATTATCATGACCTCCATTGTCGCGGGACATACATGCGCAGTGGGCTATTCCACGAGTTCGAAGGCGCACCTCATATTCGGGCGGATCCAGCTGTTGGGCTTCTTGGTCCTGGTGATAGTGTCCAATCCAGCAGTGTGGGTCAGCGCTGACCACACACCATTGCGGAGCAGGCCTTTGTGGACGGCGCTGACTATTCCATCGCAATGGTTCACAAGCTATCTCGAGCTGTCGATGGGACATCATGGGAAGTATCTGTTCGTGCGTCTCGGCATGTCTCTAGTGATAATGGCATTGTTGGTATGGGCGACTGTTAGCAAGACATCTCTTCGTGGCCTAGCAAGGCTGGCGCACTTCGAAAGGATGTCCGATGCGAAGGGATCGAGCACACGCACTTACCAGTTTGATCGTTGGCTTGATCCCGACACATGCAACATCGCATTGCTGGCCGTCCGCCATCTCCAGCGGGACTACTCGTTTAGGCTCGCAGCCTTAGGGATCCTTCCCGGTATCGTCATCCCATTTATTCTCGGGTTTGCGATGGCTGACGTCATGTCTGGTCTCGGCCTGTCCCACGTGTCGATGTGGATAATGAGCAGCCCGTGTATTTCGCTGCTACCGGCACTGTGGTACCTGCTTTCTCGGACGTCCTCTGCTAGGGCTGCGTGGGTATTCAGAGCTACCCCAGTGTTGCCGTCTAGCATAATTGTGGCAGGACAGCGTGTTCTGCTGCTGTCGTTCGTGTGGCCGTATGCAGTCCTAGTGGGAGTAGCTGGATTACTGATACACACTAGTAAAAGTGCCCTTATGGCGAATGGTGTGCTTCTGAGCGTGATCGGCTTTGGACTCTCCGGAGTGGTGGCGTTGCGCTCACGCCGTCTTCCATTTGCAAGTCCGTTCGAGCCCGTCGGAACGGCGAATAGTTTGTGGAATATCATGGCATTTGCGTGCATCGGCCTTATCGCGATGTCAATCGGACTGCTGCTCTACGACGCGGGACCCCTGTTCTTTAGTAGTGGTCTCATTGTTCTTGTCGCCGCAGTTGCTTTTATCCGGGCAAGACTTCGCGCCGCTGACTGGAGATTACAGGAGTAGGGTTCAGGCGTATCGTTGGCGTGACGACAAAGTGATGCGCGATAACTTCAAAGATGGAAGAATTTGGACCACAAGATCAAGAATCTGGGCCGAGGCGTCGTGTCATTTGGCCATGGCACAAAGTGCGTTGGGTCAGCCCGCTAGAAGGCTCAGTCTGCTTGGTACGTCTGATCAGTCTGGTGGGGCCGCCCTGGAGAGGTGTTTCTGGTAAACCTCTGAGCTTTGGCATTCTCACTGCCGGGCATTCTTTCGTGTTGTCAGCCTATGAGCGTCGCCGCCTGTGGTTCGGCCGGCCGTACCTGCGCGGCGTGATTACCACCAGTGAGGCAGGCAGCGCGATCATAGGACGCTTTAATCCTGATGCTTGGGTGTTCGTCACTGCGCAACTCGTCCTGCTGGTTGGAGGGGTGTGCTGCGCAGGACTGGCAGAAGTCGGACCGGTGCGATTCACGAAGCTCATCGAGCGTCTCATCGAGAGTGAACTGGGCATCGCTGCGGCGGGTGGCCTGGCCGCATGTATTATCTTCGCCACGTTAAGAGCCAGAGGTTGGCGGAGAAAGTGTGATGCTATCGCGAACGCCGTAAAGACCACGTGCGAGGCTTCATGATCTCGGGCTCGTGGTCACCCTGAAAATCGGAGCCGGAAGACGGAATGAAGTCCGGATGGTTCTCTGCGATCGACATTGGTACCGCCGGCGGATCTGTTCGCACGCCACGAGGGCGTTCCAGGACATGTCCAAGAAGCGCTGACCAATGCTCGCACAGTTATTGTGGGCGCTGGCGGCTTGGGCAGTTGGGTGGCCTTGGCGCTGGCGCGTTCGGGCGCGCGAGAGCTTGTCGATCATCGATCCGGCGCGATTCTGCGACATGGCGAATACACGTGCGCGCTTCGAGACGGCGCCGTCGTGCAGATCACGTACGCTCTTGACGGCAACCAACTGCTGAGGCACCGCTTTTGCTGGATCCCAGCGCCGATCGCCATCGACCGTGACGACCTCAATGAGACCGACCTCGCCGAACTCGTCGATCAAGGACTAGAAGGGGCAGGACTGCGGGTTCTCGATGACGACACCGTGGGTGAGGACTTGTTGCTTGTCGCGCCGATGCGTTTCTACTGTCGCAATCACTGTAATCGTTCCAGTCGTAGGTGGAGGTGGTCCAATCACTAATGGTATGTCGTTGATTATCTGTCCTATGATTGCGGGCTCACTATAGGTTCCGCCAAGATACGACGCTCCGAATGAATGACACGGAAGTCCGCGCAGCAGATCCGGCGATTGCGTTAGGGGCCGTCAGGAAATAACTGATTAACGGCGGCGCCTTACCACCGGGTGAATCGTATAGTTCCATTCGCCATGAAATGTGTGGCGCTCCAGGCGGACGGTGGCCATCTGCCGATCGGTGA
>Ga0137379_10002484_pt1 | contig 17175 bp, 10 predicted proteins | sample SagtaG_18_FD_104812 | JGI IMG/M metagenome (GOLD analysis project Ga0137379, IMG submission 104812) | Vadose zone soil microbial communities from Sagehorn Ranch, Mendocino, California, USA - Sage2_L_80_16 metaG | ecosystem: Environmental > Terrestrial > Soil > Vadose zone | place: USA...
CGGCGCCCGCGACCACGTAGTCCGTTTGGCTCGACACCGACGCCGCGACTTTCCCGCCGCTGCGCTCGATCATCTCCTTGGCTTCCTCACGCGTCAGTCCCGGCAGCGTCCCGGTGAGCACGATCACTTTCCCGCCCAGCCGCCCCGCAGTCGCTCGGCGCTTCTCCGTCTGCACTACCACGGCGCCGGGGCCCGAAGTCAGCTGCCGTATTACTTCACGATTGTGCTGCTGCGAGAGAAACTTCGCCAAGCTTTCCATCAGCTCAGGGCCGACGCCTTCGAGCAGCGGAGGCACCGGAGCCTCCCCCCTGCGCTTCCGCGCCGCATTCTCCTTCTGCGCCGCCTTCTTCCTTTCCGCCAGCTCGGTCCAGTCGGCCCCGACCAAGCCGTTGAGCGTGCCGAAGTGCCCGGCGAGTATCCTGGCGACTTCCTCGCCCACGCCCGGAATTCCCAGCGCATAGACGAAGCGCGCCAGAGTCGGGTTCTTCGAGCCGGCGATGGCCGCGACGACGTTGCGCGCCGATTTCTCGCCCATTCTATCGAGCGCCGCGAGCGTGGCCGCGTCCAGGGCATACAGGTCTGCCGCCGTGCGCACTTTGTTCGAGTCGACCAGCTGATCGACGAGCTTCTCTCCCAGGCCCTCGATATCCATCGCCCTGCGCGAGGCGAAATGCAGGAGCGCCCCCTTGCGCTGGGCCGCGCAGAAAAGACCCCCGGTGCAGCGCGCCGCCGCTTCGCCCTCGAGGCGCACCACCTCCGAACCGCAGATCGGGCAGCGCACGGGCATCTCGAACCGGTCGGCCTCCTCCCGCGGACCGGCCTTGGAGACGTTCACGACCTCCGGGATCACGTCTCCCGCCCGACGCACCGTCACCGTGTCCCGGCGCCAGACGTCCTTGCGGCGTACCTCGTCCTCGTTGTGGAGCGTTGCGTTGGTGACCGTGGCGCCGCCCACGCTGACCGGCGCAAGGTGCGCGACGGGCGTCAGCGTTCCGGTGCGGCCGACTTGCACTTCGATGTCGAGAACCTCGGTGACCGCCTCCTCCGGCGCGTATTTGTGTGCCAGGGCGAAACGCGGCGCGCGCGCGACGAATCCGAGCGAACGCTGGTCGCCGAGATGGTTGACCTTGTAGACCACCCCGTCGATCCCGTAGGGCAGGCGCTCGCGCTTCTTGCCCATTTCCTCGTAGAAGGCGAGCAGCCCGCTCAGGCCTTTTACCGTCGCGCGCTCCGCCGCAACGGGTAGGCCTTCCTCCGCAAGCCAGTCCAGAATCTCGCTGTGGCGCTTGAACGGCAGCTTCATCGGGTCGCCTACGCCATAGGCGAAGAAACGCAGCGGGCGCTCAGCCGTGGTCTTGGGGTCGAGCTGCCGCAGCGCGCCGGCAGCGGTGTTGCGCGGATTGACGAACTCCTTCTCACCACGCTCGCGCTGGCGGGCATTGATGCGCTCGAAATCGGCCTTGTACATGATGACCTCGCCGCGCACCTCGACCGCCCCGGGGGCGCGAGCCCCTCGCAGCCTGAGTGGGATCGACCGCACCGTCCTCAGGTTGGCCGTCACGTCCTCTCCGGTGTATCCATCGCCCCGGGTCGCTCCCCGGACGAAACGCCCGCGCTCGTAAAGCAGACTGATCGCCAACCCGTCAAACTTCGGCTCCGCCGCGTACTCGATCTCGTCCTTGCCCAGTCCCTCCCGAGCGCGACGGTCGAATCCGATCACGTCCTCGTCGCTGAACGCGTTGTTGAGGGAAAGCATCGGCACGGCATGGACCACTTGGGGAAATTCCTGTAGCGGCGCGCCCCCGACGCGCTGCGTCGGGGAGTCTGGCGTGACGAGATCGGGATGCGCCGCCTCCAGCTCGAGCAGCTCCCGGAACATCCTGTCGTACTCAGAATCCGGAATGGTCGGAGCGTCCAGCACGTAATAGCGGTGGCTATGCGCCTCGATGTCGCGCCGAAGCGCTTCAGCGCGCTCGCGCGCCTTCTGCGCGACCGCCATCAGGAAAAAAGCCGCAGCGCGAGCGCCCCGCCGGGTGCGATGCCGCGCGCCTCCATGCTCCCGTGCACGGCCTGGAGCTGCGCCCCGATCGCGTCGAAGGCGGCGGGGCCCACGGGCTCGCGGTTGTCGTCGACAATGCGCGCCTTCAGCTCCCGGGCAAGCATCTGCGCGGACTGCCGGAACCGGGTGAACGCCCCGTACGGAGCCCGCGGGACGTCGAGCTCGAGCGTCACTCCGTGCGTCGAAAGGGCGCTCAAACCGTCGCTGTTCAGAGGCGTCGGCTCGAAATTGGCAAGCGCGCAAATGATCCGGCCGGCCTCGTCCGGAAGCCTGAACTTGCCGTCCGGTTCGTCGAGCCGGAAACCCGCCGCTTTCGCAAGTCCGGCGAGCTGAGTCCCCGTAAGAGGTGCTGCATCGCTGATGATATGGACGGCAACCCGGATGTCGATTTCTCCGCAAAAGCGATCGAGTTCCCGCGCTTTGGCCAAGGCGGACGCCGGGTCAGGCACGGTCGCAAGAGCCCCGACTGACGCCGCAGCTCTCTCCATTGCGGCTCCGAATGCGGCCAGTTCTTCCTCATCCGCAGCGCCCCGGCGGTCCACCAGCTGCATGCCCGAGCGCAGCCGCGAATAGCTGCGATCGGGATCGAGCGGTTCCCAGGTGCCCGCCGTCTCATCGAAGCCCTCCCAACAGATCGTCTTCGAGCAGCGCTCGAGCGCAGTGGCAGTCGCCCCGATCAAGGTTGCTCCGGAAACCTCTTCTGGGGTTTCAATCGGAACGATGAAATCCAGAAACTCCGACAGCCCCGGCCCCGAATCCCCGGAACCTTCGTGCTCCGCCTCGAAAGATACGAGCGCGGGTTCGAACCGCTCGGACTCTGAAGTGAGCGGGATCCCCTGGCCGGCACCGCCGCCCGAGCGCATCAGGACGTCCTCACGCTGCGACGCAAACCCCGCCTCGGCCTCGCGCTGGTAGCGTCGTTCCTGCCACTTGTTGTAGAGAAAGACGGCTGCGACGACCGCGGCGCCTACGACCAGGAGGCCGACCTGCAGTTCGCTCATAGTCAGGCGGCGGCGGGTTCTTCCCGCAGCTTCAATGCTTCCTCGATGTCCACCGCCACGACCCGCGAGACGCCGCGCTCCTGCATGGTGACGCCGATCAGCTGGTGCGCCATCTCCATGGTGATCTTATTGTGGCTGATGAACAGGAACTGGGTCTGCTGCGACATTTTTTCGACCAGATCGCAGAAGCGTTCGGTGTTGGCGTCATCGAGCGGCGCATCGACTTCGTCCAGCAGGCAGAACGGCGCGGGGTTGAGCTGGAAAAAAGAAAACACCAGAGCAATCGCCGTGAGCGCCTTCTCCCCGCCCGAGAGCAGATGGATGGTGGTGTTCTTTTTCCCCGGAGGACGCCCCATCACCTGCACGCCGCAATCGAGAATTTCCTCGCCCGTCATGATGAGCTGCGCCTCGCCGCCGCCAAAGAGCGCCGGGAACATCTCGCCGAAGCCGTGATTCACCGTGTCGAACGTGGTTTGCAGCAACGCCCGCGTTTCACGGTCTATGCGGCGAATGGCGTTCTCGAGGGTCTCCAGCGCGGCGGTGAGGTCGGCTGCCTGGGCGTCGAGAAACTGCTTGCGTTCCTGGTTCGCGTTGAGCTCCTCCAGCGCCGCCATGTTGATCGCGCCCAGCTCCGCGATCACATTGGTGAGGCGCGTGATCTCGCCCTGCAGCGAGGCCGCCCTCTGGCCTTTCAGTACCGCCGTCAAGGCGGCCTCATCGGCGCCCGCCTCGCGAAGTTGCTGCGCAAACTGCCCGCTCGCGATCCGCGCCGCCTGCTCCTTCAGCCTGAATTCCGCGATGCGGTCGCGCAGCGGCTGGAGATTCTGCTCACGGGCAAGTCGCGTCTCTTCGGATGCGCGCAATCTGTTGGCGATTTCTTCCTGGCGGCTTCGTGCTCCCGCCAGGGTTTGTTCTCGAGCGATCCGCGTCGCTAGCCCGCGTTGAAGCTGAGTCCGCAACACCTGGTCATCCAGACCGGCCAGCTCGGTCTGGAGCTGTTCCAGACTTCGCTCCGCATTTTGCGCATGCTCCAGTAATACTTTAGATGATCTTTCTATTTCATTTATTTTACTTATACATTCTTTCTCAATGTAGCTCGCCTCCTGAACCTCACGCTCCGCCTGCAACACCGCCTGGCGCTGCGCCTCGAGCTTGCGCTCCGCCGCGTCCTGCTCCTCCTGGGTCGATTCCAGCTTACGGTAGAGTGCATCGATCTCGCTCTGGTGCCGCTCCAGGCCGGTCTCTGCAGCCGTCTGGCCGGCTCGTTCCTGGGCCTGCTGGGCCTTAATTTCACTGAGTTCTCCGTCGAGCTGCCGGCTCCGCTCCTCGTACCGCTCCCGGCCCTGAGTCAGCTTCAGGTTTTCCAGCTGACGCTCGTGATGGCGCTGTTTGAGCGCCGTTCCCGCCGCCCGTAGCTTGGCGAGACCCTCATCGTGCTCGGCGAGCGAGCGATCGACCCCGGAGATTTCCGCGCGCCTCTTCTCGATCGAATCCTCGTGCCCGTGCGCTTCGGTCTCCAACGCTTCGATTTCGCGCTGTCGGGCAAGAATTCCGGTGTCCGCCGGATCGGACGCGTGAAAGCTCACGCCGAAGCGGCTGAACTGGTGGCCCTCGCGGTTGATCAGCACCGTCTGGGGTGACAATCCCATGCGGGTCAGCAGCCGCGGCACGCCCTCCACGGCGTAGTAGGGCGCAAGCCATGCCGCGACGACACCGCTCACCGCGGGTTCAACGGCCTCGACGTAGTCGGCAAGCGGCTTGAGGCCCGCCTCGCGTCGCAGCTTTGCTTCGGTTCCAGGTAGAAAGGCGCTGACCCTAGCAGGTGGCGGATCCTCGAGCAATCGTTGCAGCAACTCGGGGTCGGACATCTCCATCGCATGCAAGCGCTCGCGCAAGGCCGATTCCACCGCCGTCTCCCAGCCGGCTTCGACGCGAATTTTCTGCCACAGCCGCGCTTTTGACGCTAGCTCGTGCCGACCGATCCAATCCTGGATCTTGCTGTTCTCCTCGACCTGGTTCTGAATTTTCTGCAGCGTGAGCAACCTGCCCTCGAGAGCCGAAAACTCGCGCTCGAGCATCTGCAGACTGTCGACGCAGGCGCGGCGCTGCCCGTCCAAGGTCTCCCGCGCCGCCTCGAGCTGGGCGAGCAACGCTTCCTGGCGGGAAAGCTCGGCACTGCTTTGCGCCAGCTCCTGCGCGAGGCGCACCGTCAGTTGCGCGTCGGGTGCAACCAACTCGGCCCGCTCGGCGAGCAATTTCTCCTCGCGCTGCTCCAGCCCTTGCAGCGTCTTGCCCGCATGCTCGAGGTGCGTCTGTGCCACCTGGAACGCCTGCTCGGCGTGGGCGATGCGCTCGCGCTCGCCGGCGATCCGTCCCTGGAGCAGGCGGGCCGCCTGCTCGGCTTGCGGCACTTTGAGCTGCTCCTCGGCGTGCTTGCGCCTGGCTTGCTCCAGAGCGTCTCGCGACTCCTGAAGGCGCGCTTGCCAGGTCAGCCGCGCATCGCGCTGCTCGACCTCGCTTTGTCGCCCGGCGTCGCGCTGCGCGCGAAGTTGCGCAAGCTGTGCGTCGAGACGCTGCCGGGTATCGGACACGAAGCGTATTTCGGTTTCAAGGCGGGAGACGTCGGCGTTGACTCCGTAGAGCTCCCCTTGCGCGGCGCTCAGTGCGTCTCCCGAAGCGTAATGCTCCGCGCGCGCGCGCTCGAGCTCGAGCTCGATTTCGCGCAGCCCCGCGGTCTCGGATTCGAGCTCGGTCGTGCTGCGCTCGATTTCGCGCGCATGCCGCTGCGCCTCCGCCTCCGCATCGTTGCGACGCAGGAGCCACAGCAGATTTTGCTTTTGTGCCCGGTCGGTCGAAAGCTCGTTGTACCGTCGCGCGACTTCGGCCTGCTTTTCCAGCCGCTCGATCTGCGACTCGAGTTCCTGGCGGATGTCGCCCAGGCGCGCGAGGTTGTCGCGGGTGTCGGCGAGGCGATGTTCGGTTTCGCGGCGCCGCTCCTTGTACTTGGACACTCCCGCCGCTTCCTCCAGAAATACGCGCAATTCCTCGGGTTTCGCTTCGATGATGCGCGAGATCATCCCCTGCTCGATGATGGCGTAGGCACGCGGGCCCAGGCCCGTGCCGAGGAAAATGTCCTGCACGTCGCGTCGGCGTACGTGGGTATTATTGATGAAATAGGAGGATTCGCCGTCCCGCTGCAGCACACGCTTCACCGAGATCTCGGCGTACTGGGACCACTGGCCGGCCGCTCTGCCGAGACTGTTGTCGAAGAACAACTCCACGCTCGCCCGCGCCACGGGCTTTCGCAACGACGAGCCGTTGAAGATCACATCCTGCATCGAGTCGCCGCGCAGAGCCGAGGCGCGCGACTCCCCGAGTACCCACCGGACAGCGTCGATAATGTTCGACTTCCCGCATCCGTTCGGACCGACCACGCCGACCAGTTGCCCCGGAATGCTCACCGTGGACGGATCGACGAAGGACTTGAACCCGGCGAGCTTGATTTGTGTGAGCCGCACGCTAGCAGAAGGCGCTACGAATCCAGGTAAAAGAAAACCGGCCGTTAGCCGGATTCATCGTCGATAAAACGGAGCCCCTATAATACCATCTCCAACTTCGCACCCGGACCCCGATGCCGTCCAAGCCGAGTAGATCGCTTGAGAGTTTTCCCAATCCGAGCCCGCGCCGCGACTATTTGATCCGGATGCAGATCCCGGAGTTCACCTGCCTGTGCCCGCGAACCGGGCAGCCGGACTTCGCGACGCTTCTTCTCGACTACGTGCCGGACCGCAAGTGCGTCGAGCTGAAAAGCCTCAAGCTCTACATCTGGTCCTATCGCAACGAAGGCGCTTTCCACGAAGCGGTTACAAACCGTATCTGCGACGACCTGGTCGCCCTGCTCGCACCGCGCTTTCTCCGCCTCACTGCCAGGTTTTACGTGCGGGGGGGAATTTTCACAAGCGTAGTGGCTGAGCATCGCAAGAAAGCTTGGAAACCCGCCGCCGGCTTGGAGTTCGCACCGATCGACGAGCCGCACAGCACGCGCTGAGAACAGGCCCCGTGAATCCCCGCCTGCAGTCTCTGCAGCCCTACCCGTTCGAGAGATTGCGCGGTCTGTTCGAGGGTGTGAAGCCGGACCCGGCGCTTGCGCACATCAGTCTGGGCATCGGCGAACCGCGGCACCCGACGCCGGAGTTGATAAAGCGCGCGCTGTCGGGGAGCCTCGCGAAGCTCGCCTCCTACCCTCCGACGGCGGGCGGCGATGCGTTGCGCCAGGCGATCGCCGATTGGCTGGTACTACGCTACGGCCTGCGTTCGATCGACTGGAAAACCGAGGTGCTGCCGGTCAACGGCTCGCGCGAGGCCTTGTTCGCCCTAGCGCAGACCGTCGTCGATCCGGAACGCCACGATGCCGTGGTGGTCTGCCCCAATCCCTTCTATCAGATTTACGAGGGCGCGGCGCTGCTTGCCGGCGCACGGACGCACTACGCGAACACCACGGCCGAACGTGGGTTCGCCGCCGACTATGCTTCGATTCCGGAGAATGTCTGGCGCCGGACGCAGTTGCTCTACGTCTGCTCGCCGGCCAATCCAACCGGAAAGGTGCTGGGCCTTCCCGAGTGGAAGGAAATTTTCGCGCTTGCTGATCGCTACGGATTCATCATTGCGTCAGACGAGTGCTATTCAGAGATCTATTTCGACGAAGCCGCGCCGCCGCTGGGGGCCCTTCAGGCGGCCGCACGGCTGGGTCGTGGATTCGAGCGATTGGTGATGTTCTCCAGCCTGTCCAAGCGCTCTAACGTTCCGGGCATGCGCTCGGGCTTCGTCGCCGGCGACACCACTATCCTCAGGGCATTCCTGCTCTACCGCACCTACCATGGCGGGGCCATGAACCCGGCGGTGCAAGAGGCCAGCACCGCCGCCTGGCGCGACGAGGCTCATGTGCGCGAAAACCGCAGGAAATACGCGGAGAAATTTGCCCGCGTCGCGCCGCTCATGCAGACGGCGCTCGAGGTCGGGCTCCCCGACGCCGGTTTTTATCTGTGGGCCCGTACCCCGGTCGCCGATACTGATTTCGCCCGGGGCCTTTACGCTGAGCAGAATGTAACGGTGCTCCCCGGGAGTTTCCTCGCGCGCGAGTCGAACGGGCTCAATCCGGGAACGAATTACGTGCGCATGGCGCTGGTGGCGGAAATCGGCGAATGCCTCGAGGCGGCTCGCCGTATCGTAGAATTCACCAGGAAGTTATGAGCTCGCCCGCGAACCAGAAGCTCCAGAGCGCCGTCGAGGAGGCCTGGGAGGATCGCGCGCGCCTCTCGCCGGGCTCGGCGCCGGCGAAAACCCGCAAGTCCGTCGCGCTGGTGCTCGACGAGCTTGACCGAGGGAGGCTGCGGGTCGCGGAAAAGCTCGACGGCGCGTGGCAGACGCACCAATGGATCAAGAAGGCTGTGCTGCTATCGTTCCGGCTGGAGGAGAACCGGCCGCTTCGCGCCGGATCTCTCCGGTTCTACGACAAGGTCCCGACCAAGTTCGAACGCTACGACGGCGCGCGTTTCAGGCGAGAGGGATTCCGAGTGGTGCCTCCTGCCGTGGCGCGCCGCGGGGCCTACATCGCAAAAAACGTCGTGCTCATGCCTTCCTACGTCAATGTCGGCGCCTATGTGGACGAAGGCACGATGGTCGATACCTGGGCCACGGTGGGCTCGTGCGCCCAGATCGGCAAGAATGTACACCTCTCGGGGGGCGTGGGCATCGGCGGGGTCCTTGAGCCCTTGCAGGCGAACCCCACCATCGTCGAGGACAACTGCTTCTTGGGCGCGCGCTCGGAAATCGTCGAAGGCGTCATCGTCGAGGAGAACGCGGTCATCTCGATGGGCGTGTTCATCGGGGCGAGCACCCGAATTCTCGACCGGGCCAGCGGAAAAATTCTCTATGGACGGGTTCCGGCCGGGTCGGTCGTCGTCCCCGGCACCCTGCCCTCCGCGGACGGCAAATACGGCCTATACTGTGCGGTGATCGTCAAGCAGGTCGACGCCAAGACCCGCGCAAAGACCAGCATCAACGAGCTGTTGCGCGGCGAGTAGCGACCGGCCGCGTCTCAAGGGGATGCCGATGTCCGCGATGAAGCGACTGTTCCAGCTGATGGCCGACAAGAAGGCATCCGACATCTTCCTGTCGGTGGGCGCTCCCATCAATATCAAGATCAACGGCGTCGCCATGCCCATCAACCAGCAAATGATGGATCGGAACACCGTCCGCGGTCTGCTCTACGAAGTGATCGACGAGAAGCAGAGGAAGGAGTACGAGGACACGCTCGAATTGAACACGGCGTTTACCCTGCAGGGCGTAGGCAGCTTCCGCATCAGCGCCTTTCGGCAAAAGGGCTCGCCCGCAGTGGTGGTGCGCTACATTCCCAACGTCATCCCGCCGCTCGACTCGCTCGGCCTGCCGCCCGTGCTCAAGGACATCATCCTCGAGAAGCGAGGGCTGATCCTGATGGTGGGCGCGACCGGATCGGGAAAGTCGACGACCCTTGCAGCCATGCTCGATTATCGCAACGAGCAGCGAACCGGACATATTTTTACGCTCGAAGAACCGGTGGAGTTCATTTTCCAGAACAAGAAGTCGATCGTGAACCAGCGCGAGGTCGGGACCGACACTCTGGATATGAGGGTGGGGCTGAAGAACGCCCTGCGCCAGGCGCCGGACTGCATCCTCATCGGCGAAATCCGCGACAAGGAGAACATGACCTCTGCGATCCAGTACGCGCAGTCCGGTCACCTGTGCCTCGCCACGCTGCACGCCAACAACAGCTATCACGCGATGAACCGCATCATCAGCTTCTACCCGCTGGAAAGCCGGACTGCGCTGCTGCAGGACCTCTCGGCGACGCTCAAATGCGTCATATCGCAGCGCCTCGTCAAGAACGTCAGGGGCCTGCGTTCAGCGGCGGTCGAAGTCATGCTGAACAGCCGCTACATTGCCGAATTGATCGAAAAAGGCGAGATCAGCGAGATGAAGGAGGCGATGGAGAAGGCGCTCACCCCCGGCTCACAGACCTTCGAGCAATCGCTCTTCAAAATGATTCGGGACGGTCTCATCACCCAGGACGAGGGGCTTTCCAACGCGGACTCCGCGAACAATCTGCTTTGGCTCATCAACAACACCGCGGCCGGTGCCGATTTTGCGGCGGGCAAGGAACGAAACTCGGAAGCAAGACCCGCCGCGGGAGTCACCGGCAGTGCTCCGTTCAGCGAGTTCAAGCTCGACACCAGCGAGACGGAGCGCGCATAACATTGATGCCGGTCGTCAGGACCCACCGGATTCGCTTCTGCTGGGCCGGTTCCACCCAAGATCGTTATGCCGGCCGGTGAACCGGCCGCGACGCTCCGGCTTGCCCGCGAGCTGATCGCGCGCCGCTCAATCACTCCCGAAGACGGCGGCTGCCAGGAATTCCTCGGCGAGCGCCTTGCGCGGCTCGGATTTGCGATCGAGCCGGTCCGGCGCGGCGAGGTAACCAATCTCTGGGCCAGACACGGCGAGGCCCGTCCCCTTCTCTGCTTCATCGGCCACACGGACGTCGTGCCCACCGGTCCGATCGAGAAGTGGCACAGCGACCCCTTTGTGCCCACCGAGCGCGATGGAAAGCTCTTCGGGCGCGGAGCGGCAGACATGAAAACCTCGATTGCCGCTTTCGTCGTGGCAGTCGAGGGTTTCCTCGCCAAGCATCCCTCGCCTCGGGGATCGATCGCACTGCTCATCACCTCCGACGAAGAAGGTCCCGCGGTGGACGGGACTTCGAAAGTGGTCGAGCTGCTGAAGAACCGGGGCGAGCGCATCGACTATGGCCTCGTCGGCGAGCCGACCTGCGTTTCCAGGCTGGGCGACACCATCAAGAACGGCCGGCGCGGCTCCCTCTCCGGCACATTGCGGGTGAGAGGCGTGCAGGGGCACGTGGCCTATCCGCATCTTGCGAAGAATCCCGTCCATCTCGCGGTGCCGGCGCTCACCGAGCTCACCGCAACCGAGTGGGACCAGGGCAACGAATACTTTCCTCCGACGACCTGGCAGATCTCGAACATCCACGGCGGGACCGGAGCGGCCAATGTCATTCCGGGAGAGTTGGAAATCGTCTTCAATTTCCGCTTTTCCACGGCGAGCTCGCCCGAAGGACTGAAAGCACGTGTCGCTTCGATACTCGACCGCCATGGGCTCGATTACGAGCTCGATTGGTCGCCTTCCGGGACGCCTTATCTCACGCCTCGCGGCAAGCTGGTCGAGACCTTGAGCGCCGCAATCCGGGACGTCACCGGCGCCACCCCGGAGGTCAGCACCACGGGCGGCACGTCCGATGGCCGCTTCGTCGCCGAACTCTGTCCCGAGGTGGTCGAGTTCGGTCCGGTCAACGCCTCGATCCACAAGCTCAATGAGCACGTGGATCTGAGCGCGATCGAATCGCTGCGCGAAATCTACCAGAGCCTCCTCGGACGGCTTCTCGCATCCTGACGCGTTCACGGCCTTCCACCCGCACCGACGCAGCACCTTCGGCGGAGCTGGGCGACTGGCTACGCTACGCGGAAGGGCGTTTCCGGGCGGCCCGCCTCCGGTTCGGCCACGGAACGCACAGGGCGCGGGACGAAGCGGCGTGGCTGCTCGCGAGCGTGCTGTGCTTGCCCTACGAAGGGCTCGCGCAATCGCATGCGCGTGAACTGACGGAGCGGGAGCGCCGCAACGCGGCGAGGCTGATCGCAGAGCGCGTCCGCACGCGCCGCCCGCTCGCCTACCTTCTCAAGGAGGCGTGGCTGGGAGAGCACCGGTTCTACGTGGACGGGCGCGTCATCGTGCCGCGCTCTTTCATCGCCGAACTCCTGCGCGACGGGCTCGCCCCTTGGGTTTCTCGCCCGCCTGAGGTGCGCCGGGCGCTCGACCTGTGCACCGGGTCGGGCTGCCTGGCGATACTGCTCGCGCTGGCATTCCCGCGCGCCAGAGTGGACGCCACCGATATTTCACGCCCTGCCCTCGCCGTCGCGCGCCGGAATTTGCGAACCTACCGCCTCGGCCGTCGCGTTAAGCTCGTGCGGGGCGACCTGTTCGCCGGCCTGGAACCAGCCCGATACGATCTCATCGTCGCCAATCCGCCGTATGTCGGAACCGCGGCCATGCGGCGCCTTCCGCCCGAATACCGGCGGGAACCGCGGCTTGCGCTCGACGGAGGACGCGACGGCTTGGAATTCGCGCGCAGGATTCTGCTGGTTGGACGGGGGTTTCTGCGCCCTAGGGGACTGCTGGTCGTGGAGATCGGGCACAATCGCAGTCGGCTCGAGCGGGCGTTTCCACGGCTTCCGTTCATCTGGCCGGAGACAAGCGCCGGATACGACTGCGTGTTTCTCCTGAGCCGCGAAGATCTGCCCGGATCGGCTTTACAATAACCGCCGGAGCGTCCGTGCCGAACGACAGCCTGCCCGCCGACTGAGGAAGAAAGCCCATGAACGATCCCGCTCCCGTCAAGATCTGGAACGAGTTCGATCGCCCGCACCGAGACCTGCGGGAATTTCTTTCCCGCATCGAACGCGCGGGCGAGCTTCTGACGGTTCCCGGCGCTCACTGGAATCTGGAAATGGGCGCGCTCGCCGAGTCCGTGAACGAGCGGCCCAACGCGCCGGCGGTGCTGTTCGAGGATGTGCCGGAGTACCCGCGGGGTTTTCGCGTGCTGTCCGGATCGACCAATTCGATGCGGCGCCTCGCGATCACGCTGGGCTTTCCGGTCCCGGGGCACCCCTTGGATGTGGTGCGTGCCTATCGTGATCGCATGAAAACCCACCGTCCGATTCCGCCGCGCGTCGTGCGGGACGGTCCGGTTCTCGAGAATATTCTCCCCGAACGGAAACTCGACGTGCTCAAGTTTCCGGTACCGTTCCTGCACGAGCTGGACGGCGGCCGCTACATCGGCACCGACGACCTCGTGATCATGCGCGATCCTGAGGAAAACTGGATCAACTGCGGTACGTATCGTGTGATGGTGCACGACGCGAAGCGCGTCGGCGTCTGGATGTCGCCGGGCAAGCATGGTCGCCAGATCCGCGAGAAGTATTTCAAGCACGGGAAGCCTTGCCCGGTCCTCGTGTCCTGCGGCCACGATCCTTTGCTCTTTCTCGCCGGCGGGAACGAGCTGCGTTTCGGGCTTTCCGAATACGATTATGCGGGCGGACACCGCGGTGAACCGTTCGAGGTGATCGAAAGCGAACTCTACCGCTTGCCCCTGCCCGCCCATGCGGAGATCGTCCTCGAGGGCGAGATGGTTCCGGGCGATGTCGCCCCGGAGGGACCCTTCGGCGAGTTCACGGGTTACTACGTCGGCGGAAAGAGCGAGCAACCGGTGATCCGAGTGCAGCGCATCTATCACCGCAACGCCCCGATACTTACGATGGCCACGCCGATGCGCCCACCGTCGGATTTCTCCTACAGCAAGTGCGTGATGAAGGCCGGGATGATCTGGGACGAGGTCGAGCGCGCCGGTGTCGGCGGCGTGAAAGGCGTGTGGTGCCACGAAGCGGGCGGCGCACGTATGTTCAACGTGATCGCCATCAAGCAGGCCTACGCCGGCCATGCCAAGCAGGCCGCGCTGGCCGCGGCGAGTTGCCAATCGGGTTCCTATCTCGGACGGTTCGTCGTCGCGGTCGACGACGACATCGACCCGACGAATCTTTTCGAAGTGCTCTGGGCGATGTGCACGCGCTGCGATCCTGCAGAGGACATCGACATCATCCGCAAGATGTGGAGCGGCCCCCTCGATCCGCGCATTCCGCGCGGCGTGACCTGGAACTCGCGCGCGGTGATCGACGCGTGCCGTCCGTTCGAGATGCTCAGGGATTTTCCTCCGGTAGCGCGTGCCAGCCCCGAACTTCGCCGAACCACGGAAGCGAAGTTCCGCGACATCCTGTCAAAACTCTAGGTACGCGGCCTTGAAAATCTCTGCGGTATAATTCCGCCTGCTGATCGACGGTGGCCGTAGCTCAGCTGGCAGAGTCCCGGATTGTGATTCCGGTTGTCGTGGGTTCGAATCCCATCGGCCACCCCAACCCGCCTTTTCCGCGCCGCCCCCTCACACGCCGCCCGTCAGGAAACAGCCGCCTAGGCGGACACCCTCCTTGCGACAGAAGTCTGCGTCCTGAGCAGGGCCGTGATGCTGCCCCTCGGCACCGGCTTGCCGATCAAGTAGCCCTGCATCTCGTCGCAGCGCGCGAGCCGCAGGAAATTCGCCTGGTCTTCAGAATCGACGCCCTCGCCGATGACCTTCAACCGCAGCTCGCGGGCGAGCGAGATCATGGTCGAGACGAGCGTCATGGTGTCGGGTTCCTCGAGCATCGTGACGATGAAGGACCGGTCGATTTTGAGCGACTGCACCGGGAGCTTGGCGAGGTAGCCGAGCGACGAATAGCCGGTACCGAAGTCGTCGATCGAAACACTCACGCCCAGCTCGCGCAGGGCCTTCAGCTTCTCGATGTTGGCCGTGACCTCCTCCATGAGCACGCTCTCCGTGATCTCCAGGTCGAGCCCGTGCGGCGTGGCACCGCGCTTGATTGCCGCCTCGACGATGCTGACGAAGTTCGGCCTGCGCAACTGGATCGCGGAGACATTCACGGCGACGCGCGGAGCGACTATCCCCTGCTCCTGCCAGTGCGCGTGGTCGCGCACGGCCTGCTCCAGCGCCCACCCGCCGACTTCGAGGATGAGGCCCGTTTCCTCCAGCAGCGGGATGAACTCGAGCGGCGGCACGAGGCCGCGCTCAGGGCTCATCCACCGGATCAGCGCCTCGACGCCGACCACGCGCCGGGTGTCGGTCTCGACCTTCGGCTGGTAATGCAGGACAAACTCCTGTCTTTCGAGCGCCTGGCGCAGCTTGTTCTCCAGGGAAAGGCGCTCGGCGATTCGCTCGGTGAGCTGATGGGTGTAGAAGAGGTAGCGCTCGTTCGTTTCCTTTGCCTTCTTGAGCGCGGCCTCTGCGTTCTTGAAGAGGGTGTCCGCGTCGGCGCCGTCGTTCGGGAACACTGAAAGTCCGACTTTGGCAGAGATCCGCAGCTCGGCCTCGCCTACGCGGAACGGGGTGCCGAAGCACTGAGCAAGCCGCTGCTCGGTGAGCCGCGCGACGTCGTCTTCGCGGTCGATGCGCGCGAGCACCACTGCAAAGCGGTCGGCCGCCACCCGCGCGAGCTCGCTCGGGTCCTTTACGTATTCGGAAATCCGGCGCGCGATCTGCTTGAGCAGCTCGTCGCCGGCCGGGCGGCCGAGCGAATCGTTGATGGTCTTGAATCGGTCCACGTCCACGAGCGCGAGGGCAAGCTTGTGCCCGGCTCCGCGCGCCGCGTCCACGAAACGCGCGAGGCGCTCGCGGAAAAGCGTCGCGTTCGCGAGCTCGGTGAGCGGATCGTAGTACGCGAGGTAGTTGAGCCGCTCGGCCTTCTCGATGTGCTCGAGCGCGAAAGCGATGTCACCCGCGAGCTCGAGCAGCAGCCGCATTTCGTCTTCGGAGTCGAAAAAACCCGGCGAGTCGGCATACAGGGCGAGCACGCCGGCGGGCTCCTCCGCCACGAGCAGGGGCAGGATGGCGAGCGAGCGAAAGCCGCGCTCGAGCGTCTCTTTTCGCAGCGTGACCCGGGGGTCCGCGGTCATGTCGTCGACGATCATAGCCTTGCGTTCCCTGACTGCGCGCCCGGCAAGGCCGTATTCCCCGGGTGCGTTCTCATCGAGCCCGAGCGGTATCATTCCGATGTAGTCCTTGCCAGCGCCCTCCCAAGCCATAGGCTTCACCCGGTTCGCTTTTGCGTCCACGAGGCCGAGCCATGCCAGCCGGAATCCCCCGGCCCGGACCACGATCCGGCAGGCCTCGCGAAGCAGCTCCTCGCGCTCGCGCACGCGCACAATGGTCGAGTTGATTCCGCTCAGCACGGCGTAAATCCGGTTGAGGCGGGCGATGTGCCGCTGTTGCTCCTGGCGCGCGAGGAACTGCCCGATTTGGCTGCCGATCACGTGCATCGCCCGCAGCAGCCTGTCCTCCGGCTCCCGGACTTCGCGGCTGTTGAAGGCCAGAACGCCGATCGTCTTGCCTTCGGCGTTCACGGGAAAAACGAAAGCGCCGTGCATGCCCTCGTCGCGGGCAGGCCCCGCCTGCGCGACGCGGGCGTCGCGGGTGATGTCGGCGACCCAGAGAGGTTGTCCCGACTGCCACGCCATGCCTGCCAGGCCGACGCCCGGCGCGTAGTTGATGTCGCGCGATTTCTCGATAAACCGCTCGATGTCGGGACCGGCGGCGCTCCAGGCTTCGCTGAACCGCAGCACTCCGGCCTTCTCGTCCGCGCGGAAGTACCGGCCGGCATCCCAGCTTTCGGTTTCGCATATCGCGCGCATGATCGCCTTTAGACCGATCGAGGCACTGTCGGCGACCGCGATGTGCCGGACCACGGTGTGCTCGAGCGCGAGAAGCTGCTCTTCGCGCCTGCGCTCGGCGCGGGCGGCTGCCTCGCTCACCGCCCGTTCGATCGTGGGCGGCAGCCGCACGAGGTTGTTCTTGAGGACATAGTCGGTCGCGCCGTTCTTCAGCGCCCGGATGGCGTAGTCCTCACCGAGGGTTCCGGAGACGAAGATGAAAGGGATCTCGGGGACGATCTCGCACGCGATCCTGAGCGCGCTCATGCCGTTGAATTGCGGCATGCTGAAGTCGGAAAGGATGACATGAGGGCGGAATTCGCCGAGCTCGCGCCGGAAGTCTTCCTCGCGCTCCACGCGGCGGGCGCGCACCGTAAGACCGGCGCGTTTCAGCTCGCGCTCGGCGAGCTCGGCGTCGCTCTCGACGTCTTCCACCATGACGATTCGGAGTTCCTGGCTCATAGGCCCTCCTTGAGCTTGATGAACCCCCGACTTCTTCGAGTCTTTAGTCCACCAACCGACCATAGGGTAAGAGGGGAAAAGCGGCAAGTTTTTCGTGATGTTATCTACCGGAAATTCGTGCTTTTTCCTCGAAATCCGAGTTTGCTGTCAGGAAAACCCGACGCGGTTGTAGCGAAAACTCTACAAAGGTGCCGACCGAGATCGGAGGGACCAAGTCGGAGACAAAGCCGA